>Ga0100402_1006585_pt1 | contig 11476 bp, 7 predicted proteins | sample CryGeyme20150102_FD_80419 | JGI IMG/M metagenome (GOLD analysis project Ga0100402, IMG submission 80419) | Groundwater microbial communities from Crystal Geyser aquifers in Utah, USA - Crystal Geyser metaG 2015-0102 | ecosystem: Environmental > Aquatic > Deep subsurface > Groundwater | place...
ATGGATGGAAAGCTCTCAATGAGATCTGTCATTTGCACTACTTTTTGTACTGATTGCATGTTTCATTCAATCACTATATTTTTTTCAGTACAAAACAGACGGTAGTGTCATCCTCACTCTACTTCGTAGATGGAAATAATGGGCTGATTGTAATGACTTCTACTCCGAGTATGGTACTACTGGTACTGGTACTGGTATTTAATGAAGTAAACGAGGCATTTCTGCTGGCTGAGAGCAATGAATGGTACCAGGTACCTGGTACGGAGTACTGCATAAAATAATGTTGTCAACAGATTGTGCTTTTCGGGTCTTGCTATGTCCCTTTTCCTTGACTAGAGTCATTGTTTGTTAAATCACACGTAATTAGGTAGTCAGGAAGGGATCGCTTCCGCTTCATTATGACCATTATGACCATTATGATGACTCTTGACACAACTTTATGTTGCATCTGCGCATTCATTTTTACTCACTATTAATTAGACTAGTAGTGCCGGTACGAGTATTACGTACTGGTAATCTAATCGATACCGGTATGCAAGTTCGATGTACCATTACGTAGTACTCGAGTAACTGGTACGTACTAGTACTAGTACTTGTTTACCGTGAGCGCGGCTGCAGGACTGCTCGAATTCTGATCGTAGTAATGGTGGACTCTTTTTTTGGAGAGCTTACTTTTTTAAATAACAAAGGTCCTATAAAGATAACTTATCTTATACGTAATACTGGTAGAAATAATACAGGCAATAACAACAATGATGTTCCGCTCCTTTATGATTCTTTCCCTGGCCACTGCCGCCAGCGCTGGCTTTGCCGAAGACACCTGCACCCAAGCTGATTGGGTTCCCCTGGACAACAGCTTGTCTCCCACCACACGAGTTCGCTGCTGTGCCACCGAATACGGCAGCAAGGGTCAATTCGGAAGTTGCGACACCTCATCGTGTCCCAATAACTTCAATCACATGAAGAACCGCAACTGCTTCAACTACGGCGCGGCCAACAACAATAACAACAAAAACAACGGAAACGGAGCCAACCAAGGATCCGATCCATGTCCTTACGCTGACAGTGACCACGCCATTTGCGATGTTCAGTTTTACGTTGATCTTAACGGCAACAAGAACTGTCGCGACAATGACAAGGACGGTCACTGTCTCGGAAAGGTCAAATGTAACACCAAGGGTGTTACCATTCCCGCTCCCGTTCGTGGCAAGCAACGACACTCCAATGGATTGGCTGACTACGAAGATCCTACCGATACGGAATGTCACGGAGCCACAAACGGATTCAAGGCCGGAGATGACTGCTTCTACGATGGCGTATCCGAGAACTGGAAGGTCTGTGGACCCGGTGAGGATACCACTGCCGTCGTCGAAGAGACCACCGAGTTTGTTGATGGTGTTGCCGTGCCAGAGACGACATCCAAATCAGGATCGACTCTTCCAGCGAACGATGATGTCATGACCACTTCTTCTCCTCCAGGAACCAAGGGAGATCCTCATTTCAAGACACACGCGGGAGAGATGTACGACTTCCACGGAGGATGCGACTTGGTCCTGTTGGACAATCCCCAGTTCAAGGATGGACTCGGAATGCGCATCCACATCCGTACCAAGATTGAGACGTGGTGGTCGTATGTCAAGACAGCCGTTATTCAGATTGGAGACGAAACGCTGGAGGTCAGTGGAGGTGAGCACAACCAGCAGTGGATGGTCCTGAACGGAAAGGTCAACGAGCCCCTCGAGGAACAGGCCTGGAACCAGGCCCAGCTTGGAGGACAGCTCCTCCGATTCAAGCAAAATGGAATCTTCCGTGAAGCTCACATTCACATGGGAAATGGCGAAAAGCTTTACATCAAGTCTTACTACGACTTTGTCAAGGTTGAGCTCAAGGCAGAGGGAAGCCAATTTTTCACTGGATCTCTTGGTCTTTTGGGACGTTTCCCCGATGGAAAGCGTGTTGGACGTGATGGACAGACCCTTATTGAAGATGCCAATGCCTTTGGACAAGAGTGGCAAGTCACTGCCAGTGAACCCAAGCTCTTTAGCACTTACAATGACCCATGGGTCGTTCTGGCGGAACAAAAGTGTGCCATGCCTGTTGAGACTGCCGAAAAGCGTAAGCTTCGTCAGCGTCGTCTTGCAGAAGGTATGCCCATGGAAGCTGCCGAAAAGGCCTGCAGCCATTTGGAGTCTGCCCAAGAACAAAAGGCTTGCATCTTTGATGTTCTTGCCACACAAGATGTTAACATGGCTGCTGTCTGGTAAAGAGTGATATCTCAACGTTTTGCCCACTAGATGATATTGGCTGAAGCACTCTTATATGTGAGAGTGATTCATAATTCATATCAGAGATTGGAAAGATGAAAGGTGTTTCATGTCCATTTCTCTCAATAAAAACCAAGTAATAAAATGAAAGGCGTTTCATGAACTTACCCGGATACCTTTTCACGTAATTTTTTTTAATGTAGAACTGCTGGCCCTCGGGCTGCAATGGCTTCCAAGACTTCTTAGCCAGTGACTTCCATACAGGGACTTCCTTGACCAAGAGTACCTACTCCTAAAAAGATAAACCAGTAGTGCAGCAACATTTTTAAAATAATAAGATACGATTTTCCAACCATGCTTAAACTATTTAGAGCCACCGATAAAAACAAAATGAAACATTGCTGCCAACCGGGGTTCCTCGGTCGACTGCCGATTCGAGTGTTGTTGTTGCTGCCTCTGAGTACAAAGCCATTAGATGTATAACCGATTCCCAGTTGTTGTGCGCCACCAGTAGAAACACAAACATGATACTAGTATACGTTACTGCCGATGCTGATAATGATGTCGCTGTGGATAATGGTGTTCGGAAACCCTGTGGAAGGCTCGACGCGAGATAAGTCCAACCTTTAAATATTGAAATCGCAGCCCCTGCATTGCTCTGGGCTTCTTTAGATTTTCGTTCGTTCTGTATTGTATCCCATCTGTCCAAAATCCACTGAGCTTCGTCTTTCCACTCCTCCCAGCCCAATTCGTGCAGTCCACAAAGTTCTTCCAACTCGGACTTGCTGCGATTCCATTGGGCCCAATTCAAATTTGTGTACTTTGGATCGTAACATTCTCCGTAGAGTGCCGTCGCAACTTCGGCCAAGGTCCACCTGGGATGTGGGTGTCGTGTGCGGATCATGATCATGCCATCTCGGACCTGTCCCGCACGCAAAACACGGGCAAACCAACCACCTTTTCCGTGAGTGTTGACGTAGCGCCGCATACCACGTCGTCCAAAGGGACTGCCAGTTTTTCGGTCGACATTGGAACACGCCAGTCGTGGACTGGTAACTTCTACCACCAGTCCATCCTGCTGAAAAGGAGGAGAAGGAGGAGGAGAGGTTGTGGGATCGACAAAGGCAAACCTATCTCCAATGCAAATGGTTTTAGCAGTGCAACCCTGGACCAAAATTTGTTCTCCAAATTTAGCATCGGGTACCGGCGGGTCGTTTTCCAAATTGTTCTGGAGACAGGCGGTAAAATACGTCGATGTGTGAGGATCGGTTGCGAACTGCTGGTAATGATCCAAGGACTGGAACAGTACGGTCCTTTCTTCGTACACACGATCTTCTTCGTTCAATTGGTAGGTCGGATATGGTTTGCCGTTTTCATCGTCCCCCTCCTCTTCGTCCTCGTCTTCTTCCGAGTCGGAGGATTCGTGTTTGTCCAAATCATTGTGGTAAAAGAGGTGAGATCCCATCAACCCCTGTGTAGGAACAAACATGGCCGTTTCGTACGATTTCGATTCGTCCAAAGGCGTTCCAACTGGACGAACTAACATGCGACGACGCATCATCACTTGTTCTTTGCTGTTGTTGCTAGGAGACGTCCTATCCCGAACTGCAGTTTCTTCATTCATGGACGAAGCGGGACACTTTGCGAAAATCGCCAAGACCTTAAGCGACATTGCATCCCAGTTGTCTTCTATTGAACGTAGCGGTGTGCTGCCTCCAGTCGTAGTCATTTTTATGTTAAATGTTCGTACTATCTAAAAATAATGTTATAATAAAAAGCCAAGCAGGCAACTACTCGAGTAACTATTTGTGTGTAACCATTAAACTTCTTTAACTGCGAACTGCGATCTGCGATTATTGGTGCTTGGTACCAGGTACCAGGTACAGGTACTACTAGTAGTCTCCTGCCATTGCGTGACCCTTCTGGCATGCTCTTTCCCACTTTGAGTTCGTTATTCTTTACACAGTGCTCACATATTCTTCTTGACAACAACTATCTGCCTAAAAAAATCGATGCTGATAAGGTAACCTTAGGATTCTGATCGGCCTTGATCATGCCTGATTTAAAGAATGTCATCGGATTTTGCGCGAAAACTCTTTCTAAATGGACACACGCCACCTGACATGGAATGAGTACTGTAGTACCAGTAGTAGTACTACTAGTAGGAGTGGATAACTAGTACTCGTACGTACTACCAGGTAGTAGACCACTAGTACTAGACCTAGTCTACTGTAGAGGAACAAGTCACAAAACGAATAACCAAACTAGACGTAGAAGTAACTATGTGGTGCCGTAGATCTGTACTGTAAAAAGTGGATCGGGTCGTGTGCTTGAATATCAAGTAGAAGAATGTTGGAGTATCTCTCGTTAGCATCATGTGGACCTTCGATTCCTTGGGTCAGAGCAGCTACTATTTGGGAAGGACCAAAGTGATGTCGGGCACTATTCAGGCAGTGGACAGACTATTCTCACATCGATTAAAAATGCTAAAAGATTGAAATTTATTTTTCATCCTGTTATTATTATCTATAGCTGTGCTTTATGTCAATATCATGTTGTGACCTATTGACCTTGCTCCATAGCTCGTTTCCGACGTTGATTACAACTCGGCCACTTCAATACCTTCTGGCGTTAGTTCGCTGTCGAAAGATCCGCCGAAAAATCCATGGCTGCCGGCTGCCCACTGAGCAAAAAGTGCGCGACGATTCGGTGTGGACGGCACCGACGGAGCAGAATTTCGGGTCGGCGTGGGAGGCGCTGACACCATGACAGCCAACGTGGACCCGTGCAGATCTTCGAAGTCTTCAACAAATTTCTGAACCTCTACTTTGAGTGCCTTGTAGTGTTCGTAAAGATGCCGAATGGCTTCTTTCTCTGCTTTCTGAGGCATGCGACCATGCTGAGCAGCAAAGTGCAGATCGTATGCCTTTAGCTGTCGCTTGGATCGTTCTAAATTTATAATGTGAACTTTTAATGCGTTGTAGTGCTGATAAACAGGTCGAATCGGTTCCTTTTCGTCTTTGGATGGCATACGACCATGTTGCTGAGCAAAACGAATGTCGTATTGCTTCAACTGTTCTTTAAGAATGCGTTTCCGCTTTTGCAAGTCGGGCAGTGACAAGCCCTTATGCGCAGTCGTGTGGACAGAGTGGGCGCCATTCGCGTGGTGGCTGCTACTGTCCTGGGATTGCTGATCGAACGACAGAGAGCCGCAAAATCTGGGCGGCATTTTTGATAAGTCGCTTACTTGATGGTCCACTGCAGGTCTGGGCCGCAATTCAGGTGATGGCACACTACGAGCCGTCTGTGTTGATGGGGCTGTCAGTGGCGGCAAAGGCGGACCGCCAACACCCGATTCCTCCACAGGACTACTGGTTTCCTTTCGTTCTCGCAAAACAGATCTTGGAATGAGTCGACGCATCAACTTGGGCTGCTGCTTGGAACGATGACTGGAGTTGCTCATTAACAATGGCTCTTGCATAGCTTTCGGCTGCGCGGATCGTCCTCGATGGCTGTTACTGCCCATGACAGCAGGAAAATTGGCTACGGCGGTTGCCATGGCATCGGGAATCGCCGATACACTGTCAAATAAAGAATTTGCCGTTGGAAGGTTCATCGACGAAGCCTTGCGATGTCCCTTCTTGGGAGGCGTGCGATTGGAAGCTTGAGGCAACGGATGCCGCCGCGGCGATGTTGGGGATTGGGGTGGCAATCCAGCACAATGATGATGATGATAATGCTGTCTGGTAGGCATTTTGGGGGGGAGTGCTTTTGCTGTTTTCTGATTTGGCAAGCACATGGGACCCTGTTCTTGCATGTACGTTGTCAGACGTGCATGAATGCCGGCCATACTAAGACGATCTTCGACACGAGGGGCCCATGCCGACGTCATGATTTGCTTCATATCTTCCGACAATCCGTAGCAGCTCAGAGGAGGTCGATCACCTTGTCGTGCCACCAGTATTTTGTGCACCGAGGGACTCATGTAGTGAAATGGTTTGGCATGAGCAAATACCTCCCAAACGACCATGGCCCAACTGTAGCAATCACTCTTCAAACTGTACCGACCTTCCAACAGTACTTCATTGGACATGTACCGCTGTGTTCCGCATACCGTCATTCGAAAAAATTCGTCTGGTGGTTCTTCTCGCAACGAGGAAAGCCAAACCTTACCACTGCTGCTGCCGATTGAATGGTTGTTGTTGTGGTTGTTATTGGGCGCGGAATGTTGCGACAAACCCTCCAATCCACCCGATACAGAAGATCCCGAAGAACTCGATGACACAGAGTGATTGCTCGACAAGGAGGGTGCATCACCCGGTTTGGGTGGTTTTCCGTGATTGGACGTCTTCGACGGCAAGGATGATGACGACGACATTGGCATGGTGCTGTTACTGTTGCTGCTGTTGGCAGCGACAATGGGGGTACAGGATGACAAGTCACGGGCCATTCCAAAATCAAACAAAACGAGACTGTGATCTCCTTCCTTCCAAGTTTTTCGAAATCCAATGTTTTCCGGTTTCAAATCTCGAAACAGAATTCGTTTCTCGTGCAGGTAGTTGAGTGCATCTGCCATTTGGTAGGCGTACGACATTTTGGTATGCAAGAGCTGTGCTGCTTGGGATTGAGATCGTGCCAAGTTAGGTCGCTTCATATCCGGAGAAGGTACTACCGGAGGACGACTGCTGCCAGTGCTGTTGTCACTAATGCTATGGTCCTTGATGGTGGCCAAATGTTTCCATAGTTCAATTCGATCACCCAATGTTTCGGACAATTGATCCAACAAAAGAAAGAATTGACTGTATTTTTTTTCGTTGCACAAAGGTCTTCGGGAAGCGGAACTCAATCCTCTCAATTTGATAATGTGAGTATGTTCCATACGCACGAGCAGTTCGGCTTCGTTGACCAAATCATCGGCAGCCTTTTGAAAGAGTGCCGGTTTTTCCAACAAACCTTTCCGAATAACCTTGACACAGTACAGTTGTTGCTGTTGCAATTCCTCAGAAGTTTTTCGGGCAGGAAAAGCTTTGGCACTTCCTTGTCGTGCTAAATTGGTAGTATCGCAACTGTCCTCACTCCGAGAGGAAGCAGCAGCAGCAGAAGAAGACGACAGGTACCGCGAAGATGAAGTGGAAAAAGGTACTTGTGGGTTTCCATTATTTTCCTTGCCTCCGCCAGCAGGTCCTGTTTGCTGCTGCTTCTGCTTTTCAATTAACTGAGGAGGACAGGCAAACAAACCGTAGACTTGAGCAAATCCACCTTCGCCAATAATAGGTCCCAACTGCAAGTCCTCTCTCTTGAGATAGGCCAACGTGTCCTCTTTGGAGGTACCTGTTTTCGTCGGTTGGACTTTACAAATGCGTGGTCGTTTCTTATTGTTGTTGTTGTTGTTATTGTGACTATTCGAAGCAGCACCAGCACCGTCTTTTGTTGTACCAGCTGAAGGATCTGTGGCTGTGATTGTACTCCTGGCATTGGCCCGGGCTGGACTCGGAGGAGTCTTGCGATTCAAAAGAAACCCACTTTGGTGCTTGTTGGGGTGCGTTTTGCTGTGGTTATTGCTGCTGTTGTTATTGTTATTCGGCTGACTATCATTCTGTGGTTCAAAGGTTGCACTGTTACGATTCCATATAGACTTGAGACCCCCAGGTAGTCCACCAGGTAGTTTACCTTTGAGGGACACAGTCCTGGCTACTGTCATAACTTTTTTGTATAGTTGCTGTTCTTGTTGTTGTTTCGACTTTCAGTCTACTACTGGTAGTAGACTACCGGTACTGTACAAAAATAAGCGTTGAGTCAGATCTCCGTTGTAGAGGTGCGCCGCTATTGGTCTTGGCTTGACTCGAAACGTTTCGACCACTCAGTTCAATCAACTACTGTACTGTACTCTACTGCACTGCACTGGCAGTTAACAATGCTTGTGCAGATTGTTTTTTTTATCGTCTCTCTTGGATTAATGAATTAATTACACTCTCCTAGCTCACGGATAATAAAAACAAAGACCATGGACGATGCAATATCTTGCCATTGAAGTGATTATTAAGAGCTCTATGGTACTCTTATATAAGTGGTAATAATAATAATATTATTATTACGTCAATTATTTTCTTTGGAAAACAACACGCGTGTTGAGGTTAATAATGTATGTATGTATGTTACCCTGGTACATGCTTTCTGGTTTTTGAATGATCCACTCCACTCAACTGCATGGCTGGGCCAGCTCGAATTCATACTTAACTTTAAAAAAAAATGATGGATTTGGATTTAGACAGATTTCATAATTAGGCGACAAGCCGGCCACACTGGAGCATAAATCGTGCTCTCTCATATCATTATTATTTGGGGGAAAGGGGAAGGAAAAGATTCGGGGGGGAGGGGGAGAACCTGCGGTATTCTCAGTGAAACGGAAGATTATTTATTTTTATTTCATGTGCCAAGAAATAATAAGAAACGAGAACATTCCCAACCATGACGAGCTACATAATATATTATCAGTACGATATCACTACACAGTAGCACGAGTACTAGGTACTACTAGATCTAGTAGACTGGTATTATTCATCTTCTTTGTTCATCAGAACCATTCGTACCTGGTACTACACTTACCGCTTCGTAACCTTTTTCCGACGTGGCCTCAACTTTTTGGAACCGCTCCAATACTTTATTGGATAGGCTTTGGTAGACTACAGACTCCTAGTACTCGGAACTCGGAGTATATCGTTTAATATTTATTGATTCGTTCACTTTTTGATGTGCACAGGACACGGGTTGCATGATTCGATTATCAATTTTTGGTACCAGTATGAACCAGCCGCCGGTGCAAACTGCATGTTGCCAGCTACAACAAGAAAAAAATATGTTTGACTTGGTGCAGTACTCTAAACAAATAAAAAGCCCCGCAGCTCCTCATCCATCAAAAACCTGTGCAGACACTTGGTACGGGATGGGATGGGTGCGTTGTTGTACGACGGCTTGGCTCCCTGCGCAAGTATATTTCCTGTCAGCTTTGGCTAGATGATAGTCTCCAAGCTCGCGCTTGGGTGATGTTGTTATCTTATTGTAACAGGTTTGCAAGATTGACTCTAGAGTAGAGTTTGTACCAGTACCGTACCTGGTACCTGGTACTTCGCGGCGAGTTGAGGCGGTGCCGGTCATCGGCCTTTTCGTGATCAAAAAGGAGAAGAGAGGACGCAGATTGACAGAAAAGAGGAAATTTTCTGTTAAATATTTCAGCACTTAAAAACCTTCATTCGAAATCCAGACATCAACAATCAATAATTCCTTCCAAAGCTTCCAATTCTTGAAATGGGCACGGAAACGAATTTTTAAAGATTCAAAATCAAAGTATAGTAGTGGTACCTGGTACCCTGGCAGTCTAGTAGTAGGTCTACCTTGTACTACCTGGTACCTGCTACCGGATTCGACTTGCCCTCAATCAGTATGCTAGTAGTAGTACGGTACCAGGTACCGGTACTGTACTACAAGTGGCCCGTACCATTACTGCTGCATCGTCAAAAGAGGGTTGTGGATCTCGCTCAAATGAGATGAAGGCAGAGCTAAGTCGAGCAAAATGCGAACGTTCGGTAGTAAAAAGAAGATTCACTTCATCATTCTGGTACCAGGTACTCCTACCTGGTACCTGGTAGTAGACTAGTAGACTAGTACGCACCTTACTACTACCAGGTATTACAAACTTCCTTGATGTACTGGATGGGTCATAATTCATCACGATTGTTTTTCTTTTTTTGACTTCGCTTCACAGGAGTACTTTGCTTGTCACAGCCAGCCAGGAGTAGCCTACTATTACTAGTAGTAGATCTACTAGTTCAACCTACTGGTAGCACGTAGCCCTCCCTCCCTCCTACAATAAATGGATATTGAGAATTGAGATATCCATCCCTCCCTCCTACAATAAATGGATATTGAGATATCCATCTGATTGCATGCGTCTATCATTTGTCATTTGCTACAGTTTCTCAACATATAATAAATAATAATACTTCCCCGCCATGAACGTATCTTGCAAATTACCCTACAATCCTTTCCTTGAACATGAAGAGCACCGTTCTCCTTTAAAGGCCGCCAATATGACAGAGGCACTGGCTAGCAAGTGCTGTAGCCCTCCGCGAATGCCTCTGCGACGAATAGAGTTCGGGGAGGAAAACGATAGCGACGGATATGCCACGGCAACCACATCCAATACAAGTCCCTCTAGTTCCTCGATTACTCGCCTCGATCGCGAACATCGTCTTGTTCCTGCGGCAGATGAAGAAGCATTGGTTAAGATGCTCAAGCCTATAGGCACCCCTGATGTTGACAGCAGCAACAGGAAACAAGATATTCATAATAGAAACAGCAGTAGGCGAAGGAGAAGTCGAAAGCAGAACAACAAGGCAGAGAACGGTTCTACTACTGGAAGACACCACAAAGATGATCATTACCTTTACTCACATGTTGTTCCTCCACGTCGTCTGTTGCGACCAGACAATGTCACCGCCTTGTTGCATGACTTTTACGATGATCTGACCATCAACAAGGACTCCAAGTCAAGAGAGTGCTGGAATGCACTTTACGAGAAGTATCATTCCTCCTATAAGATGGTGCGTCCATCCGGAAATCCTATTGATACACAAGGCTTTGTGGATCTCTTTTGCTGTGAAGAGATTGTATTGCACGAGTTGAAGCTGGTCAGCGTCGATGACATTCAGATTTTGGCTGGAGGATTGGTCGCCATTGTGATTAGCACAGTCGATCAAAGCTTCACCTACAAGCACGAACGACAAGAAGATCGGGTTACATTGACCTCTGTTCTGGAAGATGTCGATGGCGACATCAAAATTCGACACGAACATCGGTCAACAGGAATCTCACGAAAACCAACGGATCGTTGGGATGAAGATCGTTCCTCAAGCACCAGCGACTCTCATCTTGCCAATGCTGCTACCGCATCAAGTGAACGTGCACTATAAGATCAATATACATGTATAGACATTTCCATTCTGTATTTTTTGCAGGAAATCCTTTAACCATGACATTATTACTCTATGTAGCTACTCTAGTAAGGGGTAAATATTATTATTATTTTATGGTAAATTGTGAGCCTAGTTTTGGTAAAATGAACCTGTTCCACACTATGAGCGATCCATAAGTCCATTGGCGAGTGGCTCGCTCAAACTGCCATTGCCTCTTCTAAATACAGAACCTGCTGCAGA
>Ga0100402_1006589_pt1 | contig 11471 bp, 17 predicted proteins | sample CryGeyme20150102_FD_80419 | JGI IMG/M metagenome (GOLD analysis project Ga0100402, IMG submission 80419) | Groundwater microbial communities from Crystal Geyser aquifers in Utah, USA - Crystal Geyser metaG 2015-0102 | ecosystem: Environmental > Aquatic > Deep subsurface > Groundwater | place...
ATAAAATAAAAAATTGGAAAGAAGGATTTGGGAATTTAACAATAAAACAAGAGAATAGATCTTATTATGAAGTAAGTATAATTATTTTAATGACTATAAATAATGAAAATTAATAATGAAGGAAGCCTTGTATAATAAAGAAAGTGTTAACTATATAATAAAAGAAATGAAAAAAGAAATTGAAATACTTAATAATATAAAAAAGCCAGATCATCCTATAAAGCGTGAGAAAAAATATTGGGAGGATCCCTATTTAAGAACTTTAGATTTAGAAAGACTGATTGTAAATTTTAATTATAAATTGTTTAATTATTTATAATTTATTAAGAAAACTGATGAGGAAATGGAAAATGAAGAGTTTTAGACTAATTTATAGTTGAAAATATATAAAGTATATATAAATCAATACTAACTATATTATTAAAATTAATTAAAATCTAATCTAATTAAAATATTAATAAAGATAATTAACTTTGTTGTATTAAGTTTAGTTTATAACTAATAATATTTTATTTTAAACAGGAATATGGAATTCTGAATAAATTGGCTTGTGATCAGACATTTTTAATTCAGGAATATTAGTATATACTTTTTGAGCATTTTTCATAACTGCGGTATCTCTATAGATAACTCTGTCACACCATGAAGGAATTCTTTGTTTTTTACTAGTATCATAATTATCAGTATTTGGATCAAATTTATAAGTGGGTGCAAACTTAATTTCTCCTTCTTTCATACCCTTTAATACTGATTCGGCTAATGCCTTATGTAATTGATCATTTTTAAAGAATGAAAAATCTTGTGAATGAATTTTTTGCTTAGTTTGTTCATTTTCAGCAGCTTTATTTGATGAAGAATAATCTGTTCTTGAGTTTAAGTCTCCGAAGACAATTTGAACATCATGATCTTTTACTAATTTGTTACATTTTGAGTATTTTTTTTCGAAAAGTTCGTTTAATTCTTTCATTCTTTCAGAGTGACTTTCATCTCCAGCAGTTAAATGAACACATGAAAAAGAATATGATTTCGCTCCGAATTTGAATCTAGCATTGACGCTTCCTTTGTTTCCTAACAAACCATGAACTCCAGTTTTAATTCTCATTCCTTCTAATTCAGATACTTCTTTTTTCAATCCATCTTTTATGAATAAAAATAAACTTATTCCAACTAACCATCTTGTGTTTTTAAATTCTAATACAGAGTATTTTCCATGTTTGTTTAATTCTTCTTTAATTCTAGTTTCCCATAAATGATATTCCTTTTTTATTTCATTATCAGAAAAAACGATATTTTTAAGGCCTAGCTTAACTGTTTCTTGTAGACCAACAGCTATTACGTCATTATCTTTACTTGCAAACTTTGATAAATCTTTAGGTGGGTCTTGTTCTCCAACGTTCCAGGAATAAATTCCTATTTTTAGTGAATGGGTAGGAGTAACTCTTTTTAGTTTATTCTTTTTTCTCCTCATTATCATAGCTGATGAAATGAGTTGGAAAATAATAAGTAGACAAATGAATTGGGAAAATATTTGCTTGGAAGATAAGTTGAAAAACTTCATTTTATATTTTATTCATATTAGTGTATTTATCAAAAAAATATATTTAATAAATATATTTATATAATTGATTAATAAATATGAAGAATTAAATTAAACGTAATATTATAAGTAAATTTATAGAAATTATCTAATTTACAAATATATAATATTAATTAGCTGGTATAATTATTTTGCAACTGGAGGAGTATAACTAACTCTATCTTCAAAATCACTCATTTCTAAAAATAATTATACTTGTTACCTCTTATCTTTGAGTCTCTTGGTGTATCTGTTTCAGGTGTTTGGTTGCTGCTTCCTTTTGCATATTTGGCAATAATTATAAATAATGAAGTCGGGGCTATTTCTGTTATTAAGAACATCTAAACACATTATATATAAAAATAATTTGTGATAAATTATATTAATCTATATTATTACAAGAAAGTCCCATAAGTTTACTCCAATGAAAGTCGGATGTAAATCATCAAAAGCTCCAAATGCAGATAGTAGAGAAAATAAACTTTTTATTATAAAAAAACCTCCCATGGTTATTGAAAATAGCCATATCTAATTAATTAAAATAATAAAAATTAATACCTTATAACTTAATTGCTCTTGTTTCTTTCTGTTCCTTTCTGATATGTCGTCTCTTTGTACTTTAACTATTTCAGCTAATTTATCTCCATAATAAAGAAAACTTAAAGAAATAAAGCAATAACCAATTCCAATTAGGAGTTCTGCTAAATAACCGAATAATAAATAAGCTTTAGTAACTAAAGTAGCTAACGCCACAATAACCAGTAATATATTGCTTACTGCTGTTACCATAAGTAAAGTAGGTTTAACTAAATGATTTTGGAAATTAATTGATGAATAATATATCTCTGATATGATAATTATTAGTCCCATATATGTTGATAAAAACATAAAAGCAGGAATGGCATGGGCAAGATAATTTAACCAAGCAGAAAAGTCATCACCTGAATGATTTGCTAAGGAAATTATAATAAGTAATGAAAAAGCCCTAGCTTTATTTAATACATTATTTTACATCCATTAGCCAGAACTAATCCTTTTATAAATGTCATTCTAAACATTTTTGAATTGAGTTCTTCGGGTGTTTCATTTCCAGGTGACTTAATACTGGCAAATTTTTGGTATGATTGATAAGATAAATATGTAAATAAAATAAATATTATCAAGTCAAACAAAAGTAAATATAATTTTGCTGTGTGATACTTGATATCGCTTGAATCTATATCAGTTTCATTTACTGCTGTAGTTTGAGTTTCATTAATTAATTTTCTAATTTGTAATCCCATGAGAAACTTAAAATTAAAATTATGACTCATTTCATTCATTATTATAATAATTAAATAATTAAATTAATTAATTTCATATAATGTCTAATCAAGAACATTTAATAGAAAAAGATTCTCCAGAAGATACACATGATGTGACTATAATAAATACAGTAATCAAAAAATCAAAAAAGCAATTAGAAAATGAAGAAATTAATAATAAAGTTGCTTCTCGTCTAACAAAAGTTGCAATTGTATGTTCAACTTTTATGATAATTGAATTTATTGGTGGCTGGATAGCTGGCTCTCTCGCAATTATGTCAGATGCGGCTCATCTTATGTCTGATCTTGCAGGGTTTTTAATATCAATCGTATCCTTATATATAGCAAATCGTCCTGCAAATACTATTCTTACTTATGGATATGGCAGATATGAAGTCGTAGGAGCCTTAACAAGTATAATAATTATATGGGTATTAACAGCATGGTTAGTTGTAGAGGCAATAGGACGATTTATTCATCCAGGAGAAATTATGGGATTAGTTATGATGATTATATCAATTTGTGGACTTATTTTTAATTTAATTTTAGGGAAGATTCTTTCTTCTGAAGATCTACCAAACGCTTTTGAATTAGAAGTTCCTGAATCACCAATTAAAATGAAAACTAATAAAACAGAAGATTTAGATAAAAATGATAATAAAAATGATAACAATGATTATGTTGAAGTAGGTGAATCAACTGAACTTGTACTTGATACAAAGGAAAAGAAAATCTTTACTGAAAAGACAATAGAAGAAAAAGAAAAGGAAAATCCAGTTTTAAGAGCAGCAATATTACATATTCTTGGTGATATAATTCAAAGTATCGGTGTAGTAATTGCAGCTACTACAATATATTTTTTTCAAGATTCAACTCCGAATATAGTTTATGTAGATCCTGTCTGTACTTTAATATTCGCAATAATAGTTTTATTTACAACAGTTCCAGTAAGCAGAGATTGTATTCATGTTCTTATGGAGGCAACTCCAAAACATATAGATTTACAGTCATTAATAAGAGACTTAGGAGATATAAAAAACGTAGTAAATATACATGATGTACATGTATGGGCTTTAAGTATTGGAAAAATAGCAATATCTGTTCATATATTAAGTAACACCCCTCAAAAAACATTAGAAGAAGCTACAGCAATATGTAAAAGCTATGGAATTTTCCACGAAACAATACAGGTAGAAGATAACACGCATAGAAGAAGAGGATCTTTTGTAGTTTGCACTCATGTTTATGAAAATGCAATACATTAAATATAAAATAAGTCGATTAAATTATTAATAATTACAGTTAAGTTATTAAAGTAGCTAAGTAGATTAATATAACTCTTTATATAATTAATTCAAATTAAGTCTATATTTAAGTTTAATTTTACTATATAAGTATTTAAAATAATAAGTTTATAGTTATTTATAAATTCAATATATTATCATATATTAATTATTTGGTTGACAAATCTCATTTTATGTTTATTTACTGAAAAGATCTCTAAACGTTAGTAATTCACTTTCATCTATATTTTTTAAATTTTCGAATATTTCAGTGATGACTAAATTTGTTAATAATTATAGTGTTATAATTATAATAAAGATTACTTTTTTTAGTAGTCTTTTGAATCATCTTCAATGATAGTTTAAAACCCTTTATCTTTGTTATATTTTTCAAATATTCGAATATTATCTTTTCGCTTTTTTCAGAACTTAATAAATTAGTATTTATTTTTATATTTATATATTTATTGTTAAACTTACTTTAAATTTCTCTTCAGATAGTTATTCAAACAAATAAAAATTTCACTTATAATATTATCATCAAGAGAATTTTCAAAAATCTTAGGGAAGTACGACGGATTTATTTTCTTAATATTTATTAATGATATATTTTACAAGTAAATATGCTTCTTTTTCATCATCGTTATTTTTAAAATTCCTAAAGGCAAATTTAAACGACGAAGCTGTTAAATTTTGAGTTGTTATATCATATATAAACTCAACAAGTTCTTCTTTTTTAACAGTTGAATTAGCAATTTTAACTTTTTCTTGGACTTTCTCTTGTTTAAGTAAGTCAGAATTATTATTATAATTATTTTGTTTATTCTTAATTTCTTTCTTTTGTTCAAAGTAATTTAATATAAGACTATCTTGATCACATGATTTTAATTCTTCTAAATTAATTTCAATTATTTTTTGCTTTTTTAGTTTCTCTTCGGAGTATTCGAAATTTTCCATTTTTTTTCGTTCTTTAACAATGTTTGATTCTAGTTCTAATCTACTATTTTCTAAATATTCTTGTATTAACTCTTTTTCAGAATCGTTCATGATTAAGTTACATTCGACAAAGTCTATAGATAATGATTAATATAAAATAATTATTACCTGAGTAAGCATCTCTGAAGTTCCCTATTTTATAATTAGAGAATCCTCTTCTATATAAACTCTTAATATTTTTATGGTCGTGTTGTAATACAATATTTAAATCATTAAGAGCTTCTTTATATTGAAATAATTTTATATATGTATTTGCTCTATTATTCAATATTATATTTTTTAGTTCTAAGTAACCTTCGTTTTTATTAGTTTCTTTTTCTAATGTTTTTAATGCAGAAGTAAAGTACTCAAGACTTTTATTATAATTTTTAATTGAAAAATGAGCAACAGCCTATTAATAAATATTATATTTTTTTGATTCAATATTTAATTACCTCTGATTTAAGTCTATTAACTTCGCTTGAAAAATAAGCATCGTTATTCCCTCCTCTTGAACTTTTAATTTGAATATTAGAATTAGTTCGTGCATCCGATTTCATTTTATAATGTTCTGTATTAATATTATTTGAGGTAATGACCCCACTATCAGAATTTTTATTTGAATTATTAGCATTACTTGTTTTTGATTTATTTTCCTTTGATTTTTGTTCTTCGTCCTCTTCTTCATCTTCTTCCGGATCAAATTGATCCCATTTATTGTAATAATCTTTAATTGCATTTCCATCTCTTTTTAATGTTTTATCCTCTTTTACTTTCTTTTTCTTTGTAGGAATTTTAATTGGAATTCCTTTTAAATCTTCTGATTCTTGATCGTCTCTTACTAGTAAATAGTCACTTTTTTTTGGTTTAAAATCTGTTTTAGCTAATATTTTATCCTTTTCGGAAATTTCTTTTTCCCAATTTCCAAACTCGCGATAGTATTCTTGAAGTGATTTAGAATTATTAACAATATTTGATTGTAGCTCAGCTTGTCTTCTTATCTCCATTGAAATTTAATATTTAAAAATGAATAGTTGTTATTTTAACTAATAATATTAAATTCTAATTAATTAATTATTAATTTATAAGTAATTGAAATAATTAATATATTCAATAAAGAAAATATTTAAGTATATATAATTTTATAGTTAACAAAATTTTATAATTAATGTTATTATAATATTAATCTGGATTATAGTTTTCAATTTTTGAAAGTAATTGAGTTGCATAATCAGGAGAATAATACTTCACTATCTCATCAGGGTAATAACTATTAATTTCATCAATTTTTTCTTTGAGTGGTTCTGAAACTCTTGATTTTAGCTCCTGCAACTTCTGCAGTCCTCCATTTTTAACAAATCTTTTTTTATCCCCTTGATTTACTTTTAAGAACTTCGTATATTGATTTAAAAGATGTTTTAATATCTTCTCTGGTGCGACCTGCAGCAGGGTTTCTAAATATTCTAAATTAGAACAATTATCTATTATTTTCTTTAATGCTTTCTTTGCTTTGTCTTTAAGATCATCGTTACTCTCAGGCGTCATATAGTGATATAACATAAGACTTAATACATTTGCTTCAGCTACTTCTTTAGCATGAGTAGCTGAATGACGACCTATATGGCCTAATGCATAACACGCTGCAGCTTTAATATGACTAAGTGGTTCTGTTTGCAGTGCTTCTTTTAGTTGATTGACTGCTTTAGCTTTAATAACATGCCATGCTAAATCGTGGCTAAATGCCGCGATGAAGCCAAGCGTAAGTATTCCATACAACCGCGGCTCACCTTTTACATTTGTAATAAACTCTACTAACATTTGTGCTCCTCCATTAGTAATTATATTGTTTGCGTTTTCTGGACTTTTGTTTACAATTTGACAAATACAGTAGGCTGCATTCTTTTTTACAGTGATATCATTGTCCTTTAAACAATCTAAAAGTTTTTTAGGATTTTGTAATCTATTAATTACTAAGTTTGCTAGATCTAATGAATGCTTAGTAATGTTACCTAATAACATACATATATTTCTTTTAAGTTGTGTATCATTATATGCTAAAAATAATATGATTACATCTAAACCATTTTCAGCAACTTGTTGTGCAAGTTGCTCTGTATGTTGACAAATGTAACTTAAAGTTAAAGCAGCTGCTCGTTTTAAACTTATCTCAGGTTCATGAAGACATTGAATAAGTCGTTCAACTGCTCTTGCTTCAACTACTTGATGAGCTAAAGAATGATTGTGTTTGGCGATATAACCTAAAGCCCATGCTGCAGATTCTTTAACAGAAGCATCGAATTCCTCTAGACATTTAACTAAAGGTTCTAATGCTCCAGATTTTACCACATCATCAGCTAACTGCGGAGAATGTTTGGCTACTGCTCTTAATACAAAACAAGCTGCTTTTTTGAAAAATCTATTTTGATTAGATAAAGATAATATTAATTGCGAAAGAATATCCTCATTCTTTACTGATTCTGCAAGTTCTTCATTGTGATTAGCAAGCCTTCCTATTGCAAGTGCCGATGATTGTTGAATCGAAGGAACTGTGTCTGATAGTAATGGTCTTAATAACGACATAACACCTGCTGAGTGTAATGCTTCAATATTCTGAGGTCGAGTTGCTAATTCAGCTATAGTCTGTACAAAAGTAATACGAGCTTTCTGATATTCTTCGAATGGTTGTAATACTGCTCTAGACATTTTAAAAAGTATATTATTAAAATTTAAGTTATTGATTAAAATTTATTAATTTTAAATAATAGTTTTAATAGTAATATTTAGTTGTAATTATTAGACAATTAATTAATTTTTAATTAAATTATGTTTGGTATGTTAGATTGTTTTGTATCTCGAAAGTCATCAAAATCAATTAAAAATCTTTCTGATAAAGCCGATAAAAATTCTAAAAATAGTAATAGTAATGAAAATACAGAAAATGATTATGTTAAAACTGAAAAGAGTAATTATAGTAAAGCAAGTAGTAGAGGAAGTGGAAAAGGAAGTGATAAAAGTGATAGAGAGAATATCATTAAGCAACGTTATAAAGAACGAACATTAAGTAATTCACTTTTTAAGTATATAATATATAACCATAAAAAAGTAATCCAAAAAAGAAAAAAAGTTCTACTAAGTTTCAAGTTGAATTAAAAGAAAGTTCTAATAAACAATTAAACAATAACGAAAACACCGAAAATAAATTAGAGAACACTTTTCATAGTTTATGTAATGGAATAAATTGTTTTAAACTAAAATACTCTTCATTATCTCCTAAAATAATAACATTATCACTTAACAAAGAAAAAAATTGCATCGTTTATCAAAATATAGAAACTCAGGAATCTAAAGAAAGTAAACATAAATTAATAAATCTTTATTTTATAGTATTATTCGAAAACATACTAGATATATTCTTAGGAATACAAACTTCCACTTTTAAACTACTCACAGCAAATAAAAAAGATATTAAACCATGGAGGTGCTTTTCTATAATTGACAAATATTATACTACGTATGATTTTATAGTAATGAGTGATGAAGATATTACTATATTTTTTCCGACAATCAAATTGATATACAATTATAAAGGGTTGTTTAAATCAACAACTTCAGAAGAATTCCTGGAATTTGATAAAGAAAATAAACTGTTTATAAAAGCCCTTGTAGATTTTCATTGGAAAAGACTATTTATACGTTATCAATATTATAAGAAATGGAATATGTTATCGCTAACAAAAGTATAAATCGAAATGGAAATGATATGAAATATAAAGTTAACATAGAAATTGATTGTATATTTATAATAAAAAGTAAACAATAACAATAGAACAATAAACAAAACAATAAACAAATTAATTTATATATTATTTATTATTACTAAATTACTTAAAACACGTATAATAATTATTATACAAGAATTATTAATTTATTAATTCAATTTAATATTTATGAATTATATATAAATGGGTTTTATTTGTTCAGTCTACAACTATTCAATAAGAATGTTATTCAGCGCATTCATTGTTTTTATGGGATTAAAAGGATTATCAGATGCTAATGTTAGTCATAAATATGTAGATCAAACTCTTAACTCAGTAAGTACACTCACAAATGTAGATTTAACTGCTGTTAGAAATTATTCAGTTGAAATTGTATTTTTCCAAAACTTTTTATTAATCTTTGGAGGATTATTATGTCTATTTGGATTTTATTTAAGAAAATTCTTTATAACTTTCGGATTAGTTTTATATGTAGCACTAATTAAAAATCCCTATTTTTATGGAGATAAAGTGACTTGTGCAGTTCATAAAATTGTAGCTCTTATTGGAGCAGCTTGTTTATCATAGAATCAATAAATAATAGTATAAGAAAATTATAATTGAATTTAAATTTTAATTTGTTTATAGCTTTTAAGTGTTTACTACTATATTCTATTTTATATTAGTTAAATATAAGTTTTATATTCATATTAATTTAATATAATTTTATTTATGAAAATTAAATAAGTATAATTTATCTATTATTTATGATTTCTCTAGTTTTTCTGTTTGTTTTTGTTATCTAAGTAGATTAGCTACTGATTCACTCATTTTAACCGGTCGTCCAGCTGCATTAATTTTATCTAAAGTGCAAGGAGGCATGAATCTATAATTTTTAGGGTCTTTTTCTTGTATTGATAAATTTTCTTTTGAGCAGTGTAAACAACAAATATAATTATGCCTATTTATTAATTTAATATAATTTACTTGACATCTCTTGGATCCATCAAACAAGGATTTTCTTTTTTTACATGCCTTACTTTACTATCAATAAATATAGCGCTCTTGCATTGAACACATTGATTATCTATAGATATTGATTTTTTATTTACTTTCATTTAGCATTTTATTTCTTTCTTCATTATATTGATTTTGGTTTTGATTTTGGTTTTGATTTTGGTTTTGGTTTTGGTTTTGGTTTTGGTTTTGGTTTTGGTTTTGATTTTGATTTTGATATTGGTTTTGATTTTGATTTTGTAATTGTTTATTAGATTCTACTTTCTAAAATTATTATTATATTTAAATACCTTTTTATCACCATTTTCACTAATTCCATTCGATTTAGCTTTTTTTGCTTCATTTACTTTGTTGATATCTATATAATTTATCAACAAGTATTTATACATTCTTCCATTAAGGCCATTTGTTCTTCTTCATCTAATTCCTCTTCCTTATCTTCTTCCTTTTTCATCTTAGATTCTTCACTTCTATCTCTATCTCTATCTCTTTCTTTCTCATTCTCATTTGTAGGTTTATTATCTAGACCAGCTTTTCTTTTTTGTTCTAGTATTGGTTTAGGTTTTTCAAACATATTCTTAGGCATTTTTGCCTTTTTTACTTGTTTTCCTTTAGAAGTATGAGCTTTTATTTTATTATCTAAAACTTGGTTTATATCAAAATCATCCAAGTCCTCTTCTTCTTCCTTATGATTTTTCTTTGGTGTATTCTTAGCAGATTTAAAATATCTTTCTTTTAAAAGATTAGGTGTCTTAATTTCTCTTTCTGGGAATTCATTCCTTAATTGAAAGACTGGATTTCTATTTTTTATTTCTTCTAATTCAAGCTAAAATAATATTAATCATAAAAAATTATATAAATACTGGTGTATTTCTTATTTCATCAGGTGTTTTTCTAGGTGGCTTTGGAACTCTCTTTTTATGAGACTGTAATGTTTTCAGCATAGCCGAAGAGTATACTTGCTTTTCTGAAGGTTGATTTGTTCCATCAATTGGATTTATGTTATGACTTAACATATAATTTCCATAAAATATTCCACCTAAATATTATGTTTATTAATTTACCATTTGCTGGTTTAACATTTCCGTATCCATAATTTTCAAAGGCTGGTTTTCCAAAAAATGTTGTAAATGAACTATTAGGTAGCCATTTAGTTGTGTAATAAAAATTCTATTATAAAGTTATAAGTTAATTTAACTGGTATGAATTTACTTTTAAACGATTTAATTGAGATTTTGTTGCGGTTTTAGGTTTTGGATTGCTCTCGTTATTTTTTGATAAGTGAACAAGTTTACTTTTTAATTTTCTTGAATCGTTATCATCCATTATAGTTATTAATTTTAAAATAAGTAATTAATAATAAGTACATTTAAAACTTTAAAATAATAATAGTAAGTAATAATTTATTGTTTTGATTTTTTTGATTTTATACTTATTTATTTATTACTTATTTAATTGCAATTGGGGATTGGGGATTTTTGATTTGGTATTGGTCCCAATCCCCAATCCCCAATCCCCGATCCCCAAATATTCAGTTGTTTGTTATATAATATATTAT
>Ga0100402_1006594_pt1 | contig 11470 bp, 6 predicted proteins | sample CryGeyme20150102_FD_80419 | JGI IMG/M metagenome (GOLD analysis project Ga0100402, IMG submission 80419) | Groundwater microbial communities from Crystal Geyser aquifers in Utah, USA - Crystal Geyser metaG 2015-0102 | ecosystem: Environmental > Aquatic > Deep subsurface > Groundwater | place...
GCTGCCCAGGAACAACTCATCACCGACGCGCAAAACACCGCTGACCTCGCCCCGCTCGCCGCCCGCCAATCCGCCCTGCGCAACAGCCTGGTGCTTGCCACCATGCCCGGCATCCCAGCGCCCCGCCCGGCGCTTTCCGACCTCGGCCTGCCTCCCGTCCCTCCGGCCGATGATCGCCGCCTTGAAGCCGAAACCCACATGTCCGCGGCCATCGCCAAGCTCCAGTCCGGCTCGAAGGACGAAACCCTCGCCGGACAGCAGGCTGCTCTAACAGCCCTGCGCAATCTCGACGCCATCATCACCGCCTGGTCGGTCGAACTCGCCCAAGTCACCCTCGGCGTCTCCGCCCAGGTATCCGATGTCAACAACCGCATCACCGCCCTGGAAAACCTCGAAACCCGCCAGCTCGGCATCATCGAACTCGCCCTCGATGAAAAAGACCCCGCCACCTTGATTGCCGACCAAGTGTCGCTGGCCGCCGAACTTGACGCCTTCCGCCAGGAACTCACCGGCGGCACGGACGACCCGCCCAAGGACGCGCTCCCCATCCTCGGTCGCCTCGAAAAAGCCGCCAAAGCCATGGAAACCGCCCTCACCATGCTTCGCGCCAACAAGGCCGAAGACGCCATCGATCCCCAGGAACTGGCCGCCAACGCCCTCACCGATGCCCGCATCATCGCCCAGGAGCAACTCGTCAAATTCTCCCTCCAACAACAACTCATCGGTTTCCAACAAGCGGTCACCAACGCCAGCAGTGGCATGGTCGATGTGCTCGGCACCCAAAACGACCTCATCGCCGCCACCGCCAAAGCCGACGAAGATGAACTCACCGCCCTGCTCCCCGCGCAGCGCAACCTTCACCAGTGCCTCGGCGAAATCGCACCCTTCCTCGATGTCGTCGCCGCGCGCCTCGATGTCGGCACCCCGCTGGTCTTCGCCGCCTCCGACGTCGAGGACGCCCTCCTCGCCATGGAAGACGGCGACGCCGAAGACGCCGCCGATATCCAACAAACCGCCATCGAATCCCTCACCAAAGTCGAGGGACTCGTGTCCGAAATCGCCGTCCAAACCGGAACCATCAGCGAAATCGTCGAATTCCTCCACACCCTGCAATCCGACGGCTCGATGCTTGCCTTCCGCCAGAGCCAGATCCGCGAGCAAGCCAACCCCGCGGACGCCATCGCCCTCCAAAAAAACCTCGCCGACGATGCCAAAGCCTACGGCGAATCCCTCACCATGGTCGCAGGTCAGATCAGCTTCGAGAATCTTGATGAAAGAGTCCAGGAACAGTTGGTCGGCCTCGACCTCTCACTCGACGGCATGGCTCCCGCCACCCACATCGCCGAAGCCCTGCGCCTCATCCAAGCCGGCCAGCCCGCCGAAGAAGCCATGCTCGCGGCGGAAAAATCCCTCGCCAGCCATGGCCAGCAGATGAACCTCATCGTCGCCATGCTCAACGGCCTGCCAAGCATGACCGTCACCCGCGCCGATCCGCCGGAACTCCACCGCCTCATCGCCGTGCTCGACGCCGCCAGCAAACTGCGCACCTTGATGCGCCAGACCCACGTAGCCGCCGACAAAGACCTGCCCGCCCTCGCCAAACCCCAGCAAACACTCGCCGACTCCATCGCCAAGGCCAGCCAGTTCGAAGGCCTCAGCCACCCGCTTCTCACCGAAGCCAACGGCCAAATCGCCCCCGCCCCGGGCGCGCTCACCGCCTCGGACAAAGCCGCCGCCTCCACCGCCCAACTCGCCGCCGACCAGACGCTGCGCCATTTCATCATCGAGCAGGCTCTCATCCTCAACACCGCCATCCCACCCTCCTCCGCCAGCGACAGCGATGTCGTCACCGAGGCGGAAACCACCGACCTCGATTTCCAGGATGCGGTTGAATCCATCTCCGACTTCGTCAGCGGCGAGACCCCCAAGGACCAGAAATCCGAATGGGAAATCCTCGGCGAACGCAACCGCGCCGCCCTCAACCAAAACTTCGCCCGCGAACTCCCCCTCGCATTCCGCGCCACCCTTAAAGATTACTACGAACGCGTCGCCAAATGAAAACCATCCTCACAGAATCTCAGAATCGCCATCCATGGAGCGTGGACTTCAGTCCGCCCGAATCACCCAACCCATCATACTCGCGGACTAAAGTCCGCGCTCCATTCCTCCACCTCCTCTCAACCCTTCTCCTCCTCACGCTCCCCCTCCACGCCCAGGACGAGCCCGCCGCCGTCATTGCCGACGCCGAGCAAGCCGTTGGCGATAACACCGCCCCCGAACTCACCGAAGCCGCCGACCGCGCGATCGAACGCGGATTGCAGTATCTCCTTTCCACCCAAAACCCCGATGGCTCATGGAGCGGTGAAGATGGCAAATTCAAAATGGCCGGCACCTCGCTCGGCCTCATGGCCTTCATGGTCCGGGGTGAATTCCCGGGGTTCGGGCGCAATGGTGCCGCCCTCGACCGCGCCAAGGATTTCCTCCTCAAACACGACCGCGAATCCCCCACCGGCTACGCCGGCGGTATGTATGAACACGGGCTCTACACCCTCGCTCTCTCCGAACTCTGGGGCATGACCGCTAACAAGGAGGACAACAAGCCCCTTCAAGTCGCCCTCGAACGTGCCGTCCAAGTCATCCTCCGCGCGCAAAGTCCGCTCGGCGGCTGGCGCTACCACGCCCGCCCCGACGCCGGCCAGGACACATCCGTCACCGCGATGGTCTTCGTTTCCCTCGCTTCAGCACGTCAGGCCGGAATTCTGGTACCCACGGAAACCATCGACCGCGTGGTCGGCTACCTCCGCGATCAGGTTTGGAATGAACAGACCGGTGGCTTTGGCTACCAGGGAAGCGGCGGCACCACCCTCTCCTGTACCGCCGGCGGCGCCTACGCCGCCCAACTCTGCGGCATGCGCGACACCGAATGGGTGCAGGCCTCGCTCCGCTACCTCGAAAACAGCCCCAAGATCTTCAACCGTGAGGAAGTCGGCTATTTCTACTACTGCCACTATTACGCCATGCAAGCGATGGTCCAGGCCGGCGAGGAACACTACGCCAAATGGTATCCCCAGATCCGCGATGCCCTCGTTGGTCTCCAGAAACCCGATGGCTCATGGAACGAAGGCAAAATGACCGGCTATCCCCACATGACGCCCATGGCCATCATCATCCTCGGCACCCCGCACCGCTACATTCCGATTTATCAGCAGTGAAACAAAACATCTGTGGCGAGTAACTCTCCCAACAAACCGCTCAACCATCCAAAGAAAGCCCCCCACAGATTGCCATCCAAAAAAATCTGCGGTCGTCCCTGAATCTGCGGGGAGTCCCTCTTCTCCTATCTTCCACTACCCACCCCGAAAGAATTCCCCTCCGATCCCCGTTCAAGCTTCAACCACTGATATTATGAGCCCCGGAACTCTCTCCACCCTCCTCACTGCCATTTTACTGGCCGTCACAGCCACCCTCCACGCCGCCAAAAAGCAGGTGGAGGAAATCCCATTATCCGCACGCGGCAGTGAACTCCACGAGCAATACACCGAACAACTCGAAACCCTCCGCGCCGAAGTCGTCGCCGCCATCCCACCTGTCGATGAAGCGAAAAAAAGCCGCTTCATGAACCTGCGCACCCAGTGGAACGAAATCCCCAGTCCTTCGGATGACACCAGCGCCGATGAGAAAAAAGCCATCGAGGAAAAGACCGAGCAAATTCAATACGAGCTGCTCGACGCCGCCGAATCCCTGCTTCCCGATCTCACCCCTCTGCTCTCCTCCGACGCCCTCGACTCGAAGTTGATGCGCATCGCCATCCTCACCCATGCCACCCCGCGCGGCCTCGCCGAGTTCGCCCAGCAAGATGCCGAGAAGGAAAAGCTCATTGAGCAACTCTTCGCCGACGAAGCCCTGATGCGTCAAGTCCTCGAAGCCGGCGGCGCCAACGGCGGTGCCTACGGACAAATGATGGAGATCTACACCGCCATCCTCGCCAAAAGCGAACGCGCCCGCGAACGCGGCACCATCTTCCAACGCCTCGCCCTCGGCACCGCCATCCACATGCCATGGAAGGAAAAACCGGAGTCCATCGTGTATGGCATCATCCACCGCACCCAATTCGACATCGACCAGGTCGATCGCTACATGTATTACGAAAAGGCCTACCTCGACGGCGAACTCGACCCCGCCTTTCCCGAATTCAACACCTGGGAATGCCGTTTCATCACCGACTCAGAATACTCCAACGACGACCTCACCTGGGCGCGCGAAATTATGCGGATCTTCCGCCCCGATCACATCACCACCACCGACTACAAGTGGCGCTACACCCGCTTCATCAAGAGCGATGTCCCCTACACCAGCACCACCAAAGATCCCACCATTGGATCGAAAGCACAGGAACAGGTCGCTCTCGGCGGTATCTGCGGGCGCCGCGCCTTCCTCGGCCGCCTCACCACCCGTGCCTTCGGCATCCCCACCCGCGCGTCCACCCAGGTCGGCCATGCCGCCATGAGCCGCTGGACGCCCGACGGCTGGGCCATCTGCCTCGGCGCATGGTGGTCGATGGCATGGAACGGCCCGCAAGGCGGCCTCGACTTCCTACTCGACTCCCAGGCCCGCGAATTCGAAGACGACTACCAGATCGTCCTCCGCGCCCAATGGCTCGGCGACGCCTTCGGGGAGGAAGACGTCAGTATCAAACACAACCACTTCGGCAAGGGCGGTGGATTCTGGGACGGTCTCGCGTTTGCTAAAAAACAACTCATCGTCAAAAAAGCCCAAGTCGCCGCCCTCGAACTCGCCGGCGGCATGGAACTCGGCGAATCCGACAACCTCCTCGGCGACGAGGTGGGAGAGGAAATCGACATCCCCGAGGAGTTCACGGAAATCACCGTCGCGGATGACGGCACCATCACCATGCCCGCCGTGGCTTGCTATTCGCCGCGCAAACCGAGCGACCGCATCCTGTTTCTCAAAAGCTGGGACGAGGGCTTCCAACTCCACTACAGCCGCCTCGGGAAGCAGCCGGAGTTGTTCAAATACCGCGTCGAAGTGCCTGCAGACGGCGAATACGAACTGACCGCCGACGTCGCCACGGTTTCCCTCAATCTCGAAATGCTGGTGCGCATCAACCGCGAAGAACCCGCTCCATTCTCGATGCCCTACACCAAAGGCTTCTGGCAAACCTCCGCACCCGTCCGCCTCAAACTCGACGAAGGCCGCAACACCATCAGCATCACCGCCCGCACCCCCAACCGCGGCGTCAGCATCAAAAACTGGCACCTCAAGCCAGTGAAGTGATCCCGTAGCAGGTGCCTCCGGCTCCTGTTTCTTCGTGGCTGGGACATCCTGTCCCAGCCTATCCGCCGTAGCCTTGGCGAAGGCCTGGCTCTCGTAGGCTTTGCATCACCCAAAATCAACAAAGCAATAATCTGAGGCAGTCCCTGAATCTGCGGAGCCATCCTCTTCCCAAGCCATGCAAAATCCTATGATTCTTCCCCGCCCGCTTCTGTTAGGGATTCTCTGCCTGTTCTTTTCTATCACGCTCACTTCCGCCCAGGATGCCGCTGCGGATTCCCTCGCTGAATTCAATCAAGCGCTCGCCGCTGCCAAGGAAGGCTCCTCGGAAGCCCGCCAACGCCTCGCCGTGCGCCGCGTCATCCGCGACGCCGAACAACTTGTCGAAGCCAAAAAAGACACCCCCGACCGCTTCCCCATCCTCGAATTTCTCTTCCGCGCCCGCCAACAACTCATCGCCCTCGACAACGACGCCGAACACCGCAAGGCCCTGCTCGAAACCTGCCGCGAACTCGTCAAGGTCCCCGACGACATGGCCGCCCTGCGGGTGGAAGCCGACCTTCTCCTCACCCAGACCGAACTCGCCAGAGAAGGTGCCGACGCCACCGCCCGCGCGAACTCCCTCCGCCCGTTCGTCGAGCGTTACATCGACACCTCCGAAGGCGCGCGGGTCCTCCGCATGGCCATGGTGATGGCTCTCGAACTCGGCGACAGCCGCGTCGTCACCGACCTCCAGGAAATGGTCGAGAAATATTTCGCTGCCGACCTCGCCATGATCGAGTTCCAGCGCGACAAGCTCGGCGGCCAGGTTTTTGGCGCACCCTTCGCCGGTGCCTTCGAGCGCTCGGATGGCAAGATCATCCGCTTCCCGATGGATGCCTTCGGCCGGGTCATGCAATGCGTGTTCTGGTCGAACGATGAAGAAGGGCTCAAATTTCTCAAAGGTCTCGCCGCCGGTGCGGCGGAAACGAAGGGCGAACTGGGCGACCGGCTCGAGATCGTCAGTTTCAACCTCGACGACCTCCCCGATGCCGGCGAGTCGATCCTCCGCGGGCTGGGGGTCGACTGGCAGGCGCTGCGTCTGCCCGGCGGACGGGACAATCCGGTCTACAAGGCCTATGCCCAAGCCGACCCGAAAATAGTCCTCACAAGCTCGACCGGCACCAGCGCGATGGTCATGTCGGGAACCACGAAACAGCGGACGAATGAGTCCGGCGAAACCGACTTCGCCCGCATCCTCGGATCCTCCGTGGCCCGCGAGTGGGGCGACCCGCGCTACCTCGCCCAGCTTGTCTCCCTCGCCGCAGGGGATTTTCTCGTGCTCGATCCCGAAGGCGGCATCAACCCCGCCCTTCCCCCCGAACTCAAAGCCACCGCCAGCCCAGGATCCGCCAAACCCTTGCCCCCCGGCGCCACCTCGGTGCCCGAGGAAACGCTGAGTGCGATCCAGCAAAGCATCGTCGCCCCGCCCCTTCGCTACCGTCTCACTCCCGCCGAAGCGCTCGCCAGCTACCGGAAAACCGCCGACCTCTGCCGCAAGGCCATCGCCGACCATCCCGCCGCGGACGACCTCTGGATCGTCCGCAACCGCCTGATCACCGCCCTGATGGGCCAGTGGAAAACCAACGCCGATCTGAAGTCGCTCGAAGCTGCCATCATCGAAGCCAAGGCCGCCCTCGATGCCGGATACCCGCAAGGTTGCGATGTCATCGCCCGCTTTTGCCTCGCCCGCGGAGCGCTGTTGGATCTCGCCGCCGATCCGCAAAAAATCCTCGACGATTTCATCACCGCATTCGGCGGCGAAAACGCGTCCGCCCCGGCACTTGCCGCAGCCTCCCTGCTCGCGCTCGACATCGCCGACCGCCAAAGCTTCGAGCGCTTCAAGAAACAGATCCTCGCAAAACACACCGAGCATCCGATGATGTGGACTTTCACGGCCTTTCTGTTGGATCGTTACCACGCCTACTGGTTGTTCCAGGTTCCCTTCACCAGGGGTTGGTCGTTTGGTCGTAGGCAAGGATACTTCATGTCCAAGGGCGATATCGAAGATGCCAACCGCATATTGCAAACCGAGCTTCTTACCCTCGACGGCAAGCCAATGCGCATCCCCGCGGATCTCGACAGCGAATGGACCATGCTCGTTTTCGCCCAACCCGGGCCATGGAGCAGCAACCGCGACGACGGCCTGCCCACCAACCCGCTGAGAGCCATGCAGGGCATCACCAACTTCATCGCCACCCGTCCGCCGGGTGAGGTGAATGGAATGCTCGTCACCCTGGGCGGAGAACCCGATGCCATCCGCGCGAATCTGGACGCGCTCATCGATCCCAAGCGCAGCCCGCTTGGCATCGAATCCCCGGTGCTCATCCTCCCGGATGGCAGCGCCAATCCCCTGGTGCAGCGGCTCGGCATCCTCTCCGAAGATCAAAATTTGAACGCCGTGCTGCTCCGCAAGGACGGCCGCATTGCCCTCGCCATGTCCGGCTTCATGGGCATCCAGGACCAGCGTTACATCGCGATTCCTGCCAATGTCATCGCCCAAGCGGACGAGACATTCGTGATCGCCGCCCTCGAACGCGGCGATGTGGAGGCCGCCAAACAGCACATTTTCGCCCTCGCCCCACCCTTCGACCCCAATGCGGTCGATGAGAAAGGTCGCAAGCTCAAAGCTCCCCAGTATAGCCTCGCCCACCTCCGCGCCCGCGCCCGTGTCTACGCCGCCCTCAAGGAATGGGACAACGCTCTCACCGATGCCGAAGAGGTCGTCTCCCGCCAGCTCAGCACCGATGGTAGCTTGAGTCTCCGCACCGACGAACTCGACAAATCCGAGGCACTCCGCGACGAAATCCTCAACCTGAGCAAAGCCCAATAGGCCTCGCCCCGGTTTCTCGTAATCAACCTTCCACAACAAGCCCCGCTTCCGATCTACAAACCCAAGTTATTCCGATGAAACTTCCCTTCCTTTTATCCACCGCCCTGCTACTGGCCACCACCGGCATCCTTCCGGCCGCCAAGCCAAAAGCGGAGATCCCGCTCACTTCGCGCGGCAAGGAACTCCACGCGCAATACAGCAAACAACTCGAAACCCTGCGCGCCGAAGTCGTTGCCGCCATCCCTGCCGTCGACGAAGCAAAAAAAGCCCGGTTTCTCGATGTCCGCGCCAAGTGGAGTGCCATCCCGCGAAGAAATGAGGAAATGTCCGCGTCCGTCGCCAAAGCCAACGAGGCACAGGCCGTCCTGCTGCATGCCGATGCCATGGATTTGGCCGGAGAGCTTCTAACCGATCTCTCCCCCGTGCTTTCCTCCGATGCGCTGGACTCCAAACTGATGCGCATCGCCATCCTCAACCATGGCTCACCGATCGGCTTGGCCGAGTTCGCCCAGCAAGGTGCGGATAAAGAAAAATTGCTCAATCAACTCTTCGCCGATGAAGCCCTGATGCGCCAGATTCTTGAAGCCGGTGGTGCCAACGGCGGCGAATACGGCGAGATGATGGAGGTTTACACCGCCATCCTCGAAGCTAGCGAGCGCGCCCGCGAGCGTGGCACGATTTTCCAGCGGCTTGCACTGGGCATGGCCATCCACATGCCGTGGCTCAACGACAGGGAGAGCGGCTCGGTGAATGGCATTCTTTTCAACGCGAATTCCGGAATCGAACAGGTGCCTCGCTATCTTCACTACGAGAAAGCCTTCCTCGACGGAGAACTCGACCCCGCCTTCAAGGATTTCAATACTTGGGAATGCCGCTACATCGCCAACGATCCATACAGCAACGAGGATCTCGCCTGGTTCCGACAAATGCTGCGCAACTACCGTCCCGACCACATCACCATGGACGATTACAAGTGGCGCTACATCCGGATGGTCAAGAGCGACGTGCCCTACACCAGCACCAAGCACGATTCATCGCTCGGAACACCTGCGCAAGAGCACATCGCGCTGGGCGGCATCTGCGGCCGCCGCGCCGCCCTCGGCCGTATCAGCACCCGCGCTTTCGGGATTCCTTCGCGTCAATCCACTCAAGTCAGACACGGTGCCATGTGCCATTGGACACCCGATGGCTGGGTCATCTGCCTTGGTGCCTGGTGGACGGAGGCGTTTTGCGGTCCATGGGACGGGATTGACTTCCTGCTCGATTCCCAGTCCCGCGAGTTCGATGACTATCAACTGGTGCGCCGCGCCCAGTGGATTGGCGATGCCTTCGACGAGGAGGACGTGAGCATCAAGCGCGGGAATTCCGGCAGGGGCGGTGGGTTCTGGAATAGCATTGCCTACATGAAGAAGCACATCATCGTGGATAAGGCGAAAGTCGAGGCCCTGGAACTGGCTGGTGGCATGAAACTCGGCGAGTCCGACGAACTGCTGGGCGACGAGGTCGGCGAAGAAATCGACATCCCCGAGGAATTCACCCAATTCACCGTCGCCGATGACGGCACCATCACCATGCCTGCCGTGGGCTGCTATTCGCCACGCAAACCCAGCGACCGCATCCTCTTCCTTAAAAGCTGGGACGAAGGCTACCAACTTCACTACAGCCGCCTCGGCCAACGTCCAGAGCTCTTCAAATACCGCGTCGAACTTCCCACCGCCGGGGAATACGAACTCACCGCCGATGTTGTCACGGTTTCCCCGAACCACGAAATGCTGGTGCGCGTGAATCGCGAGGAACCCGCTCACTTCCCGATGCCCTTCAGCAAAGGGTTCTGGCAAACTTCCAATCCCATCCGACTCAAGCTCGATGAAGGGCGCAACATCATCAGCATCACCGCCCGCACCCCCAACCGCGGTGTCAGTATCAAAAACTGGCACCTCAAACCGGTGAAGTGATCCATCCTCGCCGTGGATGGAACATCCAATCCCCACATCTTCTTAAAAACCGGCCATCCAACCTCGGAGTTCGGGATGAAAAGTTGACCGCAGCGTGAAACATGTTATACATACCTCATGAAAACGATGACCGTGCGCGATGTGCGTCAGAAATGGCCTGAGGCGGAGCGCAGCTTGGTCTCTGAGGGGGAAATTGTGATCACGCGGGATGGCAAGCCCGTAGCAAGATTGCTTCCTGTGGAAGAGGAGCCGCCAAGGAAGCCATTCGACGCGGATGAACATCGGCGTTGGATGAAAGAAATGTGGGGCGACAAAAATTTCGACACTCTCACCCCGTTGATGGAAGAACGCGAGGAACGATGCCTGATTTCCGAATCGGCCCGCGCGGTTTTGGCTACGCTGGATCGGGAGGATGACGATGCTCTCTCTGGCTCGAAGGATGTCTCCAACTCGTGAAGGGAATTGTGACTTACATTGACACAAGCAGCCTCCTGAAGTTGTTCATCCGCGATGAACATTCCGAAGCTGTGATTTCTGCGATACAAAACGAGACCGCCGTGGTGGTGAGCCCGCTCACTGAACTCGAAGCTTCCGTTCAACTGAGAGGCCTGCACCTTGGAGGAAGCATGGGAAACGCACGATATCTCCGTATGCGCGAACGGCTGGCTGAGACGATGGCCAGTCATCCCTTTCTGATCCGCCCGCTGGCGAGCAGGGTTTTTTCCACCGCGCTCACGCAATACTCCCAATCCTCCATTCAGTGCCGTTCTCTCGATCGACTGCATCTGGCGGCGATGGAGGAGCTGGCACTGCGCAGGTTGATGACCCATGACGAGAGGCAGGCGGAGGCGGCCCGGGAACTGGGCTATGAAGTGGTGATGCCAGGGGTGGGGTAGGCCGATCCATTTCCCAGAAACGTTGAACCACGCGAAAAAGAAAATTCCCATCGATTGAAGAATCACAATTCATCAATCATCAATCGACATTCCATCCCGATTCCCCTGCCTTGGCATTTCCGCGACAGAACACCAAGATCCCCCCCGTTCCATTCCTCATGCCCCGCACCCTCCACCTTGCCATCTTCCTCGGACTCCTTCTACCACTGTGGGCCTCCACTCCCGTCGCCGAACTCGACCAATCCCTCGCCGCCGCCAGCGATGCCACCTCGCCCGCCCGCCAGCGCCTTGCCGTGCGCCGCGTCATCCGCGATGCGGAACAACTCGTCGAAGCACAAAAGGACACCCCCGATCGCTTCCCCATCCTCGAATTCCTCTTCCGCGCCCGCCAACAACTCATCGCCCTCGATGACGATCCACAGCACCGCAAAGCCCTCCTCGAAACCTGCCGCCAA
>Ga0100402_1006596_pt1 | contig 11468 bp, 9 predicted proteins | sample CryGeyme20150102_FD_80419 | JGI IMG/M metagenome (GOLD analysis project Ga0100402, IMG submission 80419) | Groundwater microbial communities from Crystal Geyser aquifers in Utah, USA - Crystal Geyser metaG 2015-0102 | ecosystem: Environmental > Aquatic > Deep subsurface > Groundwater | place...
AATTATTCCTTCTTCCAGCAGGCCAAGAATTAATTAACTACAGTGGAAACATTTGACAATGGCAGTATTATAATTCCTGGCCGGTCGAGAATTCCCCGTCCCGTGCATTTTTACCGGGGTCTGGCTCAGTAATAAGGCCAAAAACCAAAAAGACAGAAAGATTGTCACGTTCATCATAAAAAGAAAGATCCCCTTGCCCCGGGCCATGATATTCTTTCTTACCCAATTTGTTTTTAACTGAACCCAAGATTTCCCCACTCATAATCTTGTGTCTGATTATGTTGCGTCAACAAGTCTACCAGTGCTTGATTTGGCAAAGCGAAGAATTGCTGCAGAATGTTTCGTGTGTTGTTGCTCAATGGATACTGCACATCGGTATTACGGTTGAAGTGCTTTTGCAAGACATGATCGGATAAATCATGTGGCGACATGCCAGCAAACTCCAATATTCGAGTGTAAACGTGACAAGGCTGCGACGCCAACCACGAATACGGCAGTACCAACAAGTCGTCTCCCAATCCATGTCGAAACCACCGTTCTAGTTGTGTCGCATACAAACTTCGACTCAAGTAATTGTGGCCCTTGAGTTGGTCCGACACTTTATCGTACAGCGTGTCCAAATTCTCGACAGATACATTCGTTTCATTTTTTGTTGTAGTTATATTACTTTCTTGGTTGTTGATGCTGTCTATTTGATATTCAAAGTCGGTGAGCCCGTACTCGTGCAGGAGTTGCAATTCTCGTTGTACAAAGGTTTCAAAGGGAATGTGTTGTTCCCGCATCATTCTCTGATCCTGTCGATATTGTGAATATGCTCGATCTATAGGATTGCGAAGTATGACGACAATTTCGGGCCGTAACGGCGGCTGTACCTGATGTGTCACTTGTGCAGCAAGAATGGGATCAAATAGCAAAGCACGGATCAACGCTGGCACTCGCGAAGGATACAAATAATCTGGTGTCTTATCAAATGTAAAATAGTTTTGCAACGTTGCACTGGATTTGTCCGTGGATTGTTTAGGCCGCAATTGCTGTTTATCGTCATTGAGATGAGTTGCAACAACCAAAGAGGATAGATTGGGCCACTGGTGCAAATATCGTTTTCGCAGCTGACAAATCAGTTCTTCACGATTCTTGCCGTTGGCATCTTTCTCCTCTTTTTCTTGACTGATTTGAAAACTTGTGTAATTTCTTTCATTTCTATAATAATCATCATCATCATCATCATCACCACCATCGACGAGTAGGAAAGGTTTCATTTCTCGAGGGTGAATGCCAGTGGTAAAGAAATGGCATTCCAATTTTTTCGTGGGCAGGACACGTGGATGCTCCAACAACCATTTGGACAGCGTCGTCGTACCACTCTTGGCAGCTCCCGCAAGGATGACATTGGGCAACAGTCGTAGTAAATGGAACTCCAAATTGCCAATGCGACAGGATTGTGTAGATGATACTATTGGTGCTGGCGGATTGTTGTTGTTGTTGTTGTTGCTGCTGCTGCTGTTTTCTTGATGAATGTTGGAATGTGAGGGCATCACGAAAGAAAACGTTGAGAAAGGTGCGACCCCTTTCCCCGCCTCATTTCCATCAGTATACTTGGAATACTGAGCCCGACCTATGAACAGTGCTACCAAAAACGAACACGCCATCAGGGCACGACCCAAGAGAATCATTGTTCTTTTACTACTGCAACTTAACCAATGGTACCCATCGTCCTCTTTGTCATTATTATTTTGATTCTTCTGTGTTTGGAGGGAAGAGATTCGTGGAAGAGTAGGCATGCTGATTAATTTTTTAATCCATAGCTGCTGCTGATGTACTGGTAGATTGAATTATGCGCTACTACTGTAACTACCAGGTACTACACTGTTTTGGAGTCATGGAGGTCGGCTGGTCCATTCTGTAGTAGAGGGAAAATCCATATTATTTTACGATGATCTCGTTATTATTCGTCCTTCTATTTGTCATTGGTTCATTATTCTTTCGAGAGAAGATTCGTCTGCAGTACTACCAGGTGCCTTGTTCCTTTACGACTACCAGTAGTACTAATAGGCCACTCCTACTACTACTAGTAGACTAATTCGATTCGAATAGACCCTACCAGTAATAGTCTAGTACTAGTAGACTGCTACGAGTATCTACTACTAGTCTAGAGCTAGCAGTAGAGATCCTGCAAGTGTTTGCGAAATTGGATGCCCGGTTTGGTTCAGAAGCATCTCAATTGCGAAGCTTCTCCATCAACCGTGTTCTCTATCCGAGAGAAAAAATCTCGAAGCCGAACGTCAACTTAAAAGGAATCACCGCAAGGAAGGCGCTTTCCGTAATAATAAGAAAGAAGGAAGAAGTTCAACAACACATCGCATAATAATGAAACAACCTGTTTCCTAAAACTATTGAATTCCTGAAAAACTTTCAACGCTGTCGTATAGGTTACCATGTATTCTCTAAAGAAGCTCTTTGTTCTGGTGTTATTACCTCTTGTCGGCAGCAAGACATGCTCGGCATTCCAACCAATTCTTGGTCCACATCAAATATTCACAACTTCCAGAAAAGCAACGTCTTTGACGAAGGAGGCCTTGTCACCAAACTTCACTCTCAGCAGTCCAAGTAGACAAAGAAGAGAACTGTTGCGACAGTTCTCTTCAGGATGTCTGGTTCTGGCTCTTCTGCATCCCAAAGCCGTTCTGGCAAAACCTCAGGAGAAAAGCACTACAAACGACTTTCAGTTCCAAATCCAGACCAGCCTTCCCAATGGATTTTCTTCTGAAGACGGCTTGACGAAAGAGAGTCAATTGATTATTACCGTAAAGCCTGCTGTGACCTACACCGATCAAGTTCCAGAAGAGATTGCAGAGTCTTCTCTGAAAGCTACTGCGCATTGGGTTCCTGTCGTGTTGGAATATGCAATGCCATATTCCTCCAGTACCATTACATTGACAAAGGATCACATGACGGCAGCTGCCGCCGATGGGGAGTGGTGGAAAAACTTGCCATTGATCATCACGGCGAAATTACAACTCGATGGAAGCAAGGCTGGGCCTAACGACCTTGTGGGATGTCGTATACTGCTGCTGCAAGATTTATTTGGTACTAAAGGAGATAGCACCGTGTCTTTACCACTTCAAAAGAAAGGTATCTGCTCGGATCTGTTGGGCAAAAAGTAAAACACGAGAGATTGGCAGTCTTCCGTATTCTCCATCATGCATTTGCAGCACTTGATATTATTGAATACAGTAGACAATGGAAATGCATTTTAGGCAGACCACACATAAGATAATTTTATTGACTTGCTCATTTCCCAGATCTTTCCGCCAGACATCAGACGATATGGACACGTAATATGCTCTAAGAGCGTTGGTATCTATGGCGACATGAGCTGTAGTGGATTATGATACTTTTTTGGCAATGCTGCACGGAAGCCATCATTTCGATGAAGACTGGAAGAAAAGTATGAATATTTTCTTTACCACGGAATGATGCAAGCCTTGTAGTCTACAAAACGAAATCCTACGGTTCTATCCGTTGCTTCCACTGCTCGTAGCATGCCTGTCACACTCTCGTCAGCATCAATGAGACCTTTCCCACCCGTCATGTCTGTACGCACGTACCCCGGATGGAGACAAATTACCGAAGCTATTCCTGCCAGATCAACACTCAGGCTCTTGCAGATATTGTTGACAGCGGCCTTGCTTGATCGGTACGCATACGTGCCACCCGATGTGTTGTCGTAAACCGATCCTACTTTGGAACTTAAGATACTATACACGGGTAAATGTGTTTCGGGACTGTCGGGATTACGACCCAACAATGGCGAAAATGCCTGAGCTACCAATAGTGGACCCACCGCATTGATCAAGTAGCTCGTCATCATATCATCTTTGGTCACTTGTGGTTGTGGTGGCCGCCCCCCTCGTGCGGTGCCATCCAAACTCATACCGATCGGATACACTCCAGCACTGTGTATGATATGGGTCAATCTGTCAAAATTGCTCCGTTTGGCAAGTTCCTGGGCAGCATTGGCAACACTGGTTTCATCAGAAACGTCCACACATAAGGTTTCGACATTACTTTTCTTCTGGCGGTTGCGCTCGACCAGCGATTGTAAATCTGGTGGTACATTTTTGGATCGATGAGTCGCAATGACTTTGGCACCTTTAGCAGCACACTGTCTGACAAATTCCAAACCAATGCCTCGACTGCCTCCCACTATTAGAACAGTGGATCTGGAGTCAATGGGATACCGAACCGGTTGTTCTTCTACCATATCTTGACCTGGAAAACCATTGATCGGTGGTGCTGGTTGGATGGTATCATCGTTTTTTTCACTCATGGAGAGATTTGTAGCAACAGTTGCAGATGTACGGACTGTAAAGAGAGTGGACTTTGGCAGATATCCAAAGGCAGAACTACCGTGAGGAGAATTTAGGAATACAACGACGACGGATGTTAATCTCCAGAAACGTTGCATAGTGCATTATTACTTATCACATTCGTTCGGAGATTTTTAAAAGATATTCTTGGTTTTGCTAAAAAGAAATATGACTTTCAAGCAAAAAATAAGAATATTATTTTTTTGAGACTTTCTGATGTCATCAATAGTGATTCAATGAGTCCTGCAGTGATCACGAACGTCTCAATTCTCCTTGAAAATATCACCTTTATTTATTTTGAAAATAGGACTTCAATCGTATTTATGTTTTCGTGTACAATAATTAATACAGTAAAAAGTATCTTTTCGGCGGAATGAAACAAAAAGGAAAGTATTGGGTCACCAGCTCATTTCTTATTTAACCGTAACAAAAAAAACCAGCCAACCAACAACCAACAGCTATTCGAATGCCAAAAATTATCGTCACAAAACTAACTTTACCACGGTAGATTTTATTCTTTAAAACAAGTTTTAAGAAAAAATGAAGCTTAGTGCTGTATTTTACGCTCTCGTAGTTGTGGCATCTCTGTTGAGCCAACGGGTAGTTGCTGCTGATACTACTGCTGCTGCTGCTGCTGCTGCTGCTGCTGCTGCTGCTGTCGAAGAGGCAACACCAGCAAGATCAACTACTACCACCACTCTCAGAGGCAACACTGCTGTTCGACAACTTGTACTGCTTTCTGCCCTTGCAACAGAGGAAGACAATACAGAGATCGAGACGAATGATACGACTTCGGAAGAGACTAACAATACCATTGATGATGATGAAACGGCCATGATGGATCAAGAGGTTAACAACACGACAACCGAACCATCGTCGTCCTCTGAAAGCGATCTGGACGGAGGAGGCGCTACGGATGCTCCGCGTCCACCATCCCCAGCAGTTGCTACTCCGGTAGCATCGAATATTTGCGGTCAAATGGGACTCGGATATAGTTTTGGTTATCGCACGAGTCCAGGTTGTCAAGGAGGAACGGGCAAGTATCACATTTGGAGGTTGGAGACTGGACAAGCCAACGCTTTTGTTCGGCCGTGTACCTTTCCCACGGCCATCGATATTGGTGGTTACAACGCTGTTTGCAAGGATGATGACACTGTCGAGTTTACATCTACAAGACGCGTGGCAGTCTATGTCGAGGGTGCTGGCGGTAATGGGCACGTTTACGAAAACTTGATGAAGAATGTCACTTACTCTTTGGCGGCTCCCGGAGATGCCCCCATTGGGCACATGACATTTTGTTTCAAGTGCAACACTCTTCCTTTTCCTTAGGGTTATGAAATGGACAGCGCAGACGACAATGTGACTTTAAGTGTTCCTACTAAGCGCTTACGTTAATGTATTCTATTCTTTTGCGGTAATAAGTGGGCCTCTGGTGTCGAGGTTTGTAGTTTGACTATAGTAGCTTGAAGTTCTGCATGCTCTCGGTACTCTTTGGAATCTTGAGGTCCGAAATAGGAGGATTATAAAGCGATGCCAATACACTACCTACTACTCTATGTATTTGGTTTCTGGGGTTGCAAGATTATTAGGGTAAACGAGCAGAAAATCAAGACTGCAGAGCGATATGCAGACTACTAGACTAGACTACTAGACTAGTCTCTAGTCTATCGCAGGTGCAACCTTTTTCTCTTTTGTCATCCGGGTGAATATCAACAGTCTGGCCTAACATCAATTATTCTCAAATACCAAGAGATAATCAACCATCATTCGAAGAGATTATAAAAGAGTGGTACGAGTAGCAGGTTGCAGGTAGCAGACGTACACAACACAACATCTTCAATCCCATCGTCACTCTTTCAAACAGGATAGCGAACGAGATCGTTGCACGCTTCTAAAATCTAGAGACCTACTCGTACTAACAAACACAACAGTAATTAATTATGGTGGATCGTCAAAATCGTGTCGGTTCCAAATTTGGAGGTGGCGGGGTCAGTTCAGCTCAAAACTCGGAGCGGGAACGCAAAGACCGGCTGAAACGCCTCGCCTTGGAATCTATTGATCTGGCCAAGGATCCGTACTTGATGCGCAATCATTTGGGAACATACGAATGTAAACTATGTTTGACGTTACATACCAATGAAGCAAATTACTTGTCGCACACGCAGGGCAAGAAGCATCAACAGGGATTGGCTCGCCGGGCGCACATGGAAAAGTTAAAGGAAGAACAAGAGCGACAGACACAGCAGGCGGGCGGTATGCCGCTCCATCAGCAGCAGCGGCAGCAGCAGCAAGACCAACCGCAACCAAAAAGGATTCGAATTGGCCGTCCAGCCTATCAAGTGTTCAAGAGCCGCGATGCCGAGACAAATCAGCGATGTTTAAGTTTTGAATTGCTGTATCCCGAAATAGATGACGAATTGCAACCCCGCCATCGGTTTATGAGCGCTTTTGAACAACGCGTGGAGTCTCCACCGGATCGACGGTTTCAGTACCTGCTCTTTGCGGCAGAACCCTACGAGACAGTAGCCTTTAAAATTCCCAACGAACCGATCGATAAGGGACAAGAAAAATTTGTGACTCACTGGGATGCCGACGATAAGAAGTTTACATTAACATTGTACTTTCTGGAGAGCGCTAACGACGACGAAGAAGAAAAGGGAGTCGAAGGAACAGGAATATCAAGCAACCCAGCCATTGGCATCCCCGCGGTTAGCTGAGCTGTAGCTATGATGCATCGAAATAGAAATAGTGTACTCCTGTTTTCGTTGAACTCGGTCAAAAACCTATGCTGCTTGTTTCGCCCATAGTAAGACTGCTTTATTGATGCTATGAATAGACAAATGGAACAGCACCGCCATGTTTTTGGGCAAGCTTCGGTTGCCTGTAGCTCCTATAGTATGCTGTCGGACTGTACGCCACACTGAATGGCCGTGATTTTCAAATCAAAAGAAAATCCATCGCATCGGGAAAACCGAGGTGTCCAGACAGGTCTAAGCAGCAATGCAGGCGCACACAATTGTCGACAAATACGACGACAAGTCTTCTTCAGTGATGGTGAAAATTGATGCGAAAGCACTGGTATACTAGGAGAGAGAAATCGTTCAAAAACAAAATTCAGCCAGTAAAGGAAAGGGGGCTACCATCTGCCGCCGTTAGCGGTGTCGCAACAGCGCGCAGTGGGGTGAAGGGTCAAGCGTCAACGCACAAATTTTGCCGATCCGTTGTCGAGTGCAACAACTGAGCAACGCTTTGCTGCTGCTAGCTACTAGTCTATTATTAGTATAACAGTAATTCGTTGTGGCTTCTTTTTGAAATTATCGGTTCTCCTTTCTCCTTCGAAACTCTGCAGCAGCTGCTGCCTTCCACAGATTCTCGCTTCTGTACAGCTAGCTAGTTTGAGAGCACCTCTGAGAATACGAAGTCACTGTGATTTCTACATTCTGTTCATCACATTCTTTTTCTTCTTGAAATAACGATGATGTCTGATGCGTCTGCTGTTCTGCAAGTGCGATTGGTGGTGGTGTGCGGCAACCTTCCCACCAACAGTGAGTCAACAGTTTGTGTCACAACGCGCCATTCAAAGCGAAGCCTTTGTCACTCGCAAGCATTGTTTTATTAAAGATACCTGGTAAGCGGAGTCGGCTCCATGCATGTGATGTGGCGAAAAAAGTCGTCTTTGTGATGAGGATTTCTGAGTAAAAACCGTGCAAGCTGTTCGGTGATGAAAATAGCAAAACGTACGAGATTATTTACTGTCTATTTTGTGTAGTCCGGCTGTTGCCCTTTTGGTTTTTCTCTCGTTCCTCAAACAGTCATATTTGCATCAGACCACAAGTCGGTTCGGGTTTGTACATTTATTTCCATAGTACCTGTAAAAAGAACAAGTAAGTTTCTTTTTCTCGATCCAACTCAGGTATGGTACGTACCGTAGCTGAAACATCATCCATAGGAATTGAGACGATTGATGAGAGCCGCCACAAAATAAAACAAGCACAATTTTTATCCAAAAACTTTCTGAAACAAACTTTTTTTCGACTGAACCACACAATGAAGGCTGTTAACATTCTTTTGATTTTATTCCCCGCCCTTGTCGACGGATTTGCTCCACAATTTACTACGCATCGACGACCTACTGCAATTGCTAGTATTTATTTTCCCATAGATCCCTTGATCCAAACTTCGAACGTCGATTCCATTACCAAAGAAGAGGAAGCTGAGCAAAGAATATTGGAAGAGTTCGAGTCTTACACACCAGACACATTATTTGGAGAAGATGATATTGAAGCTGCTGTCGCTGATGAAGAAGAGGAAAAAGAAGAGTTTCAAGACCAGATCTTTAACCCTGCCATGTTCTGGACACCGTCTGGTGACCGAACAGGAAAGTTCTAGGGCGTTTACCAGCCATAAAAAATGTGAAACCCCTGATATCAAATCGCTCTGCATAGAATTTCCTAAACGGTTCCGTCACGACGAAGATCGATCATTTTCCAGGATCTTTCATTTCTCCAATGAGCGAACAAATGAGTGACCCAGAATTCGACAATGTGCATCAACGCCAAAGGGCCGTTCAACTATTACACTATTCAGCAACATTCAAATTAGTAAATTCAAAGAAAGAATTTTTCAAATCAGCTGACTAAATCTGTTGCAAGGAGAACTAGCTAGAAAAGTAGCGGGGTGGGGGCACGGGGCACCATTCGAGCACATTGAAAACTAATATGGCTAGTGTGAGCGGACAACGTGTTGAAGAGTTGATGGAAGACGCCTGCTCACAAAAATCCTTTCCCAGCCAAACGTCCGAAGCTCTCCAGAGTGCAAAGTGCCCCCGTAGCAATTCAGCCGGTTTGAGGCATGCTGACTCGTACATTCGCTTGCTAGAGCCAACGATGTTCCTTTTCGACAAAACGCACAGTTTTCTTCTGTTTGTGCCCGTATGACCTTCCTATCTCGGATCCTTAACCACCCACTACATGACATTGTACTAGTAGTGTATCTCGGATCCTTAACCAACCACTACTACTAGTAGTTAGGATTACATCATGACATTGTAGTTGTATTAGTCGCACGCACGTTGTCGAATCGCTTCCGTGCGTTTACCAATAGCCAACCTTCACGTTCCACCCGAAGATGCAATAATAATCACGAGTCAACCTTCATAATGGCAGTTCTCATTATTTTTTATCACACCGATTTATCGGAACTGAAGGAGCTTCCGTCAAAGCGTCTTGACACAACAAATCAAACACTTCCTATGCTCACAAATCCAGGGAAGCTCAAAAGCGAACAACAACACACACAGTTCCAAAAGGAAAATATCCAGAAAGTAAAAATGGTCCATCACGCAAAGAAGGAACAAGTCGCCACCACGGAAAAAGTTGGACATGCCAAGAAGGGCGATAAGGCCCACGCAGCTCCTGTAAGCAAAGAAGGCAAGAAGGACGCTGTAAATGGTAGACCATCTGCTGACGAAGGCGGCGCTGTCAACCCAAACTTATCAAAAAAAGACGTGAAGTTGCTCGCAAAACTGCACGCCAAGGCTGAGTACGCCGAAAGCCACGACGACTACACAGAGGCCGATAAAATTCGAGAACAAATGAAAGATATCAATGACCGTGCTAGTGCCAAGGCCGACAAAAAGCTTGCAAAAGCGTAATTAGCTATGCAGCCGAAAACGAGAGTCTGTGAATGAAAGGAGGACCCTCAATTGGGAAGCAACGCACAGACTAATAATAATGACAAAGAATCCTCAAGGAAAGCTTCTGTTAAGGAAATAAAATATAAATTAATAAACCTAAAGTATATAACAAATCGCAGTACTCAGTACTCAGTACCATGCAATTGTCGACGAGTTTCAGACTACAATGAGCAAACAAGCAGGATAACTCGCAACAGTTTTTAGGACAAAAGCAGAATATATAAAAAGTTTTCCTAACATTAATAATTCAAATCGGTCGGCTCATGCCAAGCTACTGAGCTCTGTGAACAGATCCTGCTGCCACCGGAACGGCCAGATCGGGTTGCGTCAAAATTCGGACTTCTTCTTCTTCATGATGCTGGGAGGCATTCGCTGACGGCCCGGATAAGACCGAAAAGGGTGAATCCAATGTCGGACGAATGACACTACTAAATCCTGCCAAATGGCGGTAGTAGGATTTCACAAACTCTTTTCGGGCGCTGCGGACGGGTTGACTATTAACGGGTGCTTCTTCATCGTTGTTAAGGGCTCGATCATCCAATCTATCTTCAGCATCGTCCGCTTCTGGGGCCAAATAATGAGCATTGCCAAGTGCTTGAATAGATGGTTTTGGCAAAAGTTTCTGTGAAGCAAATATGTATATCGTAGTGGTTAGTTAGAGGAAACGAAGACATTGCTATCACGATTGAATCCTTTTCAATTCAATGTGGAAAGTGGCACCAAATAAGACATAATACCCAACTAGCAGCCTTTACCTTCGGCATGCGGCCAAATACCTTGGATAGCATCACAATTCGGCTTGTCATTTTGGTTGGGGTCCTTTGACAAAACAAACGAATAATGTATGTAGTAGCAAGAAGATGAGATTGATGATTGATAGATGTTGTGATTTGTTTGAACAAAAAGTTACTCGAGTAAATAATATGAAGGACGATGGATATCTTGCGTTCGAGTGATTGACTCGTGTTTGATACTCCAGTAGGGATAAGGACAACTGAAAATGAAAGGTCTTCTGTTGCAGCTGAAAGGGATTTGAGACTGCCAAGACCCAACTGGGACGTCATCTACAATGACTGCAATGTCCCGTCTCATCTCCCATCAAGGAAGCAGGATCAAATCAGGAAAATTTGGATACAGTGATTCCCACTTTGGGAAAGAAGATTCACATGCCAGGCTGCCGAAACAAAGGCTACGAGGCAAATCCCTATCACAAACAAGGAAGGGCCTAGACCTGGATCCAGCAATTGAAAGGATCCAAAAGACAAAAAAGGAGCAGAAAATCAAATTAAGCCCAGGTGGACTACGGCAGTTTACCTTGTCTCCTGTTAGGGACGATGATAGGACTCAGGAGTTAGGTCTTACTCTATTAGGTCGTGTGCCTATGCCTGCTTCCTATCCACACT
>Ga0100402_1006600_pt1 | contig 11462 bp, 10 predicted proteins | sample CryGeyme20150102_FD_80419 | JGI IMG/M metagenome (GOLD analysis project Ga0100402, IMG submission 80419) | Groundwater microbial communities from Crystal Geyser aquifers in Utah, USA - Crystal Geyser metaG 2015-0102 | ecosystem: Environmental > Aquatic > Deep subsurface > Groundwater | place...
AGATATATCTGTGGATTGCAACAACCTACTCAGGGTGAAGTTTTAATTCATTCAACACCACGAACAAATAATCATAGAGTAGGAATGGTCTTCCAAAGATATTCTTGTCTTCCTTGGTATACTGTCTTACAAAATGTAGAACTTGGAATGAGATACCAAGGTATACCTTTTAAGGAAAGAAGAAAAGAAGCGCGGAGAATCATTGAGTTAGTTGGCCTTAAAGGTCATGAAGATAAGTATGCCGAGTATCCCATGTTATCTGGTGGTCAGTTGCAGAGAGTTGCTATCGCAATGAACTTAGCTATTAAACCCGAAATTTTAGTAATGGACGAACCTTTTGGTGCACTTGATGTCAAGACTCGATTGAATATGCAAGATATGCTAAATGAAATATGGGTAACACTTCAAACTACAATCATATTTGTAACCCATGATATAGCGGAAGCAGTTTATCTTTCAGATGATGTATATATAATGGATGCTAATCCAGGAAGGTTCGTCAAACATTTCAAAATCCCATTACCGCACGAAAGAAATAGATCTTTAAAAAGAGACCCTTCTTTTAATAAGACTGTTTTCGCTATTGAAGATTTCATGATGGACTTAGAAAGAAATGAATAAGGACTTAGTAACCTTAGATTCCTTAGTTGCAGATCTACAAAAAAAGAATTTCGATTTATTTTCGCAATTAGATGTTAAACGAAATAATATTGTCTTAGAATTAAATAAATCTTCTTCTAAATATAAAAATTCAGATGCCTTAACTGTATTAAAGCAATATTCCATTTTTTCCAACGAAGCAATCCACATGCTTTTGGATGCAACAATTCGTAACCACGATTGGAAATCTTTACAAAACGAACTTATTAATAATATCCAGGAAGAATTGGGTAGTGAAACCTTAGAAATCCCACATTTGGAATTGATGAGACAGGGTTACCGCGAAGAACTTCTTTTTGATCCTGATGATGAAATACCCATGTCTTCAACTAAGTCCTTTCTTTATACAATGCAGAAAATATTTAGAAACGATGATAATGCATTTTCTGCTGGTGCATTGTATTCGTTCGAATATAATGCAATCTTAGAATTTCATATTTTAGAGAAAATATTTTTTCATATAGTTGGGAATGAATATAACAATACAAAGAGTTTATTAAATTATTATATTCGAGGTCATAAAGAATTCGAGATCAACCATAGCGATGATCTTTTAAGTTCCATGAAAGAGTATTTTGTTACATTTGACGAAGAATTGTATTCTAAGTTTGAACAGGGATTTCTTATTCTTTCTTCTACGCTTAATAAATGGTGGCTGGATTTAGAATATGAATTGAATCGAAATAAATACTTTCAAATTAAAGTAGATATTCCAGATTTAAAAAAAGATATATTTAAATAATTAAAATGTAATTTATTGAGTAAGGTATGCTCTACTAGCAGCACTTAAAGCAGATGCATTCAGAATCCGATTTTCTTCACTGAAAGCTTCCGTCTCTTGGTTGATTCGGGATTTACTTTCCAAGATTAATCTTTCGACTTCGGGATCAGCAGATAGAACTTTGACGTTTTCTTTACCAAAAATTGTAAACAATTCCTCTAATTCCATTCAATGCTTGACATTTGTTCCTTTTTTCTTTTAGATAAGATTTAGCATGTATTCTTGCTAGTCTATACTCTAGATATCTTTTCTTATATATTAAGCAAGAAAATAGCTTATATAAAATGGATCTAAATGTTTCTCTTTATATTTTTCTCATGAATCATTCGTATTTAAAAAATTTTAATGAAACAATATGAAACAATCAATATCCTTAGATGAGCTAGAAGTTTATACAAAAGATACTTTGGACTACAATGCCGCTTGGCATTGGCTGATCAAGTATATCGAATCCCAACCCAAGGTACGGATGTATGAATCAAAATTGCAAATTGAAAGAATCTCAGAAATGATTCCAGCGGAGTGGAGAGGGGCTCCAATCAATTCCTACAGAGTGGATCTTGAGGTGGGATTTGATCAAAGAGAAGGACCTGAATATGAGTTTGATTCTTTCTCAGAAGAATTAACGCCTGTTTGGAATATATCTGGGATCGCTTATTTTGATTTGAAGATAAAGAAGGAACTTTGGAAAAAGTTTTCCTTAAATCACAAAATCCCTTATTGGAGTCTTTCCCAGTGGATGTATTCGCAAGTGAATGCTTCAGAGTATCTATCAAAAAGTTTTTTGCAAAAAATTCAAGGACTTAGTTTATCCCATATCAATTCGAAGGATGCTGAGTTATTTGCTCGATTTCAAGAGAAAGAAAATTGGAAGCATTGGGATTATTTGGAATGGCATTGGTTGAGAGATGATCGCAATTCTTACAATATACTTCCCTGGATAGAAGTCATGAATGAAAAAAAACTTCGCAGTTTCGGTTTGCAGTATTGCCAACTGGGAGAAGCAGGATATGAAAAGTTAGGTGGTTTAAAAGGATTCTGGAAAGAACTAGAATACCTAAAACTAAACAATGTATACTTTGGTGGTGTAGAATTAGAAGCAATCTTAAATTCATCACCTAAAGTCCAGAATCTTAAATCTCTATCCTTGGATGATAGTTCTTTATCCAACGGTGGAAAGGAAGAACTCAAACCGGAACATTTTGTAACAATGGCAAAGAGTGGTTGGTTTGATCGATTAGAAAGGCTGCATCTTCGTTACCATACTTTAGGAAGGCATGGAATCACTGCACTGGGTGAATCTAAGGCAGTGGAAACTCTTCAGTATCTTAAACTCGAAGTGGGTCGATTAGATGATGAACAAATTCTACTCATGGACAATTTCGATTGGAAGAATTTAAAATACATTTCGTTCTCTTTCAATTCCAAAATCACCAAAGAAGGTTTGGAAAAATTTCAGCAGACAAAAGTATACGAAAAATGTAGATATGTTTACATTGAGCTCAATGGTGGAAAATCACTCAGCAAAGGATCATTGTTTTTCTAAAAATGATAGACTTTAAAGTTAAAGCAGTTTGAAATTTCACTTTTCTTATACAGTGAACTTTTTATGATTATCAATCTATGAGCAATAAATATTTTACAATTCTCTTTATACTTCTCTTAACCTCAAATCAGCTTTATGCGAATCCAACAAATATGAAAAAAGGATTCTTACCGAACCAAGAACAACTGAATATCGCTTCCTTAAATGGAAAATATAGAATTCTATTAGAAACAATTTATATTCCCGAAGATGATATTAATGAATTAGTTCATGAAGATGGATTTTATTCTACTCATAAATATAAAAACCGAGTAATGCCTGAAGGATATTATACCTATAGTAATTCTCATTGGTTTGTTTGGAAAGAAATTGATCTAGTTCATTCAGGTTACAAAAGAATTTCTAAATCCATCCAGCTTAAAGAAAAAAGTATTAAACTCGAAATGGAATTTTTAAAAAAAAATGAGAATTGGGCAGAAGAAAGTATAGAAGTAATCGCAAAAGGTATTCAATTTATTGAATCTTTTACTGGAGTTCCATATCCAGGAAACCAAACTTACAGAATCTTTGAAACGCAAACCTTACAAACATTAGGTAGAGCTAATTCAAGTCGAATGTTAATTGCTTCTCCTCCTAAAGGATCTATTTGGACTCAAATGCATGAAATTGTTCATATTTGGAATGTTGGAACAAAACCAAGATGGATTTCAGAAGGACTGGCAAATTTTATTTCTTATCTAATCATGAGGGATCACTCATTCTCTTATATTGATGGAGATAGATATGAAAATTGGATAGGCAAATGGTTCAAAGAAAGAATCCAAAAAAAAGATTTACCTTTGAATGATCCTTTTGATCAGTATGATAAAATTGCACAAGGGAAAGCACTAGTATATTGGTGTATACTATATGAATTAGGAGGTGAAAGCTTAATTAAAGATATTTTTACTTCTCTAGTATCAGAGAAAAATTTAAGCAATCGAAAGGTTTCTAGTATCTTTAATAAATATGAGATAACACATTCAGATAAATTACTTTCAGGATGGATAACAAAAGGAAATTATTACGGCAACTTTGCGAGTGATTATGGAGAAGTAAGACACTCCTTACCTGAAATAGATATCCTCTTAACTTCTTATGTAAATTATATCTTAAGTCCCAAGAACCAAAATACTGTTAAAGTATGGGCGAAGTGGTCTGATGAAAAATGGTATTTAGGAATCCTACCAGGATCTTGTCCTAAGGGGAAAATAGTACTGTTCGAGGACGGGGATATGAGTTGCACAATGAACTCTAAGATAGTTCAAGATATTTTACCTGGTTCAAAAGATGTAAAATATGGCTCTCGTGTATTGGCAAAATGGCGAAACGGGAAATATTACCCTGGAACTGTTTCCCAAATAGAAAATAAAAACTATACTATTTTATTTGATGATGAAGAAAAACTAAGCGTAGAACTGAAAGATCTGCGCTTGATACCGGAAAATGAATTGAAAGATGGTATTAATTAAGCTCATGAGCCAATGGAAATTTACATTTGTCCTAATTCTATTATCCATTTTCATCCATCCGCTCTCTGCTTGGGAGCAAGGTGATCATATCGCATTTTTATACAACGGTCAAGAAATTTCAGGGATTGTTATGGGCAGAAACGAGAAAGAGCTTTCTATTATTCTTGAGAAAGGTCTCGAATCTGTAAGCCTAAGGGAAGACCAAGTATACCCAATCAAGTGGAATATTGGCAGAAGAATAGAGTGTAGAACTGATGATTCTTATACAGAATATTATGAAGGACATATAAAAAAGTATGAACTCAAGAAATATTACTTTGGACTTCTAGAGCAAAAAGAAATTACCTTGCGAATGTTAGATGGAAAAGATAAAATTTTTCGACCCATTCAATGCCGACTTGGGTATATAAATTTTAAAAGTTTAGAATCAATTAATGAAGATATGCAATCCACGCTAGCTTTATCACAAAATGATACGATACCTACTTTGTCGGGGAATCTTATAGAAGATGGATTTTTCCTTGAAGATAGTAAGATAAAAACACATATCATACAATTAATTCAGGAACACGAGAAAAAAACATCCGATCAAATTGTTGTTTTGGTAAAATCAGGTTTTTTGTATGAAAATTCTATCGAAGAATACAGTCTTCGCGTCGCGGAAGAATGGAAACTTGGTCAAAAAGATAAAGACAACGGTGTTTTAATTCTTATCATGCCTGGACTTAGAAAGGCAAGAATAGAAGTTGGTTATGGATTAGAGGGATATTTAACAGATATTACATGCAATAGAATTCTTAATGAAACCATGATCCCCAGATTCAAAGAATCAAGGTGGGAGGAGGGTATACTGGAAGGAGTCCATAGAATAATACAAGTTCTGGATCGCAAGGAAGCACTTCAAGAGGCAACGTATTGGGAAATTTTTTGGGCTTTTGATGGCTTTGAGCCAGGTATTCAAATTTCTTATCTATCAAGATTGGTCTTAGGCTTTTTAATATCCTGCGTAGGTTTGGTTTGGACGGTTCAACTCATGTTTAATCTGAACGTCCCCTTATTTCCATGGTTCCTAATTATTTTGTTTTTTATTTTTATTCCAGCAGGATTCTCTGGTTCTGTAGGAATCATTTATTATCTTATCATCCATTTTTCATGTATACCTATTCGCTTATCTGGTAGAATTTTTCCAAAAGTAAAAAATTTCCAAGATAAATGGACTGCGTCTTCTTCTGTAAAAATCATTGAATACAATCACAATATTTTTCGAGATTCTTGGGATTCAAGATCAACTAACATCAATAGTGGCTCAGGATCTTTTTCTGGTGGAGGTGGTAGCTTCGGAGGGGGAGGAGCTTCTGGAAGTTGGTGAGTAGAAGCACATCTTATAAGGCTCAGATCTTAAAATAAATAATAATAGTTGGCAATCATTCTAGGAAAATACATAGTCCTTTGGAACTCATATCTATTACTTCTGTGGTACGATAGGACAACAGCTCATAATAATCATCTCTATCCCTGCTGTAATATCTCTAAACCTTTGTAATATATTAGAAACATCTGGTTCATAGAAAACTTGTTTACCAACTTTGGATCGTTTCAAAACACCAGCATCATTTAGAAATGTTAAATTCCTCGATACAACTGATTTATCCCAAGGAAGACCCTTTGCGATTAAGGTGACGTCAGCTCTTCCAAGTTGGATTACTTTCTTGAGAACGCTAACCCTTGTGGAATCAGATAAAGAATTTAAAAACTTAGAATCTAATATATCATCCAAAGAATCCAAAGAATTTACAGTCTCCCTTTTATTCATCTTCGGAAGTGCATTCGAAGTACGAACCTTCTTGTGCTCGGTCGAAGAAAAATTTTTAACTTTGGAGGAAGTCATACAACTAAATGATAAAAGTGAAAGAAAATTGCAAAGAAAAAACAAAAAGTGATTTACATATTTGCGTAATTGTGCATATATACAAATTTAATAGGTCAATTAATGAATAATTCAATTCTTTTAAAATCAATTGCGATTCTAGTTGCTATCTATGCAGTCTTGGGATTCTCAGATGCTATATTACTACATTTATGGAAATACCAATTATATAAGAACAAAGATACACGTAAGGAACATTTACTCCATTCAATTCGGGCAGTAATTTTTCCTATTGTAGTTTTGGGTCTTTTAGTATTCCAGTTGGAAGGATTTTATCTTTATGGGTTTCTTCTTATACTTATTTTTGATTTAGGTTTTCAAATTTGGGATATGTGGATTGAGAAGGAAGCTAGAACACGATTTGGCGGTTTGAGTTCCCTAGAATATACGATTCATGGACTCTTAATTTTTATTCATTCAGCATTTTTAGTCTTGTATGTAATAAAAAGTTTTCATAAGGATCATTTTTTTAGAAGTGATGGAAATATATTTCTAAATGAAAATTCTTTTGCAACAATGATTGCCTGGAACTTATTACCAGGAGCATGCTTGATCATTTTGTTACATTTTGTTTTATTGCATCCGTATTTTTCAAAGGATCATGATTGGGAGAAGAAATTTCTCTTTAAAATACATATTCCTGGTTTAAATTAACGTCTGCTTAATAAGAGTATATTTTGATTTTAAAAATTTTTCTAATTGCTCTTTCTGTGATTTCTATGTTCGCTATGGGTCTTCAGATAACAAATAAAAATAAAGACCTTGCAATTAAAAAATTAGCATTTTTAGCAATAGGATTAAATTGTCTTATTGTACCTAGCCTAGCATTTTACCTTACTTGGGCCTTAGAACTAACTGAAGAATTCCGATTGGCAATACTACTTTGTGCAATCTCACCTGGAGGAACTTCAGGATCAATTTTTGTTATAAGATCCAATGGAAATCCATTTGTAGGGGGATTATTGATACTTAGTTTAAATACTATAGGATCTATTCTGATTCCTCTTATAGTGTATTTTTCTATAAATGCAACGGTGGAAAGCCCCTTTTCTGTTATAGGAAAATTACTTGTAATTGGAATAGGAATGCAGGCTTTTCCACTTGTACTTGGTATTTTGGTTAGGAAAAATCTCAAACTGAAACATATTTCAATAAGTAAATTATTGAGCCATGTAGCTAATCTGATATTGTTAATTACCATAATATTGATAACCATAGAACATTATTCCGCTTTGTTGAATCTTCAATGGAAAATTATTTTTTCTATAAGTATCCTTGCGATATTTGCATCTAATTCAGGATTACTATTCTTCAAATACCCACAAAAAATTCAGTCGACTATCTCGGCAGTTACAGGAATTCGAAATCTCACAATAGCTTTAATCTTAGTTGAGTTCCTTTGGAAAGATACAACAATCAGTATAGGAATCATGTTTTATGGAGCGATTATGTATGCAGCAGCGTATATCAGTAGTTACTATTGGAAATTGAAGGATGAATAGTGGGGATATTTTTTGATGAGTAAAAAATTTATTTACAACTAAAATAAAAATTCACTGAATAGACTGAATGCTTCCATCCCATTTTCCTTTTGGATTGTTTTTGTAAGAACCAAATATTTCCGAGGGGGTTTTCTTATAATTCAATTTATATAGGCACATTCGATTTAGGAATAAAAATTCTAATTAAAGAATTCAAATTACAAGGACATTATACAAAATCTAGAGAATCTATATATGCTCATAGATGATAATGAAAATATACCTGTTTACAGCGAAGAGATAAAAAATACTCCCCACGGATTAAGTATTCAAGCAATTTACAAAGGGAATGTAACAAATCTAAACAACATTACAAATAGCTATCCCAAGCAAAATCCAGAAAATATTATTTCAACCTTGGAAGAGTCTGGAATGAGAACTTCCGGAACAGTATCCTATAGTTACAAGGAAGAATTTGAGTTAGCTTGAATTATCCAGATCAACGAGTATGCTCTTTTGATAATCTAGATATAACTATCCAGATTCGAATCATATCCTATAGTAACATCACTTTCTGAAGTATCATAAAAATCTATATCCTTTGATAATTCATTTCTAGCTTGTATATAGTCTGCATTAGGGTGATTATGTTTATTGCCTTTTCCATAGGAAACAACAACTTTCTTGGGATTAACACTATTAATGAGTTTTTTAGCTGAAATTTTCTTTCCAATATTTCCTCCATGGTGGGGGAATTTGAAAATAACAGTGTGCAAAGCCTCTGATTCAATTTTTTCCCAACAATCACCACTTGCATCACCTGGTAAGAGTAATGTACATTTTCCTTTTGTCGCTACTTTAAGAATGACTGAATCCTTATTCACATCGCTGTCTTTCAACATTTGAAAATTAGGAGGCCATAAAACTTGTATTTCAAAGCCTTCAATATTTGGTATAGTTTTATATCCTTTAAGGAGAGGTACAGTATCATTCCCTTTGATGATAATTCCTTCTTCTATCGCCTCATCAATTTTCTGGGTAAAGTTCTTAGATACATCTGTTTTCTTTATTTGCCTATTGATTCCTAAAATAATCTGCCCTTCTAATTGGATTTGATTTTCTAAAATGCCTGGTAGCCCCTTTACATGATCTTCGTCCCAGTGAGAGATGAAAACAGCTTCCAAAGTCAGATCTGAATTTTTGATTTCTTCCAAAACAGGCTCCGGTTTATAAACATCCACTAAAATGCAACCTTTCGTAGCTAGATAACACATAAGAGTTGCATCTCCTTGCCCCACATTGAAGAAGATAAACTTATAATCTGGATTGCTATCCAACTTCTCTTCCTTGATCCTTTGCTTCCCTAAAGACATTCTCTTCGATTTCTTCAATGGTTTTGTACGCATTTTTCATTAAGGAAAAATCTTTTATAAAGTACTCAGGAAATTCTTGAATCAACACGGAATCATAAGTTTTTAAATAGATCATTCCATTAGCTCCTGGTCGCAACATCCAGCCAGGCATATAAGGAGTAATAGGAAGCCAGATTCCTTCTTGATCCACATCTATTCCATCTTCTCTATCTCTTAGTCCATTAACAATAAGCTTGACTTGTAATTTTTCATAATTTACTTCTATAGTTTCAAACGAAGTTCCAAAATCTTTTAATTCATTAGGATCAATAGATGGAACTTTTTTTTCTCTTTTCTTTACTGGTTTAAACTGCTTCCATTCTTCACCTAGTTCTTCCAAACCAGGTCTTTTCTCATTTCCAAAAAAATCTTCTATCTGTTGGATTTCTGATTTGGTGAAATTGTACATGTCGTAAATGATTTTATCAGTTTCTTTAACGAGTAATAGAATTTTATTTCTAAGTTCTTCTTTTGATTTTGAAGGATTACTTTTATTTGCCGCGTCATCAGATTTATATTTTGAATCATATCTTAGTTTTAAGTCTAATAGCTGTTTGGATTTGGAAGCAAGGGTTTTGATTTTGTCTATATCATCCCAACAGTCAGGGAGCGGGATGTTTCGGTAGTCATCCGTATTAATTTTTCTCATATCTGATAGATTTCTTATCAGCTCACTTACAATAGGATGGTTAAGGACTATCCAGAGGGCATATATATAATCTAGGTCGCTATTAACAAAATCTTGCTTCGTATATGTTGGATAAAAACTATAGGATGGAGCGATACTCTTTTCATTCGGATTCACAATATCTAGTAAAGCAATTGAACTCCAATTATATAGTTCTGGATTATTTCGATTTACTCTATATATAACTGAATTTCTATTTTTAATTACTTTAGCAATTGTATTCCTTCTTGGACTAGCATCGGGAAAATTTTTTAAATGTAATTCAATAAATTTTTTATTATTTTTCAAAGAAGAGAATGGATTAGTATTCCTTGCATCACTACTCCAAACATAATAAGAACCTGTTTCATTTTTATCTTTAATTAATTTCTTACTTTTTAGCTCAAACCCTAGTAATGCTTCATAAAAGTTTTTAATTTTAAATTCTAATTTATTTAAGCGACCAGAGATATTTATATTTTTTCCAATAATCAATCTTTTAGGAGGTTTATCAATATTTATATTTAATGCTTTACTTAACTGAACGTTTTTTTCCCGAACATTTATTGGAATATCTTCTATACTTATTGGTAAATTATTTAGCTGAATTAGATTTATAATTTTTAAATCAGGCGACTTTTTTCTTAAAATCCAAACTAATGCTGGATGATTTGCATCTTTAAACCATCCAGTGGGAATTTTAATTTGATCAAGTATTTGGAATTCTCTGATAAGTGTTTGTCTTAATTGAATGTCTTTTGGGTGGGTATAAGATAGAATATTCTCTGGTAGGATTAATCCAATCAATCCATTCTCTTGAAGTAATTCTAAACATTTACTTAATATTATCGATGAACCTTCTTGAGTATGTCCAGACCTTTTCACATTATCCGCATACTGTTTATCTTTATCAGTTTGCTCAAACTTAAATGGCAAATTACCTACAATAATTGATGGCCTTTTATTTCCTAGTTTGGTTAAAATTTTTCTCGTAAAATTCTCTTCTTTAGCATTTTCTATAAAGACATTCCAATTATTTTTATGAGGTGGATGAAATAGCATCAAGGTTAGCTTTGCAATTTCGGCGGCAATAGGGTCTTTTTCATTTCCGAAAATGGATTTGATTAGTCTTTGGTGTCTTACATCTGGACTTTCTTTTAAATAAGCCATTTGCGTTAAACGCTCATAACCCGCTACAAGAAAACTTCCAGAGCCACAGGTTGGATCGAGCAAGATTCTATTTTCAGGGCGAATCTCTTCAATTGGCATTCTTTTCAGAATAGTTTTTGCAATAATAGATGATGTGTAATAAATTCCTTGTGCTTGTTTTACTTTTGAGGATAATACCGCTTGTTCGTAAAAATATCCAAGTGTCTCTAGTCCAATATGGGAGAAGTTAAATTCGGAAGAAAGATAATTTGAAATGAGAGGGTCTAACTTCTTCAACAATTCAGGTGGGATTTGAAAGTAATTTGAA
>Ga0100402_1006602_pt1 | contig 11458 bp, 7 predicted proteins | sample CryGeyme20150102_FD_80419 | JGI IMG/M metagenome (GOLD analysis project Ga0100402, IMG submission 80419) | Groundwater microbial communities from Crystal Geyser aquifers in Utah, USA - Crystal Geyser metaG 2015-0102 | ecosystem: Environmental > Aquatic > Deep subsurface > Groundwater | place...
AGGTCGTCCGGCAGGGGAAAGGCGCACTCGTTGGCGTCGAGGACCACCTCCGCCGGGGTGGTGTCCGCCTTGTAGCCGGCCAGCTCGCGCACCGCCAAGCGCACCGCCGCGAGGACCGAGCCGCGCTCGGCAAACGGGGTACTCACGGCCGCTTCTCCAAGCGCAGGCGCACCGCCTGCGCGTGGGCGGTGAGCCCCTCCTCCTCGGCCAGCAGGATGGTGGGCGGGCCCAGCGCCGCCAACCCCGCGGTGGAGATCTCCAACAGCGAGGTGCGCTTCATGAAGTCCGCCACCCCCAGCGGCGAGAAAAAGCGCGCCGAGCCGCCGGTCGGCAGGACGTGGTTCGGGCCGGCCAGGTAGTCACCGAGAGGCTCGGGCGAGCGCGACCCGAGGAAGATCGCGCCGGCATCGGTGAGCCACGGCAGCCAGCGGCGCGGCTCTTCCGCCAGGACCTCCAGGTGTTCGGGGGCAAAGCGATTCGCCAACCGACACGCCTGTTCCATGTCCGCCACCCGCACCAAAGCGCCGTAGTCGCGCAACGAGCTTGCGGCGATCGCCCGCCGCGACAGCCGCCCCAGCCAGCGGGAGAGGGCGGCGCGCGTGGCATCGATCAACGCCACCGACGGGGTCACCAAGACCGACGCGGCCAGCTCGTCGTGCTCCGCCTGGGAGAGGAGATCGATGGCCACCTGCTCCGGGTCGGCGCTCTCGTCGGCGACGATCAGGACCTCCGACGGGCCGGCCACCATGTCGATGTCGATGCGGCCAAAGAGCTGCTTCTTGGCGGTCGCCACGTAGATGTTGCCGGGGCCGGTCACCTTGTCCACCGCCGGGACGGTCGCGGTGGAGAAGGCAGCGGCGGCCACCGCCTGGGCGCCGCCGATCGCAAAGGCGCGATCGACGCCGGCGATGTGGCCCGCGGCGAGGACCACCGGATTGCGCGTCCCACCCGGGGTGGGTACCAGCATCACCACCTCACCCACCCCCGCCACCTTCGCCGGCACCGCGTTCATCAGCACCGACGACGGATAGGCCGCCTTGCCGCCCGGGCAGTAGATCGCCACCCGAGCGAGCGGCCGGACGAGCTGGCCGAGGCGCGAGCCGTACCCATCCACCATCTCCCAGCTCTCTTCTCGCTGGTGCTCGTGGAAGGTACGGATCCGCTCGGCGGCGAGCTCCAAGGCGGCGCGCAGGGCGGGCTCCAACCCCGCGGCGGCCGCCGCCATCTCGGCGCGGGTGATCTCCAGGGCCGCGGCGGAACCGACCGTGAAGTGGTCGAACCGCTCGGTGTAGGCGAGCAGGGCGGCATCGCCGTCGCGCTCCACCGCGGCGAGGATCTCCGCCACCACCCGCTCCACCTCCGGTGCCCGGGCGGTGGAGCGGGCGAGGACCTTGGCAAGCTCCGCCACCTGGGCGGCGTCGCGGGCGTCGAGGGTACGGATTAGCTCAGCCATCATCCTTCTCCGTTGCGGAGGTAACGGCTCACAGGAGTCCGTAGTCGACCAGGGCGGCGCGCAGCCTCTCGCGGTTCGCCGGGGCTAGGCCGGTGAGCGGCAGGCGCAGGTCCGGGCGGCAGAAGCCCATCATCGCGCACGCCTCTTTCACCGGCACCGGATTGGTCTCGACGAACAGGATCTTCGCCAGCGGCAGGGTCTTGTAGTGCAGCCGCCGCGCCTCGGCCAGGTCGCCGGCGAACCAGGCGTCGCACAAAGCCGCCATGTCCGCCGGCGCCACGTTCGCCACCACCGAGATCGTGCCGACGCCGCCCAGGGCGAGGGTGGGAAAGACCGTGGCGTCGTCGCCGGAGATGAGGACGAAGTCGGCAGGGGTGGAATCGATTACCTCGGAGATCTGCTGGAGGTTCGCGGTCGCCTCCTTGATCCCGACGATCCCGGGCAGCTTGGCGAGCCGGGCGACCGTGGCCGGCAGGATGTTCAGCGCGGTGCGCCCGGGGACGTTGTAGATGATGAGCGGGAAGTCTGTCTCCTCCTCGATCCGCTTGTAGTGGAGGTAGACCCCCTCCTGCGACGGCTTGTTGTAGTAAGGCGAGATGAGCAACGCCGCGTCGCACCCCGCCTCCTTGGCAAAGCGGGTGAGAGCGATCGACTCGGCGGTGGAGTTGGAGCCGGTGCCGGCGATCACCGGGATGCGCCCCGCCGCCGCCGCCACCACGACCTCGATCACCTGCCGGTGCTCGGCGTGGGTGAGGGTCGCCGATTCGCCGGTGGTCCCACACGGCACCAGGGCGTGGGTGTGGTGCTCGACATGAAACTCCACCAGCCGGCGCAGGGCCTCGTCATCCACCCCGCCGTCGGGGGTGAAGGGGGTGATCAGGGCCACCATGGAGCCGCGGATATCCATCTTGCGCATCGACCTCACGAGAGAAGGGCGGGGAGTCTAAACCGACCTTCGCCACCGTGTGAACGGCCCGAACTCGGGGACCACGGACCACGCGCAAGCTGGATGTGGTCGGTGCGGCGGTAGTCGGCGTGGGAGCGGCCCGGACTCGGGGACCACGGACCACGCCACGGCGGCCACCCTGCGCCGGTGCAGGGTTGGGCCGCGCTGGATGGCAAGGGGGCGGCGGCGGAGGGGGTGCACCGGCTGCCCCTCAACCCGGACAACACGGTGGTTCGGTACTCGCCTCCCTGCGCCTCACCCACTAGGCGCCGGGGCGTCCTTGCGCGCGGCGGCCCTCCTCAGCCGGCCCCTGAACCACCGCCTGGTCTTTGAAGCGCAGGTCGATGCGGGCCACCTGACGGCGGGTGTCGATGAGGTCGGGGAGAATCGCCGCCAGGTGGTCGAGCTTCTCCCCGTAGCCGCCGCGCCCCATGAGGACCTCGATCCCCTTGGCCGCGTCGACGATCACCGGATCGCCACTCTCGTCGAGTTGCAGGCAGCGGACCTCGTCCGGGGCGGGGAAGCGGCGGGCGCGGATCGTCTCGGCCAGGCGCAGGCAGCGACCCATCGCCGCCGGTCGCGCGCTCCACTGTGTCTGCGACGGACGCAGGCGGATCTGCGGCAAGGCCGGGCTCGCCACGCCCTGCGTCTCCACGATCACCCGCCCGTCGGAATCCAACAGCCAGGCGCGGCTGCCGGAGAGGGCGATCGCCGCCGCCTCGCGCAGGAGCACCGCCACCACCAAGGTGTTGGGCAGGCGGCGCGCGACGGTCGCCTCCTCCACCCACGGGTCTGCCTCCACCTCCTGGCGCAGGGTGGCCAGGTGGATGGCGAAGATCGACTCGCCGAGGTGGGGCGCGACGTAGCGCCGCTCTACCTCGGCCCGGTCCATCCCCGGCCCGCCGAGGCCGGTGGCCTCCACCTCCACCGTGTGGACGGTGAAGTACGGCAAGGTGGCGAGCCGCTGCACCCCCCAGCCCGCCGCCACCACCAGCACCCCGCCAACCGCCAGGGCGAGGAGCCGTCCGAGGCGACGCCCCCAGCCGCCCCGCCGGGGGCGCGGCGCGGCGGGACGGGGCGACCGCGCTGCGGACAAAGCCGCGGGCCCCCGCGCCAGCCGTGGCTTGGCGGCGACCTTGGCGCGCCGCGGGCCGCGGCCCGGCCAGAGGCCGAAGAAGCGGCGCCCCGTGCGGGGTGGCTTAGCGCGTTGTCGGAATGCCATCGAGGAGCATCTCCACCAGATCGTCAAAGTTGATGCCCATCGCCGCCGCCGCCTTCGGCAGGAGGGAGTGGCTAGTCATCCCAGGGATGGTGTTCACCTCCAAGAGGTAGAAGTTCTCCGCCGCGTCGAGGAGGACATCGACCCGCACCCCGCCGCGACAACCGAGGACCGCAGCCGCACGGGTGCAGGTCTGCTGGATCTCGCGGCTAAGGGCGGAATCCAGCGGCGCCGGGCAGAGGTACTGGGTCTCCTCGCCCTGATACTTCGCCTGGTAGTCGTAGACCCCGCCCGGGGCGCGGATCTCCACCAGCGGCAACGGGTCGCCATTGAGCACGCCGCAGGTGAACTCGCGACCGCGTATGAACCGCTCGACAAAGCAGCGCGAGCCGAAGGCGAGGGCACGCTCCAGCGCCCCCTCCGCCTCCTCGGGCGCGCGCACGATCACCACCCCCAGGCTCGATCCCTCGTAGACCGGCTTCACCACCAGTGGCTCACCGAGGCGGGAGAGCAACGCGCCAAGCTCGCGCGGACCGGAGGCCAGCCAGTGGTCGGGGGTGGGGATTTGGTGGCTCTGCCAGATGCGCTTGGTGAGCACCTTGTCCATCGCCACCGCAGACGCCTGCACCCCCGAGCCGGTGTACGGAATCCCCATGATCTCCAGACAACCCTGCACCCGGCCGTCCTCGCCGAAGCGGCCGTGCAGGCAGAGGAAGGCGACCTCGATCCCCGCGTCGCGCAGCCCCTGGTGCAACCCACCGCCGGCCGCCTCCGCCGGGTCCACCGCCAGCGCGTCATACCCCTGCCGCAAAAGCGCCGCGAGGACCGCCGCGCCGGTGACCAGCGACACCTCCCGCTCGTGGGAGCTTCCCCCCATGAGCACCCCAATACGCCTGCCCTTCCAGCTACCCCGCATGACTACGCCTCCCTGAGGAGTCGTCGGATTTTGTCCCGACCGACCGCGAAGAGGCAGGCCATGGCCGGATCGTGGGCCAGGAGTCGCGTCCCCTTCTCCGTTTCATCGCCCCACTAGCCTCCGCGCACGGGGCCCGACCCGGACTCGAGCCTGCTTCGACACGCCCCGCTCGACAAGGCCCGACCGACTCCAAGGATCACCACCTCGGTCTCCAGCACCACCCCGCTCCGCGCCTGGACCTGCTCCCGGGCGCGGGCAATGAGCGTCTCCACCTCGGCGGCGGTGGCGCCGCCGGTGTTGACGATGAAGTTCGCGTGCTGGGGCGAGATCTGCGCCCCGCCGCACCGCTCGCCGGCAAGGCCCGCGTCGCGGATCAACCGCCACGCCGAACGACCCACCGGGTTCTTGAAGATCGAGCCCGCGGAGGGTAGCGAGACCGGCTGCGCCGCCCGCCGCTCTTGCAACAACGCGCCCTGGCGCGCGCAAGCGCCGGGCGCGGCAGGACGGGCCACGAAGCGCGCCTCCACCACCCACTCGTCCGCCGCCAAGCGGCTACTCCGGTAGGCCAGACCGAGCTCCGCCGCCGGCCGCCAGGCGAGCGCGCCGGCGCGGTTGGCAACCCGCGCTTCCACCAACAGCTCCCGGATCTCGCGGCCGTGGGCCCCGGCGTTCATCCGCACCGCCGCCCCCACGCTCCCCGGGATCCCGGCGAGCTCCTCCATGCCGCCGCGCCCCTCCTCGCCAAGCCGCCGCACCAGCCGGCCGAGGGCGAGACCGCCACCGGCGACCACCGTGTCCCCGTCGCGCCGGTAGGAGTCGAGGTGGTGGAGGTCCACCACCACGCCGCGAATCCCGCCGTCGCGCACCAACAGGTTCGAGCCGCGCCCCACCACCGTCAGCTCCCCCTCCCAGCCGACGAGCAGGCCACAGAAGGCGGCCACCGTCCGCGGCCGCACCCACACCTGCGCCGGGCCGCCGATCCCGAAGGTGGTGTGGGCGGCCATCGGCTCGTTCATCCGCACCTCCGCGTCGAGGAGGCCGAGGAGGGCGGCAGGCGGCGAGGCGGTGGCAGCGACCATCACGGTTCGGCAGGGGCGACCACAGACAAAGGAAGGCGGCAAGCCACGGCGGTCAGCGGGGGAGGAGCGTGGTCCCAAGGCGCGCCCCCAACTCCGCGGCGAGGCGGTGGGCGAGGCGGGTGATGTCGCCGGCGCCGAGGGTCAGGAGCAGATCACCGGGCCGCACCACCGCCAGGGCCGCTTGCGCCATGGCGTCGAGGTCGGGGTGGAAGGAGGCGTGGCCATGGCCGCGCTGGCGCAGAAGCTCGGTGAGGTCGCGACCGTCCGGGCCGCTGCCGCGCGCCTCGCCCGCGGCGTAGACCTGGGTGATCAGACAAACGTCGGTGGCGAGCAAGGCGGTGGCGAAACGCTCCGCCAGGGTGGCAAGGCGGGTGTAGCGGTGCGGCTGGACCAAGGCCACCAGGCGGCCCGGCCAGGAGGCGCGCGCCGCCGCGAGGGTGGCGCTGATCTCCGTGGGGTGGTGGCCGTAGTCGTCGATGACCCGTACGCCGTCCCCCTCGTAGAGCAACTCGAACCGCCTGCTGACCCCGACAAAGTCGGCCAGGGCCACGCGCAGGGCCTCCACCTCCGCGCCCAGAAAGCGGGCCGCCGCGATTGCCGCCGCCGCGTTGCTCGCGTTGTGGCGGCCGGCCACCCACAGGTGGAAGGGGCCGAGATCCCGCCCCTGCTCGACGAGCTGGAAGGTCTGCGGCCCGTCGCCGCTCGGGGTCGCGGCGGGGAGGAGGCGCAGATCCGCCGCCGGCGTGGTGCCGTAGGTGATCGTCCGCTTGTTCAGGCGCGGGAGGAGGCGCGCCAGGCGCGGGTCGTCGAGGTTGATCACGCACGCCCCAAAGAAGGGGACCCGGTTGCAGAAGGCGACGAAGGCGTCGTCCACCGCCGCCGGCGTGCCGTAGTGGTCGAGGTGCTCATCGTCGAGGTTGGTGACCACCGCCACCACCGGCGACAGGGTAAGAAACGAGCCGTCCGACTCGTCCGCCTCCGCCACCAACACCTCGCCGGCGCCCAGGCGCGCGCCGCTGCCCCCCTTCACCTTGCCCCCCACCACCACCGTCGGGTCGAGCCCCGCCCCCTCGAGGAGGGTGGCGAGCATCGAGGTGGTGGTGGTCTTGCCGTGCGCACCGGCCACCGCCACGCCGTACTTCAGGCGCATCAGCTCGGCGAGCATCTCGGCGCGCGGGATCACCGGGATGCGCGCGGCGCGCGCGGCAACGATCTCCGGATGGTCCGGGCGCACCGCCGAGGAGGTGACCACCACGTCGCAGCCGGCCACGTGGTCCGGGTGGTGGCCGATCGCCACGCTCGCGCCATGGGCGCGCAGGCGGGCCACCGCGTCATTCTCCTTCAGGTCGCAGCCGGAGACGCGGTGGCCCAGGGTGACCAGGATCTCGGCGATCCCGCTCATCCCGACCCCGCCGATCCCCATGAAGTGGACGTGGTGGGCGGTCTGAAAGAGAGAGGTGGACATACGCGGCAGGGGGAGAGGGAGGAAACAGCGGTGGCGGGACAATCCGCGGGGGTTTAGCGCAAAGCGCTAGGAAGGCAAAGGGGGTGGCAACGATACCAAAGCGGGGACCGGTCGCCGACCCCGCGCGCCCGGTCGGGGAGGCCACACCCCAACGGGCCCAAGGCGGGCGGCCGGCGGGCAACCCACCCCGCTCCCCCACCGGACATGAACCCCTCGGGATCCACCTCGGGGTCACACCTCGGGGTCAGGTCTGGAAACATTCAGAGCCCCTCCCCTTTCAGGTTGGGGGAGGGGCGGTGGCAACGCCGGACCCCCCCGCCGATCCATCTCGCCCGCGTCGATCGGGCAGCGCGTACCCCCGGCACGTGCCGCGGTAGAGAGCATTCGACAACTCGATCCCCAACCAGCGCGCCAGCAAGCCACCCTCGGTCAACCCCGCCCGACGGTTCAAGAGCTGACCCCGCCCTTCTCACCCCGCTTCTGCTGTCTCAGAGCCATCACGCTTCGGTTCAGCGGCGGCGCGCGGTGCCCTCCGCGCATGCTGTGGTTGGGCACCCCTCTCAAGCGCCCGCCCATTCACCGGACAGCAACGCCGCCTGCTCCAGCACCGTCTGCGTCGCCTTCTCCTGCTTGTCCGGAGGGTAGCCGTGGTTGCGCAGGATGCGCTTGACGAGCACCCGCAGTTGCGCCCGCACGTTCTCGCGCAGGGTCCAGTCGATGGTCACGTTCTTGCGCACGGTCTCCACCAGCTCCCGGGCGATCGCGCGCAGCGTCTCGTCACCCAGCACCTTCACCGCGCTGTCGTTGGTCTCCAGCGCGTCGTAGAAGGCCAGCTCGTCCTCCGAGAGCCTGAACCGCTCGCCGCGAGCGCTGGCCTCGCGCATCTCCCTCGCGAGCTGGATCAGCTCCTCGATCACCTGCGCCGCCTCGATCGCGCGGTTCTGGTAGCGGCGGATCGTCTCCTCCAGCATCTTTGCGAAGGAGCGGGCCTGGACGACGTTCTTGCGGCGGCGGGTCGCGATCTCACCCTTGAGCAGTTTTTGGAGCAACTCGACGGCCAGGTTGCGCTGGGGCATGCCGCGCACTTCAGCGAGGAACTCGTCGGAGAGGATCGAGAGGTCGGGCTTCTGGAGCCCGGCAGCGGCGAAGATGTCCATCACGCCCTCGGGGGCCACCGCGCGCGAGATGATTCTTCGCACCGCGTGGTCGAGCTCCTCCTCGGGCCGGGCGTCGCCGGGGGCGCGCTTGGCCAGCACGGCCTGCACCGCCTGGAAGAAGGCCACGTCGTCGCGGATTCGCAGCGCCTCGGCGTGCGGCACGGCCAGCGCGAACGCCTGGGACAACTCCCGCACGGCGCGCACGCAGCGCTCCTTGCCGTTGTCCTGGCGCAGGATGTGCTCCTGCGCGGGCGGCAGCAGGCCGAGCCGCTCCTGCGGCGTTCCGGTCGTCCACTTCGCCCAATCGAAGCCGCCCACGACGCCCTTGGGCGTCGTGAAGGAACCGAAGAGATCGCAGCAGACCTCGTACTTCTCCAGCATCACGGCCACCGCCTCGTCCTGATCGAGCGCGGTGCTCCCCATGCCACCGCTCTCGGTGTAGGTCGCCAGCGCCGCCTTCAACTCCTGCGCGAGGCCGAGGTAGTCCACCACCAGCCCACCGGGCTTGTCCTTGAACACCCGGTTCACCCGCGCAATCGCCTGCATGAGGCCGTGGCCGCGCATCGGCTTGTCGAGGTACATCGTGGAGAGGCTCGGCGCATCGAAGCCGGTGAGCCACATGTCGCGCACCAGCACCATGCGCAGCGAGTCGGCGGCGTCGCGGAAGCGGTTCGCCAGCGCCTCGCGCCGCGGCTTGTTGCGGATGTGAGGCTGCCAGTCGGCGGGGTCTGCAGCCTGCCCGGTCATCACCACCTTGATCGCGCCCAAGGCGTCGTCGTCGCTCGCCCACTGCGGCCGGAGCTTCACGATCTCGCGATAGAGCTCCACGCAGATGCGCCGGCTCATGCACACGACCATCGCCTTGCCTTCCAGCGCCTCGCAACGTGTCTCGAAGTGGTCGACGATGTCGCGCGCCACGATCGCGAGCCGCTTCTCGGCGCCGACCACGGCCTCGAGCTGCGCCCACCGGGTCTTGAGCTTCTCCTTGCGCTCGACCTCCTCGCCCTCGGTCGCCTCCTCGAACTCCGGGTCGATCTTCGGCCGCTCCGCCTCGTCGAGTGCCAGCTTGGCGAGCCGGCTCTCATAGTAGATGGGCACCGTCGCGCCGTCGGCGACGGCACGCTGGATGTCGTACACGCTGATGTAGTCGCCAAACACGGCGCGCGTGTTGGCGTCCTGAAGTTCGATCGGCGTGCCGGTGAAGCCGATGAACGAGGCGTTGGGCAGCGCGTCGCGCAGGTGGCGCGCGTAGCCGTCGATGAAGTCGTACTGGCTGCGGTGCGCCTCATCCGCTATCACTACGACGTTCGGTCGTAGTGATAGCGGACCCTCACCCCCAACCCCTCTCCCAGCGGGAGAGGGGAGATGCCTGGCGAGGTCGGATAGCACCGACGCCGGGTCACCAAGCAGGCGCTCGTTGGGGACTCGATGGACGGTGAATCCCAGACTCATGAGATACGCGTCTCGTCGGGAGTCGGCCCTGGAGCGCTCCTGGGAGTCGTGGACGCCACCGTCCAGCTCGACGACAAGCATTGCGTCGTGACAGCAGAAGTCGACGATGTAGTCACCGATCTGGTGTTGTCGGCGAAACTTCAAACTCAAGAACTGTCGCTCGCAGAGCATGCTCCACATGAGCTCTTCCGCGGTCGTCGGCTGTCTCCGAAGCTGGCGGGCTCTCTCCACCAAACCCGCAAACTCGTAGCCCCCACGGTACTGACCCCCTCTCCCTCTGGGAGAGGGCTGGGGTGAGGGTGGGGCCGCAGGCGGATCTCCCCCTCTCCCTCTGGGAGAGGGCTGGGGTGAGGGTGGGGCCGCAGGCGACATGAACTTCTGGATCGTCGTGAAGACAACGCCGCCGGACGCAACGGTGAGCAACTCGCGCAGGTGCGCGCGACTCTCCGCCTGCACCGGCGGCTGGCGCAGCAGGTCCTTGCAGCGGGAGAAGGTGGCGAAGAGCTGGTCGTCGAGGTCGTTGCGGTCGGTGAGCACGACGAGGGTCGGGTTCTCCATCGCCCTCTCGCGGATGATTCGCCCGGCGTAGAAGGCCATCGTCAGGCTCTTGCCCGAACCCTGCGTGTGCCAGACCACGCCCACGCGCCGGTCGCCGGCCTTGCCACCGGGTTGTTTGCCGGCCTCGTAGCGGCCTTCGGCCTCCGCGACCCGATCGCCCGCCCGATTGCTGGCACGGTGCAGCTCGGCCGCGCGCAGCGTCTCGCCCACCGCCACCTGCACCGCGTGGAACTGGTGGTAGCCCGCCATCTTCTTCGCCACACGACCACCCCCGTCGTCCTCGTAGACGATGAAGTCGCGGATCAAGTCCAGCAGACGCTGCGGGTCGAACACGCCTAGCAGTACGACCTCAAGCTCCGGCTTGAGGTCGTACTGCCCGTCACCCCCTCCCCCTCTCCCAAGGGTAGAGGGGGGGGAATTGTGACTCCCTCTCCCGCTGGGAGAGGGTTGGGGTGAGGGTAACGGGGGCGCGTAGAAGTCCGCCCCCGTTATGGTGCGCCAAGGCTTGAACCACTCGCGCCCGGCGGTGAGCGTGCCCACCCGCGCCTCCACCCCGTCGGAGATGACGAGCAGGGCGTTGGTGGCAAACAGCGCCGGAACTTCCGCCTTGTAGGTCTGCAACTGCTGCCAGGCGCCCCAAATGGTCGCGCTCTCGTCCGCGGCGTTCTTCAGCTCGACGACCGCGACGGCCAAGCCGTTCACGAACAGCACCAGATCCGGCCGGCGCGTGTGCTTGTTCTCGGTGACGCTGAACTGGTTCACGGCCAGCCAGTCGTTGGCCGAGGGCTGGTCGAAGTCGATCACCCGCGCCTGCGCGCCTCGGATCTCGCCCTCGGCCGTGCGGTACTCCACGGTCACGCCATCCACCAGTAGCCGATGCAGCGCGCGGTTGCGCGCCACCAGCTCCGCGCCTTCCGGCCGCGTCAGTTTGCGGAAGGCGTCGGCCAGCGCCTCGACGGGCAGCGTGGGATTGAGCCGGGCGAGTGCATCACGCAGGCGCTGGGCCAGCGCGACCTCGCCGTAATCGCGCCGCTCCGCCGCGGGCATGTCCGGCGCGATGTCCGGGCCGTGCGCGACCCGCCAGCCCGCGGCTTTCGAGCCAGGCGAGCGCGGCCTGTTCGACGACGGATTCGGTGAAGGCGGTCATCGTTTGGCCTTCTTCGCCTCCGGCTGCTGCGCGCTCCCGCGCCACAAAGCCTCCATGGGCAACGCG
>Ga0100402_1006604_pt1 | contig 11456 bp, 11 predicted proteins | sample CryGeyme20150102_FD_80419 | JGI IMG/M metagenome (GOLD analysis project Ga0100402, IMG submission 80419) | Groundwater microbial communities from Crystal Geyser aquifers in Utah, USA - Crystal Geyser metaG 2015-0102 | ecosystem: Environmental > Aquatic > Deep subsurface > Groundwater | place...
GGTCATGACAGATATTCCCACTACAATGCCTTTTTCTACATTCTGTTGTTGCTAGGGGTCGAGGAGCACAAAAACTACCCTCATCTCAATACCCTCATCCGATAGCAGTTCTACAAGCCCAACATTTTTGAGGATTCAGACTAAGAGAAGGCAGAGCTGGCAAGGGTGGGCGACATGTTAAAGAAAAGTTTGAAGTATTTTGAGGATGTCAGCGAGGGGGTAAAGCTAGATGACTACATAATAAGGGAGCCCATATTTGAGGAAGCGGGGAGGATCATGCTAAAGAATTCAGTTGAAGCCGCAGACAGTTAGTTAGAAATTTATGAGCAGCTGGCTAGCAAATTCAACATCGACATGAGGGTGCTCAGAATGGAAGACAACATGGAATGCTACCAGTTCGGGGCCAATAAACGGTACCACCTCATCAAAGAGCACAATTACTACTTCGTGACAACCACCCACCTGAAAGAGTAGAACGGTCTTTCCAGGTGTGACCTTGAGTCTGTCCGATCAGGCGAGTCAGGACTGCAGTTTCTTATCGAGGCAGTACACATAAAAATATATAGTCTGAGCAGAGCACTCCTAAATTCAAGAACAGTTAGATAAAATTCCACAAGAAGAGTCATAAGAACAGTTTTGGCGGATAGCTCTAAAACTTCCAATACAGAGGTACTCTCTTCCTTACAGCTAGAACTTGTACAGAAACATGCACAGAAGGAAAAGAACAACGTGAAGGTCTTCTCGGAATACATAAAAGATTAACACCGGGAAAATTAGATTTAGAGCTGTGCTGAGAATATGCTTGATGTCCAGCCTCAGCAGAACCACTTTGACCTGGAAAATGAGGAAAGAAATGATCCCATAATCAAGACGGAGATGAAGGGTTCCACCACCATTGATCCATCACACCATTTCATGGGCGAAAAGAGGAAAGATAGAAAAATATCAGCCTCGGAAATCATTGAACCGAGGGAGTTCACTCAGACCAGATTCACCAGGCACGACTCAGTCCCCCAAGTGTACGAATAGGACAAATAATAAGAGTCCAACAAAGGTAGCTCTTATCAGAGTTTGGTGGGGAGCAATGCATTTGAGAATGGAGGCAGGTTGAAGAAGAGCAGTTATCTTCAGGGCCAAAGGTTGGAGAGGATTGAATAGATGCAGAGCAGCCAGAAGGAGTCAACTCATCCTGACCAGTAGAGCTAGAAAAGCAGTTAGCGATCTCAGGATCACATCCAGATGCTGCCGACTGAGATTCAGGTCAAGCTAAAAGACAGGAAGTACAGCTACTTCACTCAGCAGATGGCTTCCAGTAAGTCAAAAAAGCTGAAGTAAATATAAAACAGCAACTATGTTTTTAAGCTCCCCAAGCCACACCACAAAAACTCATAAATAATTGTATCTGACTCCCTCAACTCTTAGTACATCAAAAGGAGGTTTGAGGACAATGCTCTGAGGTTCAGTCAAATGCGGTCCCCCAGCTAGGACAGCGTCAATTAAAATGTTACCACCAATACACATCGACACAGAACGGTCAACTTGCAGCGAAACAGCTCAGTCTATTCGTTGGCAATTGCTTCTAGACCTGACAACTGGCTGAGGAAGGAAATCATCTACTATCTGCCCAACAACCAGAAGGTAGTTCACAGCTATGACCGCACTTCTCAAACGATCCTCAACGACACTATCCAATCGAATCACTACTGTTACAGTTATCCAGTCTCAGAGCACTCGGGCTACAGAACTTCCTTAGGGTCATCGAACAGTCTTCTTTCCAAGCAGCAGGTGCAGAGTGTCAGCACTCGACCTCGACCTACTCCTCAACAACAGCAGGAGTTCAATCCATACAAAATCAATGAGAACGCTTTCATGAAGAATAGGAGCCTGGCATACTTTGAGAAATGTGACAAAAGTGAAGACTCTATTATCTGCCCTTCTATTCAAAGCTTGCAGGATCTGAGAGTAAACGAAGAGAAGCACCAGCAACCAGCTGTCAAGAGTATGGCAAAAATAAAGTTCAATTATATGCCCTCCACTCCAACAGGACCTGAAAGAGCCATCAGCAGCCAATCGTTAATCAACAGCCAGTCGATGAAGCATATATCTTCTCCTCAGATCATCAATCAACCCCGAACTCCCACTCACACATCCACCTCACCATTGAATAACAGATATACTCCTACAGCACAGTACCGCCCTTAGAGTCACCCCGGTCGACCAAACCAGCAGTATACCTTCGAGAATAGATTTTTCCGCAGTCCCAACCAATGATAATATTATTATTTATCATCAATGTATCAGCGAGAGGAGGATGGGTTGTTGGCGCAGTGTCAAAGATAAAATATTTCTCTCAAGCAAAGAATAGTCGAACTCTAAGCATAAAAATAAGAAAAGGAGGTCAGACACAAGGAGCTGGCAAAGAAGGTGGAGGATCTGACTGCATCTCAGAGTGCTTTGGAGGAAGAGTTCAGGGTATATCAGGAGCAGGTGAGGGTGCAGTCACAGTTGATGCAGCAGTCGATGGATGAGAGAAGCAGTTGTGCTGGTGTGCTGAGGAGCAGGGTAGCAATGGTGGAGGAAAGCAACTCAAATTTGACGTAGCTATTAAGGGAGTCAAATAAGAGGGTGGTGCAACTGATGCGGGAGTTAACAAGCAAGAACAGGTTCATAAAAGAATACCTATAGCAGCAAGGCGACATAGAGTCATGATTATATGCTGTTTTATGCTATTTTGTTCATTATTACAATCAGACGTCATGACATAGCATAGTCGTGCTGACTACATCGTCAGCAGTCATACATATTATGCCTGTATGATATGGCAATCAATAGATGAACAAGTAGTATTAGTAAACATCAAATTCCCAGCTATTTCCTCTTCAGCTCCAGTATCTTCTGTAATTACTGAGGGTCCGTTATTACTTTGTTGCCACTGCCTGATATAAAATTGTTGCCTCCTGCTACCACATTGGCATTCCCTCTCACCATATTGGTCCCTCCCTATACTATATTGCTACTGCCCTTCACCACATTCATCTCCCCAATCACAGCATTCCTGCTGCCCTCTAGCACATTCCTCTGACCGGCCACCATGTTGCTGCTTCCCTTAAGGAGAAGGTTGTCCTGTCCTGCTACCCTGTTGTCATTGCCACGGATGAGATGTCCCTAGCCTATAACTGTGTTGCTGCTGCCTTGAATGGTGTGTGAATCTCCCAGCACCTGGTTAAGATCACCCTCAGCTATGATATTGGCTCCTTGGAGGATGTTGAGGTCACCCGACCAGATATTATTGTTTCCCACGACCACATTTGACTCTCCCTTACCGATGTTGACATTGCCAGCTACGGCATTGTTGTTTCCGAGAAGGGAGTTGCCTTCTCCTAGAGCTATGTTGTTGCTGCCCTTGACAGCATTGTAACTGCCAGATAGACTATTAGCACTGCCTGTGAGCTAGTTGTCGTTTCCAAATATTAGATTGCCCTCCCCGATATTGACTAAATTGCTGCTGCCCTTCACCACGTTGTTCTCCCCGTTGAGAAGGTTGCTGCTCCCTGATAGCACCTAGTTGCCACTACCGATTATCAGGTTCTGACTGCCCTTCTCCACCACATTGCTGTTGCCCTTCACACCGTTCACGTTACCTTATACAGTATTCTTCCTTCCCAGCACCTGATTGTCTACTCCCACTACCCTATTCTCATCACCCACCACACCATTCTCCACCCCTTTGACTTTATTGCTACTACCATCTATAAAATTGAGGTAGCCAAGGATGTCATTGCTGTTGCCTGAGACTATGTTGTTTTGCCCGTAAAGATTGTTGAAGTTACCTCGGATATTGTTGGTGTTGGAGAGGGTAGGGTAAAGGTGGGAGTAGTGCTAGAGGATGGAGCCGATGCTGGTGCCGATGATGGAGGAGTTACTGGTCAGTAGCAGGAGAGAGAATACTATAGTTAGGGATCGAAAGGTTGCCATATCGAAGAATATATATAGAAGGGGAACATTGTCAGCTTTACCCCCGTGACTTCCAGTGAAAAAGAAAGGTTAACTCCTTTCCTTAGAGAGTGCATGAGTCGTCCTTTATGAAGGAGATGGGTCTCTTGTTTAATTTGTAGGGAAGGAGTATTTAATTTATAGGCGAGAAGGTAAGGGAGTACTCAGATAAGATATAGTGCAATCAGGTAGTAACCTCAGTAAAAAATTCCCCCAAAGTCGTACTTCTGCTCAACAACATTGTTGCTGCCCTTTACTATGTTGGACTCGCCACTGACAACATTATTGTTACCTTTAACGCCATTGCTGTTCCCTTCTACTCCATTGCCATTGCCTATCACTCCGTTGCTGCTGCCAGCTATGCTATTGCTATTTCCTTCAATGTAGTTACTGCTGCCAGCTATGCTATTGTTATTGCCTGCCACCTGATTCTGATTGCCAGTCACGCCATTGCTATTGCCGACCACTTGATTGTTAGTACCGTTGATGCCGTTCTGGTTGCCTTGTACTAAATTGCTATTTCCTGCCACTCCATTGCCACTGCCCCCCACTTGATTGTTGTCTCCCTTGACCCCGTTCTAACTACCAACTATAACATTTGTGTTGCCAATGACACCATTACTGTTACCAATGGCTGTATTGTTGTTACCTTTAGCAGTGTTGTTGCTTCCTTGGATGCCATTGCTGTTGCCTGAGACTGTGTTTCTGCTACCTTGGACTGCGTTGCTGTTGCCTGTTACTCCATTGTTGTTACCATACACGAGGTTGCTGTCTCCGAAGATGCTGTTGAGGTTGCCTTGCACTCCGTTGAACTCTCCCATCAACTGGTTCAGGTCTCCCAGAGCTATATTGTTGTTTCCCAATAGGATATTTTGGTTGCCCTTTACTCCATTGTTGTCTCCACTAAGACTGTTCATGTTGCCATCAGCATTGTTGTAGTTTCCTTCTATCACAGTGCCATCTCCCTTGACGTTGTTGTAGCTACCAGTCATAAAGTTGAGATTGCCTAGGATGTTGTTCTGGATGCCTTTCATTATGGCATTCCCGTCGCCTTTGGCAGCGTTGTACTATCCGTTTATGAAGTTGAGGTTCCCATCTACAGCGTTGCCATTTCCTATCACTGCGTTGGCGTCTCCTTCGGCGGAGTTGTTATCACCAGATACTGTGTTTTTGCTGCCATTTATGCCGTTGTTGTTGCCTAGAGCAGTGTTGTTGTTGCCTATCACCCCATTTTTGCTGCCAGTCACCAAATTTTATGAGCCTTTGACGGCATTGACGCCTCCTATTAACTTGTTCAGGTCACCAAGAGAGAGGTTATTGTTTCCCTTGAGAGTATTGTTGCTACCCTTGACTCCATTCGACAGCCCTGTGATGCTGTTTTGGCTGCCAGATGCTAGGTTGGTGCTCCCTTCAACTACATTGCTGTTTCCTTCCAAGATGTTCTTAGACCCGTTTATGATATTCTGACTACCTGCTACTGTGTTTGATTGACCTGCAATATTGTTGCTGCTGCCGTATAGAGAGTTAATGTCTCCAATAATGGAGTTTAGGTTGCCCTGCACCTCGTTCACTTTGCCTTGTATCTCGTTCTGACTACCTTGAATTATATTTGAAATGCCGTTTATTGAATTTTTATTGCCTGTTATGTTATTCTGGTTGCCTGTCAGAGTGTTCTTGCTGCCGTTGAGAGTGTTCTTATCACCATCCACAGTGTTCTGATTACCTTGGAGCTGATTAAACATGCCATAAAGAGAGTTAAGACTGCCTTCTATTCTGTTCTGGTGACCGATCATAATGTTCTGGCCTCCCTTCACTGCGTTGCTGTCTCCCAGCAGTAGGTTCTTCTAGCCGATGATGAGATTGTCTGTCCCGATGAGTCCATTGCTTGACCCTTTGACTCCGTTGCTGTCACCAAAGATGGCATTACTCTGACCGATCAGCTGATTGGCATTACCTGTCACCAGATTTTTATTACCGGCCAGGACATTACTCTACCCTGAGACTTTGTTGCCGGTGGTGGGCAATTGGACATTTTGGAAGAGTTGTTGGAGTTGTTGGAGGTGTTGTTGGGAGGTGAGTGATGGATGGAGGTTGTTTTGGATGATAATTTATGAGTGTACTAGGAGGGTGATGAGGAGGAGTAAGGGTGCTCCTTTTGTCAATATGGACATGTTGTTGCTGTGATTAATAGTTAAATACTTCTATAGAAGGTTCCTATATTCGTTATTTGACAGCCAAATTAATCAGCCTATAATAACATTAACTGTTATCCAGCCCATCTAAATAAATTCCTCCAATAAAAATATACTCACTTCTCCAATATAAATTACATAAGGCAATCCCGCAACAAGGAGCAGCATGTAAAGGGTAAATGATCACTCCTTCTTCTATTCCTCCTACGATTACTATGAACTCTCCTGAATCAAATGGTATATCACACCCTCCTATGGGTTCTTCAGTATCAACTTACCTCGCTAGTAACGAGGAATATCTTCACGCTCAGTGAAAAAACCTCGGGGAGCCAGTCTCGGTGAGTTCTCAGGAATCTCTTCCTTCTTGGTGCTCTTGTCGTATTTTACAATGACGTACTTAACTTTCCTGTCATGGAACTTGTTCATAGTTCTGTGCACCTTTCCTGTGCACCACACATGATCCAGGTCCCTCACATCCACTAGCATTCCTGTCTCCAGCTAGTTCACCCTACCTCATAAAAAATGTACGTTCGCCGCTTCTTGTAGTCTTTGTACTCCTCCAGCCTTCTCTCGTATTCTTCCTGCTCTTCAGGAGCATATTTTTTTATGTAATCGAGGATCAGGTTATCAAGGAGGATGTTGCAGGCTTGTCTCTGATTGCGTATTTTGGCCCTGCACTCTGGGCACTAGTCGAGGTAGAGGGTGTACTAAGTGAGGCAGAGCTAGCAGAAGGTATGTTCGCAGCTAGTGGTGACTGAGTGCACAAGGTAGTCCTTGCAGAGAAGACAGAAGATGCTGATATCGTTGAGGCCCTGTGGTTCTCTGGCTTCCTCCCTTTCTTATATTTTGTGAGGGGCCTCCTGACCTTCCTGCTCCTCTGACACTGCCTACACGATCGACACTTGCTTCTCCATAATTGATTATAGGGAAATAAGTACTGACCAAAGAGTCACACTTCCCTAGGCTACATTTATACTAATGCAAAGGAGGAACAGTAATGACAATCATTCTTTATAGTCGAAAATGCCGATGTGCTTGACCATCTTGTAGACCCTTTAGGAGGGTAACCACCTGTACTTCAGGTAGTATGGAATCTCTTCGCCAGCCAGTGAACCCTCAGTCGTGAATGCCAGTCCGTAGGATTCCTTTGCTGCCAGTGTGAACCTTTTATTGACGATGTTTTTGACCTGCCAAGGTCTGATTCTCTCATTGCTTGCTAGCCAGTTCATTACCTCCACCTGCACAATCTCAACAGGTTCACAGTTGTCCTCTGTCCTTGTTAGTTTGCAGTACATATAACTATCTTTCTCTTGACGCCAATCGACCAGCACTGGGCTCTATAGCACAATTTATCTCTTGATGGTGGCATAAGTGGTGGCTGTGTATAGGTTGATTTGCCTCTGACCGGCCATCCTCACCAGTTGCTCTACACTCCCGATACCTGGCAGTTTGCTCTAGCTATGATACCTCACCTTCACAGAAAGGTGCATCAGGCTGTCGTATATCTCGTTGTTTTCGATCTACAACTACAAATAAAGATAGCTAGGGGTGTGAATTTTGCTGTTTACTTTGAAACGAATCTGCTCCTCGAATAGGGTTATTTCTGGCAACAGCTATAGCTCAGGAGGGTTGTGCTTGGGGGACTCAATGCTATAGCAGAAGAGAAAGCCAAAGGTTGGACATTTTAGCACGACCGGATTGATCGACAGAGAGGGCTCCTACTGGATATTGATATGGACATTGAGGGGCTCTTCTGCCTTGGGCCGATGCTTCTTAGCTATCTCCATAAGGCCCTCTTAGCTGTCGATGGGTTGTTAGAGGATTTGCCAGTTGTAAGACAATATCATCTGATTATTATAATGAGGTCAAATCAGAAATCTTAATCAAGAACATTGCCTACACGTTCATTTGAGTATTAGAGGAAATAGTTGGAGACTGGTTTCATGATAGTTTTATAGTTATTATTGATGATAAAATCGAGTCACTCCTTTTCTAGGTCGAAAATGCCCATCCAGTCTTCAGATAGACCATCCAAACGCAAATAGGATCTTGAACAGCTCTTCACCTAAAACTCCAGGTGTGCCCGTTTCTTTCACGACCAGCTCATGGCTGAGAAAGCAAGAAGGTTCATCTCAAGGATAAGAAGGGAGAAGGCTCGTAACGATGGTGATTTTTTGGTGAAGAAGCAGGAGGAGGAGAAGAAGAAGATGGAGGAGCATGAACTGAGGTAGAGAGCAAAGCAGGAGGAAAGGGAGATGAGAATGAGCAGACACAGAGATATGGTGATGAGCAGAATACAGGAAAGGACGGAACAGACCAGAGTCAGAATGACTCAGTAAAAAATCCAGGTATAAAAAACATCAGAGCCCAAAGTCAACAGCAATCGCTCCGGGCAGAAGGGAAAAGAATCGATGTTTCCTTTTGCAAAAAGGTTCAAAACAATAAACTACTGCAGCCATGAGCCTGCCAGATAAACGTCAGCTTTACCTGCTGTTCAGGAGATAAAGACTGAGAACCCTATTAATGAAACAGCAAAGAGGAGAAGCAGAACTGCAGCCGAGAACAGGAAACTGTAGAAGATGCTGTACCTTCCTGACAGTGTACGTCTGCAGTTGGTGCAGATCAACCAGAAGATAGAAATGCTCAACAAACTGGCACCACCCGAACACTCCTGATTTATATTAACTGACTGAGTCAATGGTAGTAAATGGATCATTCCTGATGGTTGTGGGTGTAGTGCTGGTGGTTTCCCTATATCTGGAGGTTGCTGCTTCTGAACAGAGAGTTGAGGTCGCCAACGAGAGAGTTCCTGAAACTGTCCCGAAGATGATTGTCGTTGCCTTGAACGTTGTTTCCGTCCCCGTTCCTGATGACGTTATCATTGCCTTGGATCTTGTTGCCATTGCCGACCACTACGTTTCCAGCAAGGGCCAAAGCCAGGAGGAGAAGAAGGGTCAGTGCTTGAAGTGCTCTTTTCATGTTCGATTAATAGAATTAAATACAATCAATCCTGAATGTTATGTCACAGACTAGCATCAAAGAAGGTCTATCAACCATCAGCATCAATATCTAAGCCTGAATAGCTGTTCCCTTCCCCCCTCCTCTCTGACTTCCATTATCAATAGAATTCAAATAAATTATTATCAACTGCTGTTGACTTAGCAAAAACCTGAAGAAGAACTATCTATCGACAAAGACCATACGACTTGCTAAAAGTATAGAATATCACTTCACTGATGCGGGTTGAAGAAAATTTGATGATAGTAGGGAAGCATCTGGGGCTGGGGTATTGGAAAAAATATAAGTGAACTCAAATTCAGGGTATTCTCAAGAAAATAGTGAGTTTTCAGAGAAGACATGATCTGGTTAGCAGAGGGAAGGGCTCTGGAGCCATTGGCTGCTTTCTTAGGGGAATTTTTCTTTGATAGCTTTTTTTTGTGTAATTGACTTGTGTTGGAAAGGGCCCTGAGGTTTTAGCATTCCTATTTTTTCCGAAAGATGGTGCCTTCGATTCGATACTTTCTGATGATGGCTTTCGCAGTTGTATGTTTGAGGTTGAGGATTTAGGATGCTGCATAGATGGACAGTCCATTTTATTAGACAAGCTAAATCAACCTTTTCCTTAACTGAATGAAACATCCAATACGTCGTAGGAAATGCTCTGGTAGTGATTAATGGGCATTCTCTCCGGCTTTAAGGGGACTTGGGGCTAATTGTCGTAACTGAGAGGCATTTGTTCGTTGACTGATTTGAATTATTATAACTGCAGAGCCAGTGACGAAGTCCACAGCATCCCTGACTGTCCCATCCCATAGAACTGCTCTCAGCAGTAACCCTTAGCCCCCCTTTCTCTAATTACCACCCTCCATTTGTGAACCTTCACTGCTCGCCCTATACCCCCAAATGACTATTTTGAAATAGTCAACTTGGAATCATAAAGGTTTCTGCTCCCTCAATCAAAGAGGGAATATATCAGAAACCATGTTTTGGCGTAACCAAGCCCGATATAAAAACAGGGGGATAAAGGAAACCCAAATAAGCTGACTGGTGATCTCCAAAACATAATATAAAATAAATCTTAGGGCTGTTATAACATAGGCCGCCAAAGGGGGAGAAAAGGGTCTCCTGAGGGTCTAAACAAGCTGAGATCGATGTCCAAGCTGACTAAAGGTATAAAACTATTCACTAAAAAATGCACCGTTAAAAGATGACAAACATTCTTTCTATTTTTCAAGGGGAAACCGATGAAAAATATCAACACTATTTGCTATTGACCTGAGTAACTTATAGCTGTGCTAGTGGTGCTATTTTGCTTATGAAGGAGTGGGTTGTCAGCATATTTCCATCTTGTTGGAATGTAAGATAGTCATGCAAAAGGAACAGTGGGTATTTTATTATCCCTTAAAGATAATTATATTGTTTTGGAATATTATTTTAATTTAACTCACGATTGTAATATTTCCTTTGAAATATGGCACCTCTTTACAAGTTGACTTTGGCCTTGGGCTAAAATCATTTATTTAGTCATCTTTATCTTCCATGACCTGAGCCCACACAAAGATAGCCTTGTTCTCTGAGATGCCAGTATCTCTTAAAATGAACATTGTCATCGATAAGAGGTTCAACGTCGGGTAGTCAGGGCAAAAGCCCTCAGTAATGATGATCAAATAGATATCAGAGTCAGTTATTGTGGACCTGGTCTGTGTTTTCCTTTCTTTAAAGGAGAAGGTGTGTTTGCTTCACAAAAAATACTATTAAGCATTTTTGACCTGATATATTAAAGGAGCCCCTGTGAGCCAGCCACCGAAATTTACTGCCAGATTACACAGATTAATCACAAATCAACAGCAAAGTATTCGCAATGCTTGTCATTCCAGAACTTAAAGTGATTTATGATATCCTTGCCGATGGAAGCTCTGGTTCTTTCAAAGCTTTTCTCAAATTATTTGAAAGTCACTTCCCCCACCTCCAACTCAGCACTTTCTATCTGCATTAACTGCTTATCTTCTCCCTCCTCCCCGTCCTCACACGCCCGCCATTTACCACTTCCAGTCTTCCTAAACTTCTTGGCATATTGCACTCGCCTGACTAGCTCCATCGCCGAATCCCGAACTAAAACAGTGAGATCTGCGGGTGTAAATCCTTCACTCCTTAGAGCTATCTCCTTCATCTGCTGCTCAGAGAGCAAGTGAGGTACAGTCTTTAGTTGATTTTCAATATATTTTAGTCTATTTTTTTCATCAGGAATGGTGAGGTGAATGCGGCCTTGAA
>Ga0100402_1006610_pt1 | contig 11452 bp, 7 predicted proteins | sample CryGeyme20150102_FD_80419 | JGI IMG/M metagenome (GOLD analysis project Ga0100402, IMG submission 80419) | Groundwater microbial communities from Crystal Geyser aquifers in Utah, USA - Crystal Geyser metaG 2015-0102 | ecosystem: Environmental > Aquatic > Deep subsurface > Groundwater | place...
CAGATGCTTTTTCATTCCTTTTAAAAAGAGATCATTCGTACCTATACCCTTTTCTTCTAGTGTTTTATAAAGTTCTTTAGTTAAGGTTTCCCATTCATTTTGTAAATCAGGATTTAATAAAAAAGACCAAAACGCATAAAAACTTTTCCCTTGTTGACTGTCTTTTAACTCATCTAAAGCTTCAAAAGTAAATTCAAGAATATCGTTTTTCTTAAGACTTTCATCAGCATTTTTTTGGTAAATACTTTTTGTAATTTCTTTGAAGTTATCTTCAACTTCTTTGAAATCGGATAACAATTCCTTGGCTGATTGATTCAGTTGGTTGAAACGCGGAACGATTTCAAATTCTTCAAATACGCGAATGTCTTCACCAATCTTTATTCGTTGAATTTGTTGTTCAATTTCAAATTTTTTGTCTTCAAGTAATTGAATTCGTTTCTCTGCATCATCATTGGAGTATTCAACTAGTTCTTTTAGTTGGTTAAAAATATTCTTGAATTTCGATTCAGTACCAACGTATTCCTCTTTTTTTAGACTTGAAAGCCAGTCTAATGTTTTGCTTGAATGAGAAGAAAGTTCATAAAATATCTCTCCTCTTTCATCCTGATAATTGGTTAGAAACCCCTTGTTAGTCCAGTTATGAATATATTTTTTAGCTTTTATTTCAAAGGTATCTGCAATTTCAATTTCACTGTCCTCGTCCGATTCAATTTGTTTGAACTCTAGATAATCTGCTAATCTTGTATGAATGTTTTCCTCTGAAAGTGTGCCATCTTGTTTTGAAAACGTTTCGGATAGAAAGATCAGGATAACTTCTCTATTTCTTAATCTAAGAAGCTCCGCACTTGGTGAATTATTAAGTATATCTGATAATTTTGAACGATCTAACATTGAATGAATTAGCGTTTATCGAAAACAAAATTTAGCTTATTTGGAGTAAAGAATTCGTGCTTTTTTCTTTTAGAAAGCCATTTTTTTGTTTTGATTCCAGCTTGATTCCAGCGCCAGTGTCCTCACTGGTGCTTAAAATAAGAATCAGCGTCCTCGCTGATATCAAAATACAAACTCGGTTTTGTTGTATGCGATGCCCTAATCGCTATGTTTTGAATCAGCGTCCTTGCATATTTCCTTATTCTAAACCCCATTCCAGCGCCAGTGTCCTCACTGGTGCAAAAAAAAAGAATCAGCGTCCTCGCTGATATCAAAATACAAACTCGGTTTTGTTGTATGCGATGCCCTAATCGCTATGTTTTGAATCAGCGTCCTTGCATATTTCCTTATTCTAAACTTTTTATTGTTGTAAGCGAGGACGCTTACTTTATTTTTTAAATCACCTGCGAGGACGCAGGCGCTATGATTGTAGCAAAAACCTTTCCAAAGCTTAAACAAACCTAATGGACTTGAATTTATTTCACATAAACCGTTTTGCGATTCACAAATTCCATCATTCCATCGTTTGCTAATTCTCGGCCATAACCAGAAAGTTTTGTACCCCCAAATGGCAATCTTGGATCCGATTTTACTAGTTCGTTTACGAAATAAGCTCCATCACTTACTCTTGAAGCATAACTTATCGCCTTTTCAATATTCTCTGTGCAAACGGTTACTCCCAATCCATAATTGGATTTTTCTGAGAGTTCAAAAGCGTGATCAATATCTTTTGCTTTTATCATTGCCGCTAAAGGACCAAAGGTTTCTTCATCAAAAGCTGGCATTCCTGGCGCAACATCACCTAATATGGTTGGCTCATGGAAACAATCATGTTGTGATCCACCTAATAGTAATTCTGCCCCAAGTTTTAAGGAATCCTGAACTTGTTTATTCAGATGATTTGCAAGATCAATTCTTGCCAAAGGCCCAACTTGTGTTTTCTCATCTATCGGATCTCCAGCTTTTAAAGCACTTACGGCTCTTGTGAATTTCTGAACGAATTCATCATAAATACTTTCAACAAGAATAAATCGCTTTGCTGCAATACAACTTTGTCCACAATTTAACATTCTTGCTGTTACTGCAGTTTTTACACTTTTGTCAATGTCTGCATCCGCTAAAACAATAAATGCGTTGTTCCCACCCAATTCTAAAACGGATTTTTTGATGTATTTCCCTGCTAAAGCGGCCACAGCTGATCCTGCTTTTTCACTTCCTGTTAAGGTAATGGCTTTCACTCCTTTATGAGCAATAATTTGCTCAATTTGATCGTGATGAACAATCAGATTTTGGAATACATTTTTGGGATATCCTGCTTTTGTAAACACATCTTCAATCATTTGGGCACAACCCAAAACGTTTGGCGCATGTTTTAATAAGCCTGTGTTTCCTGAAGTTAAGGTCGGCGCTGCATATCTAAATACTTGCCAAAACGGAAAATTCCAAGGCATTATGGCTAAAACACTTCCAATTGGATCATGTTTTACAAAGCTTTGGCTTGCATCTGTTTGGATGATTTCATCATCAAGAAATGTAGGTGCATTCTCTGCATAATAGTCACAAACCCATGCACATTTAGTTACTTCTGCTTTTGACTCCGAAATTGGTTTTCCCATTTCCAAAGTTATCATTTCAGCATATACTTCGGTGTTATCTCGCAAAACTTGAGCTGCTTTTTTTAATAAAACACATCGTTCTGAAAGAGAAACTTTCCGCCAAGATTCAAATCCTTTTTGACTATTGTTAAGCTTTTTTTCTAACTCTTCTTTAGTAAGTGAATGATAAATTCCAATTTGTTCACCGTTGTGAGGATTTATACTTCTAAATTCCATTTTATATTTTTTCAATCGTGATTGGGTTCTCGATGTCCATTTTTTCTGACAATGAATCCTAGATTCTTAATGTATTGAAAATGAACATATTTTGACTTCTAATTAATAGGAAATTTATGAATGCAAAAGATGATTGGTGCCAATTCGATCCTGCACTTTCATTTTGTATTTCAAATAAATACAAAGATTCTTTGTTTTTGTTTAAATGGTTTTGATTAGTTCATTGCTCGAATTCTAGTTTATTGCTTGACCGAGATCCCGTGTCGAAGCACGGGATGACTTTTGTTTTGTTTCGTTCTTTGCTAGTAGTCATGTTGGTTGCTTGACCGAGATCCCGTGTCTGAGCACGGGATGACTTTGTTTTGCTTCGTTCTTTGCTAGTAGTCATGTTGGTTGCTTAACTGAGATCCCGTGTCGGAGCACGGGATGACATTGTTATGCTTCGTTCATTGCTTGTAGTCATGTTGGTTGCAAGACTGAGATCCCGTGTCGGAGCAAGGGATAACCTTGTTTAACTTCGTTCATTGCTTGTAGTCATGTTGGTTGCTGGGCTGAGATCCCGTGACGGGGCACGGGATGACTCCTACTTAGTCAAGCTGCCAATTAACTCAATTTTTTCTGGTTTTTCTCTTTTGTCTTCTACAATTTGAGAAACATATTTATTTCTTATAGCATGAATCCAACGTTTCGCACGGTCATTTAATTTGAAATCATTCGTCATCATTCGACCTCTTGAGACTAAGATTCCCATATCTGCCCCTTCATACAAATAATCACCTTGCTTGGTGATATGCAGATAAAATGCTTCATTTTCGGTTTCAACGGCTCTTCTGTGTGTATCCATACGGTCATACTGAATATGTCCATTATCAAACATTTTCCATATTCCTGATTTTGGAGCTTCAGAAACGTACTCAATTGTATCTTCGGTATGCTTCACAATGAGTTGACTCCAGCCATCAATATTGTATTGTAAAGCCCAACGTTGATTCAATTCATCGATATCTAAATTATACTCTACATCCATCCATTCTAAAATATGGAATACAAATAATGGAGCATCAGCTAAAGCAAAAACGGCGTGATTCGTAATTGAACTCGCTCCAGTTACTCTTGGATTTAACTCTCCTAAATAAACTTCACCATTATCTTGATCAATCAAAAAGTCTAATTCAAAGTAGCCTTTATAGCCTTCTTTTCTTAATTGATTACCAAATAATTGTGTGTAAACAGATGCTTTTTCGCGAATTTCTGGTGTAAACGCATTTGGGTAAATTTCATTTCCACACCATCCGCCTTTATACGGTGTTAAGTCTTTAAAGCCAACAAGTTCGGTCATCAAAGGAGCGACTATAGTTCCGTGTCGAGTAACACAAGCTTCGATTGCTGAACCTCTACAATTGATGCGTTTCATGATTTTGACTTCTTTTTCCTTCAGAATTTCATCTTCATATTTTTTAAACTCTTTTTCGTTCGAGATAAAAAACGTCGTATGACCAGAGTCACCAAAAGGAGTTTGAATAACTAAATCAGTTCCTAATTTTTTTGAAATCTTGCCTAATTGCTCATAATCTGTCACATTCGAAAGCACATAAGGAACACATGGAACACCAGCTTTTTCGGCAATACGATTTGTATTTACCTTGTTATCCATTAATGTTCTCATTTTTGCTGATGGAAACATGACTTGCAAGCCTAATTTTTTCGCAAGCCGCTCGGTCGTTTCATCAAACATCAAAAACATGGCTTTTCCAGCAGATTTGCCCTTTTTTCTTCTATTCACATAATCTTGTACTTCAGGATGTTGAAGCAAATAATTATTGATGTCTTCTATACTTGTAAACTCATCATGTGGTATTTCCTCTTTTGGTGAAAACACATTTGGATGCTGACCATCAAAACATTCAATATGGCAGATAAATTTGAATCCTTTGATCCACTCATCGGCGCCCAACATGTTAAAATTGGTTGCACTGATGAAATAAAGTGGAATTTCATTCTTGTAAAAAAATCGTCTGATATCAGGAACTCCGTTTAAAACGGTCGCTGATGAAGTCTTTTTTGTTGTTGTATTAATCTCTGTCATAAATTTTTATCTCTTTCTATTTTAATTGCTTTTTCTCTTTTTCAATTGACATTCCACCCATTGAGGAGGTTATTTTATGTCTGTCTAACACTTTTTCATTGAATACTCTTAATCCCAAATCGGCGCGATATCCATGAATTTCATTCACATCTAAAGCCATCATGAAATTGATTATTTCTAAACTGACCACTTGACCAGGAACTAAAACTGGGAATCCTGGCGGATAAGGAATAACAAAGGTTGAAGCAACTAGTTTTCTCCCCGATTCAATACATTTTAAACAATCTTCAAAAGAGATATATTCATAATTATGTTCATCATAAGCTAAGAAATAAGCTTCTCTTAGATTTCCTCCTGGAATTCCTGGAACAGCCTGAAAAGAATGATGGAAATAACTAAAATCTGGTAAAGGCGGAACATCTTTGGTTAAGGAATAGATTTTCTGTTCCCGAATTTCAAATTCCTTATCGTTTAATGATTTTAACTCATCATCTAATTCATCTGCGATTTTTAAAAGTGCATTAATTAAATAAGTAACACTTCCTCTTGTTGTTCCAATATTGGTCATAAACAAAACCGTATTTCTAGAAGTTTTATTAATTTGAATATTGAATTTATCCATCAGATATTTATTCTTAAATGTGTCTCCATCAACGCCTGTTTTACCGATATACAACGTTATTTTAGTTGGATCTAACACAAACTCGTCTTTTTCCCAAGCCTCATCCATTCGATTCCAGCCTTCGTGCTTATTGTAATATTCTTTCAAACCTGTTTGACGATATTTTTCTGGAATGAAATCTTGAACCGTTAGGACATCAAAATATTTACTCAATTGAGGATTGTCGTTTATTCGAGCCCGAAGAACCATAGCTAATTCTATACTTTTCTCAACTAACTCAAATCCTTCAAGCTGAACTTGACGTCGACCAACATCTAAAGAAGCCAACATTTGGTAATTTGGCGATGTTGAAGTATGCGTCATGTAGGCTTCAAGAAACGTATTTTCTGTTTTTCTTCGGTAATCTTCATCCCAAATATGAATCATAGAACCCTGACGAAAACTACTTAAGGTTTTATGAGTACTTTGTGTGGCATAAACTCGAATATGAACTTTATCGGGATCTGGCAATAAGGATTGTTCACCCTTTTTTAATCCTTTTATGTGCTCTTCGAACTGTTTTCGATAACTTTCGCTTTTATATTTTTCATACAGTTTTTTGGCGGCATACATTCCTGTTCTCTGCTTATAATGATAGGCAAAACCTGCAAAGGCAAACCAAGCTTCATCCCACAAGAAAATCATATCCGGTTTAATGGCCAGAACTTCTTCCATTACTCGTTCTACATTATAAACCAAGCCATCAAACGTACAATTCGTTAATAAAAGCATTTTAACTTTGTCTAGTCTTCCTGCTTCTTTTAACTGTAATAACTTTGCTTTGATTTGCGATAAAGGAACAGCACCATACATGGAGTATTCCTCAATCGGATAAGAATCTAAATAGACCGGATAAGCTCCCGCTAATACCAAACCATAGTGATGTGATTTATGACAATCACGATCAACTAAAACCACATCTCCTGGTTTTACCAAAGCTTGCATCACAATTTTATTGGCTGTTGATGTTCCGTTGGTTACGAAAAACGTATTTAAGGATCCATACGCATCTCTTGCCATTTCCTGTGCTTTTTTAAGAGGCCCTGTTGGTTGTAATAAAGAATCCAATCCACCAGTAGTTGCTGAGGTTTCAGCCAAAAACATATTACGACCGTAAAAATCTCCAAAATCAGAAATCCATCTCGAACTGAAAACAGAATTCCCTCTAGAAATCGGCATAGCGTGAAAAACGCCTGTCGGCTTTTGACTATACGTTACTAAAGCAGAAAAAAACGGAGTTTCATAGCGTTCTGCAATCCCTTGCATAATAGTTAAATGCAACTCTTGAATATCTTCCGTTTGGTAAAATATGCGATTGAAACTCTTTATTGTATAATCTTTTAGTTGTCTTAAAGAAGTATCAGTTACATAATAAATATCTAATTCAGGACGAAGTTTTTTAATTAATTCTCCAATAATTGGTCCTAATTCAGTTTCTGAATTGGAAGAATAATCATGCTTTGAAAGTTCATGAATATAAGGTTCAATAAGTGGAGTTGTCAGTTTTGATGCATAAGGCGGCGCATATCTTACCACTACTGCTTGAATATTATGATTAAAAAATAAACTTATCAGTGCATCCTGAAAAGAACGTTGAACAACAACACCATACGTAAACGTATCTGTTGAAGTCTGAAGCATTCTAATGTGTTGCTTTAGTTTACTTTCTTCGTGATCAGAAATATTATCAACAAATAAAACTTCGAAATGATTTTTCCGAATTCCACTTAATTGCTCATGTTCATCGACCGAATCCTTATTAAACTCTTCATAATCATTAGATTCTGAATCACTTTTGTAACTATCACCTACTAATTGTTTAGTAGTATCAAGAACCATATTTGATAATGAAACAAATTCTTGATTTTCAAAAGATCGATTAAGTTTTCGAATTCGTTCTATTCCTGGTGAGGCAAAAAAACACTCAATACTTTTCAAGTGATTTAATAAGTCCTTAGTATGTAGCTTATGTTTTTTTTCATCTGCTGAACCACGTTGACAACGTATAAGTTCGGATGTTTCCAATTTGAGTTTATTCCAGAAATCAATGCGTAATTGACCAATGTTATAATATGGGGCACTTTTAATAATCTGTTTATTCACAACTTAATTTTTTGAATGAAGAGCTAATTTGTTTCCTTGAGAGTCAATAAAAATGGCGAAATAGCCAGCATCTTTGCTAATGAGCGTTTTAGGCATTACAACTCTCCCACCCGCTTCTTCAACTTTATTTAAAACATTACTAAGATCATACCCGCCATTCAAATAGACAAGTGGGCCTGTTGCCGATGGAATTGACCCGTGACTTGCTATTACCGCGCCCCCAATTCCTGTAGTTACAGGAAAAAAAGCCATTGCGCTTGTTTCGGTTATATTTTGAGTCATTTCAATTCCAAAAATGTGATTATAAAATTTAACTGCTCTTTGAAAATCTAATGCAGGAATTTCGAACCAACTCACAAAATCTTTAATTGGTAAGGTTTTATTAAATGTAGTTTTTGGTATTCCACCCATACTGCTATTGTTCGTTAAACCATTCCTTTTATTGCGAATGGCGATACTTTTTGCTCTAAAGCGGTTTCTTTAATGACTAATTCTGTTATTCTTTCAAGTCGACTTGGTTTTATAAGTGGACCTAAGGAGTCTAGATAAGGCGTTGGAATATTAGCTTGATAAATTCCAAACTGATTATTCTTGATATGATCTCTAAAACTTTTCAGAGGTTGCCCTAAACGTAGAATTCCTAATTCACGACTTCTTCTTGCTCTTTCGATATTTATTTCGAGCGGTATAATCTCTTCTGTGCCTTCTGCTTGATGTAAAATCCGTCCATCAGGACCACAAATAATGGAACGACCACATCCACCAGTGTCTAAGCCATTTATATCAATAAAAAAGCATTGATTTACAGATGCCATTGCTCTAACAATCGATAATTCAATATCTCTATCTATAGTTCCAGACAAAGTTGGATGCATAATTACTTCTGCGCCCATTGTTGTTAGTGTTCTAATGGTTTCAGGAAACCACATATCATAACAAATCGATACTCCGAAACGAGCTACATTCGGAACATCAAATACACAATAATCTTGTCCTGGTGTAACGCCCGTTTCATAGGGATAAAAAGGAAACATTTTTCGGTAACGGGTTACAATTTCACCTTGTGGATTAATAACTGTTGCCGTGTTATAAATGTGATCGCCACTTTTTTCGAAAATGGATCCCGGTAATAACCATATTCCATATTTTTTGGCCATTTCCTGCATTTCGGATTCAAAATAATTCGGAATGGGTTGTGCGGTGTGTGTTAATGGCCCGTAAGCACACAATTCACTGAACATAATCATCTCAATCCAAGGATAAAGAGTCATTGTAATATCGATTTTCAACTTCATCATTTCCACATTGGAAGCGACAGCTGAAACTTTCATTTGGATTCCGGCAATTGCGAATGGTCTCATATTATTTTGTTGCTGCTTTTCTAATTTCTGATTCAAAAATGCTTAAACCCTTATCTAATAATTCTGGGCTTATAACTAATGGAGAAAGTATTCTAATTATGTTTTTATGGGTTCCGGCACTTAATAGAATTAAGCCTTTTTCGGAACAAGCTCTCACAATGGTATCACATATTTCCGCATTTGGTTTACTTGGATCATTGTTTTTCACAAACTCGATGGCAATCATAGCGCCAATTCCTCTAACATCTCCTATTTGAGGATATTCTATCATTAAGGCTTCCAATCTTCTACGAATGGTCGATCCAATTTCAAGCGCTTTTTGATTGAGATTAATCTCTTTCATGTATTTGATGGTTGCGATTGAAGCGGCACAACTTATTGGACTACCAATATAGGTTCCACCAATAGTACCGACTGCGGCAGCGTCCATAATTTCAGCACGCCCAACAACTGCGGCAATCGGAAGACCGGAGCCCATTGATTTAGCATACGTGCTAATATCAGGCTGAACGCCGTAATGTTGCCAACTTGCCCAATGTCCTGTTCTACAAAAACCACTTTGAACCTCATCCATAATGAGTATAATTCCATATTCATCACAAAATTCACGAAGACCCAATAAATAATCCTTAGGAATCGGATTAAAGCCACCTTCACCTTGAATGGGTTCTAGTATAATTGCGGCAATGTTATGACTATCAACTAAGTTCAATGCACTTTCGCGAAGTCTTTTTAATTCATCTTTTACAAAATTCGTTTCACTTCTGTCACCTTTATAACGATATACATTTGGAAATGGAAGTCGGTAAACTTCTGGCGCAAATGGACCGCAATCATATTTGTAACCAACTTTACTAGTCAAAGTCATTGCCATCATTGTGCGACCGTGATAAGCGTCGGAATAACATAAAACTGCAGAGCGTTTTGTAGCTTGCCGAGCAATTTTGATCGCATTTTCAACCGCTTCTGCTCCAGTACTAACCAACATAACCTTCGTTTTAGGGCCGTGAGGTAAGATTTCTGCTAATTCTTCGCACAATTCAATATACGGTTCGTACGTAACTACATTAAAACTGGTGTGCAGGTATTTTCCAGCTTGTTCTCTTATAGCAGCAACTACAGGTTCTGGGCAATGACCAGCATTAACAACGCCAATTCCACCCGCAAAATCTATAAGTTCGTTTCCATCAGCATCTATAATTGTGGCACCTTTGGCATCTGAAACGGTAGCTGTGTTGAAAACCCCAACACCATTTGCAACAACATTCTTTCTCCTATCGAGCAATTGTTGTGACTTTGTTTTTTCTGTCATAATTAATTTGTTTGATCTGATTTTGCTAATTAATAAATCAGAATTTGACTTTAATCATTCTGCAATGATTAAGTATTTTTGAAATGAGTTTTATATTCAATTCAAAATGGTTGTTACTTTCCAATGAATAAAAATGCACAAAGCATTTACTTTTTTTCTAGATCGCAATAAAGAAGCTTGTTAAACAAAAATATAGATGTAGGTAATACATCATAAAAAGCTAATCTAGAATAGAATATTTACATGGTATTTTTCTCTTTGAGATAATCTAATAATGATAGAGGGAATTTAGACAATATAAATCGGAATAGCTAATTTGATTTCGGAATCCAAAAAATGAAGTATTCAGAAGGTCTTTATCTCTTTTGGTTCCCCTAATTTTGAAATCTTCATTATAAATAAATAAACTATATAAATACAAAGTAAGAGCCAAAAAATCCCACTTTTGAGAAAATTGAAGCATTTGACCTAGCTTGTCAGTCAATGGGGATTTGGGGAATTTCAAAGATAAATTGAGAAGATAATTATATTTATATTTCATTTTTATAAAATAATTATTTCATTTTTATTCTATTCGTCATCTTATAACGTTAAAGCTTAATCATAGTTATAGTGTCTAATGAACGCAAACATAGTGACTGTGTTCTCACATGTGATTTAAAGAAAAGTCAGCGTCCCCGCTGACAACAAATCCTATTCCTCATTCATCATCTCTCATAACATCATTTTCTAAAACAAAAACCAAATTAAAAAAAAGTCATATCGACCGGAGATGAGCCCCAAACCTAAGCCCAAAGAAATATAAGTGAACGAGTCGCAGTGGAGATACCTTCAAAATAAAATTAGAACGAGGTAATGATCAATAAGAATTTCCCTAAAAATAGCGCCTGTGTCCTTAAATGTGATGCAAAGAAAAGTCAGCGTCCCTGAAAGACAACAACATTACTCTCTATAACTTACATCCCCATTTAAAAAAACAATAAACCACAACGGATCAGTTAAATTAACAGGGGATTAAGCGAATAGTTTAGTGAGTCTAAACAGGAAAAAAGGGATATCTCTAACGCCTTTCAGTTTAGATCTGAAGAGTTTTATTTTAGCATTAAAGGATTCAGCATTTGCGTTTGTACTTCGGTTAGTGAAGAAGTTTAGAATAGAATCAAGATG
>Ga0100402_1006613_pt1 | contig 11450 bp, 21 predicted proteins | sample CryGeyme20150102_FD_80419 | JGI IMG/M metagenome (GOLD analysis project Ga0100402, IMG submission 80419) | Groundwater microbial communities from Crystal Geyser aquifers in Utah, USA - Crystal Geyser metaG 2015-0102 | ecosystem: Environmental > Aquatic > Deep subsurface > Groundwater | place...
CCCGTTGGGTTCGATGGTTTTTCTTTTAGATTTGTAGCCAAAACTACCAATCTCAACCTTCAATAGTTTACCGATATGCTCCCGAGTAGGTTCATAGTATCCCGGTCCCGGTTATTCCTCGATGCTGCTACCTACAGTCAGGCATCTTTTGGTCTCAGAAGCAAAAACAGCCCTTCCTTTATATCTATCTTTCTTCTCAGAAAAAACGTAAAAAGGTACATCGTTCTGAGGCTCTTTGGCTTAGAATCGTTAGATGGTTGAGCCGAATGAGTGATTTTTGTACTTTTCGGTGTCCATGTAAGGCTCGTTTTTTGTATCGTATGAGCCTGGACCTGGAAGTTTATCTTTGTAGGCCTTTTCAGCTCTGTCTTTGAGAGTTATAGTGTTTCTGGTTTGATACATCACTGTATCGAGGAATGATTTGACTGTTTTAGAGGCAAAACTGACCGAATGAGTACCTGGCCGAGTCATTATTCTGGGTCTTTGCTCCAAATTATATTTTCCTGGACCAACTTAAACATATTTTGGCTCGGACTTGAACCTCTCAATTTTATCTTTACTCCAAATTCCAGCTGATTTTTTCGGATTTGTATTTCTCATGCTTTCCTTGATACTTCTTATAGCTTCCTAGGTTTTTATTCTTTTTTCATGCAACTTTTTCGTCTTGATGGCAGTTGAGTTGTCAGCTTTAGGCAGTGATGCTACTTTTTTCTTCCGAGGGAAGAATTTTTTCACTTTTGTCTCTCGATCCATCTTGATATCTGCATTTACTAAATTTTACATGCTCCCGGACCTGGCTATGGAGAGGTGGACTCAGATTGAAACCGTTATATTCTTGACATAAAAGGCATTGTCCCTTCTGAATTGACCTTGATCACTATTGAATTTTTATGCATATATGTGGTCACAGTAGCTTCTCCGACATTCTGTCCTAATTGATAGTATCCCGGCCCAGGCAATGAATCTTTACTTTCAAATGTCCTTCTCGTCACAGTCGAGCAAAAAGGTGCATAGTTATCTCGCATTATTTCAGGCCGATTACTGAGTTGATAGGACCCGGGTCCTGCCAGATGTTTATTGTTGATATTGGTGAGTTATCTTTTGCTTTAACAAACAAAAGCCATATAATTAATATCATTAATTCATCAAGTTGAATGGAGGTCGAGTATTTGCGCTCACAAAAGGATTAATTCACAGCTCTGGAGAATATCTATCTCGATTAGTTCCAGGTAGTCAAAGAGACAGCTCCCTACAAGTTCAATGTCTTGTGCAAACCTTTCAAGGGCAACTCTATGGAGTACCAAATCAACCTCATGTTCGAGTATTCCAAAAAGTATCCTCTTACTCCTCTTAAATATGAGCTCGAACCCATCGCCGGCGTTACTAGGGACAACATTAACCACATTATTAAAAAAATAGAGGAGATCATCAGCACCAGCCAGCAACAACCTATTGTCTTTGACATTGTTGAGTAAACCAGAAATTGGATCCACGAATTTTTGGTCGAAGGCAGGTCCTATGAAATAGAGGAGATCAATGTTGCCAAAAAGGTAGAAATATTTGAGAGGCCTAAATTTGCTGCCTTTACCCCTGTTACAGTTGAAAATTTCCTGGCCTGGAAAAAAGAATTTGATGCTCGACACAGAGTCGACAAAGAGAAGGTGAAGAAAGATACAGAAATTAAAATGACAGGCAAAGAATGGTTTTTGGGCAAGCCTGATGGAGTGGATGAAGACTCCTAAGATTCCGACTAGTAATCTGAAGAGGAGTCCGAAGAAGAAGCGCCTGTAGAGCAACCTCGCGAGCCCGAAAACGAATTGTTCATTGGTTGATCATACAGTCATTAACACTTATCATATCATCAGATCATTTCATATATCCTATTCGATCTCGACTTCAGGGAAGGAACTGACATGCATCTACCATCCGTTGCTCCACATGTCAGCAACGATGAACTTTCCTTGAGAAAGCTTGGCTACATACTCACCGAAGGTGAGCTTGGCTTTCTATGGTTAGTCCTTGAAGAGTTAGGCGACTTCTTTTGGCAGTCTGAAAAAAACCACTCTGCAAGGCTGATTGAGGGCTTAGAGTTAGCAGGTTATGGCGTTTTCGGTCAATTAGAAGACATCACTTTGGTTATTGATTCTGAAATCGAGATCAAGTGCTCTGATTGGCTTTTACCAACTGATGGAGGCCAATTAATTGTCTAAGTTAATATACAGTTACAAATGATTAGGTTATAAAGTTCGTTGTGCACAATTTTGCTATAATTGGCATGGTATCCCTCAGGGACGTTGATTATTTTCTGATGAAGGACTATTTTCAAATGGAAGAGGGAGTTATTGTTGCTGTCTTCTCTTAGATCTTGGAGCTAAATTTGAGCATCTTTCCTTACCGCCGGATGTCTTGCCTTCAATTATGAAATTAGCTTGTATTGCCATTCTAGGACTTGAGGTTTGAAATCAGCCATAGACATTTTCTCATGAAACGGAGCAATTGGCATCATGGAGTGAGTATCGTCTAACCACTATATTTGGACATCCAGTTCCACAGTACAACTCAAGGGATACTACAACATGGCAGGAATATTGCGAGTGTGGCCCATTCGTGAAGAAACATAGCTATTCAATCTGCTAGACTGAGCTGGAATTTGATTGATGCCAATTCTTGATTCTGCCTTACTTCGATTGGGCAGCAGTTCACTAGCTGATACCAATCGACTGTTAGTGGCTTGATAACTGTTGTTGCCCATCATTCTGCTGTCCATTCTGCTATTATCTGTAATTCTACTCAAGCCAGTTCTTGACTTACCCATTTTACTACTATCCACCTCCACCTCTCTGATGATAACAATCCGATCATCATCTTTTTTCTTCTTCCTTAAAAATTCCTCAGGTGGCGGGATACTATTATCTTCCTTGATATCATCAAAAGGTGAAGGTGTATCAATCACATACTCATAGTGATCTGGTGTATCACTTTATAGGTTGGGATTGAGTTGCTCCGATATTTTTTGCATAAATTGTCTATTTTCCTCGAACATCATTTGGAGTGAAAAGAGCATTTATTGACTCATGGTTGGGTTATTGTTGTTGTTGCTCGTGAAAAGATTGTTTCCATTGCTTCTATTTCCAAAAATATTACCTCCATTGCTGTTATTGTTGTTGAATATGTTTCCTCCGCTATTGTTGTTGTTGTTGCTGAAAATGTTACCTCCTGAGTTGTTGTTTCTGTTGGAAAATATGTTGCCTCCGCTGTTGTTGCTGTTGTTGCTAAATATGTTGTTCCCGCTACTGTTGTTTGAGTTACCAAATATGTTTCCACTATTTCCGCTGTTGTAGGAATTCCCTCTGTTGCTAAAAATATTGCCACTGTTGCCACTGTTATTACTGCCACTATTACCAAATATGTTCTGACTGGTGTAAGGTCCTCGGTTGTCTCTGTTGCTATAGGAATTGCCACCTGATGGACCTCTTCCGAAAATGTTGGAACTGTAGTTGCTGTCTCGACTGAATATACTATCATTTCTGTTATCGTTTCTGTAGTCACTTCTGTTATCATTCCTACCGTAATCATTTCTGTAGTAATCATTGCCATAATTTCCCCGGCCTCTGATGGCATCGATATCTAACTGCCGCTCCTCACTTACAGGAGGTAGACGCTAGAATTGGAAATCGAGGATGGCCTTATTGAAAGAACCACAGTTGATTGCATCTTTGAGTTTGTTCTGATGCTGAGTTGACATTTAACCCTTTCGCATAAGATAGTAATCCTCTAATCTGAGCTAAGTAGTCGTCATATGTATAGTCTCTTCTCTGGCAACAATGGAAAACGGTGGAGTCTTGTCCCATTGTGAAACAGTATCCCTAAGAAGTTTAGATGGTTCATCAGGTCGATAATCTGTCCGCTGGCTACCTATTCTCCTATTGCTGGAATTGTTGTAGCTATTGCTGCCATAGGAACCTGTCGAGTAGTTTCCAGAATTGTAGGAATTGTTATAGTTAGATGCTGAGAATACACTGCCTCTGCCGTACATGTTTTGATAATTTGTTATATTTTACCGCTCAAATCTAAATATCTCTATCAGCAGTAATAACCGTAATCACCATAGAATTCAATCAATTCATCGAAACATGTGATAGATAATAACTAATGGCATTTTGGCAATCACAATAATTATCGTTTGCTTTTCTCCTTCTCCTTCTCCTTCTACTATTTTTGATGCTCCTTCAGTAGACGGTACACCTCTTCCACTTGCTAATGCTTATACTCAAAGGGTAGTCTAGCCTTGATATCTCGGTTAAGCTCGTTCTGACTGATAAACATGGTAGTGTGATAGATAAAGGCACAAATCGTAAGTCTATAATATATTACAAGCCTTACCCAACGATCCAAGGCAACCAGGTCAATTTAGAATCATAGCTACTCCTGATAAACTTCACATAAAATTTCTACAAAAATTTCAATCGAATGTAACCAGGTCGAGGTTTGTACTTCAATTTGCGTATACGCTGAATGCGGCCTTAGTGATCTTTGAAGTAGTAGTACTCGTATTCATTGTCGTGGTTGTTTCTTGGAGGCTGCGGGTCCATATGCGTTTAGTTAAGTTTTAATAATGGTTTTTGTAGGGTTAGGAAAGCACTTATGGTTTGGATCACAAAACAGCGTTCTACTCATCTTCATCTTCCTATTCGCCAACCTATTAGATCCGCTTGTGGAGCTCTTCGAAAAAGTTAGCCTGTTCTTCTTTGCCTTCTCTTTCTCCTTTGACCGGGAAACGCATCGAGCGATTACATATACTTTTGGAAAACATCAACGTGTCTCTGAAGGTTTTCTTAACGAAGCCTAACTGCATGTTGGAGATATCATAATTTTCCTCTTCAGCTGACAGATACTCCAACATCTCGTGGAATGTCTTTTCGTTATCCAATTTTTTGAGGGTCTGTCTGCGAATAGAATTGAACTTGATAAGTTTTCTCAGTTGGTAGCTCATGAAGGTAGACTGCTCACCAGTGTGAGTATTCTCATATTTCACAACAGCCTGAATAATGAAATGATGCATATAATCCTTCTCCTTCAATCGAGCCGAATCTATCTTGGGATGGATATAAGTTAGAGCTTGAGTGTTGTGCAATTTCTGGCTGAGTTTGTTGCTATCAGCGTCGAATGTAACACATGGATTTTGACTTTTTATGAGGACTTGGTTGGTCCAGATAACATTGTCTCGATTTATGCAAAAGTTGAGTTTTTTTCGAATGTCCTCAATCAATTGTTCCGAGGTCTTATTCTTCAGCAAAATATTGATTTTCTTTGCGACCGAATCTTAATATTTTTGACAAAAGTCGTCAATACAAGTGCGTAGTGGGACAGGTTCCTTCTCTTTATTACGTTAGTCAGCATTTCGACATTCGAGCATAGCCAGAAAACATTTATGCTTTTCAAGTCGAGCCTTTAGTAGTTTTTGAGGTTATTCCCATTTTTAGGATTGATCAAATATGCCACGATTTCCTATTCCATCAGTGACAACCACTATACTGCTGCCTGGACCATGTTGACTCACTACACCTGCAGCAGTAACAATAGCTGGACCCAAAGCAGTCTGCCCACTATTGCAGTCTCCAAAGCTCCATTCCAAATTGTTAAACTGGAATTAATTTAACTTGGTTGCATACTCTTGCCCATAGTTTGCTCCTAACTTGAACAAGCTTTCAAAATCATCAAAATTGACCCTCTCTCTTATCATATTTTCAGCCTTAGTCGAGAAAGAACCATGAGTGTCGGTGACAATGACCCTATTTTTTTGCTAAGCCTGACTACAAGGATCCAGTATGACATTGCTGTTGAAAAAAATAAATCCGATGCTTTTAGTTATTTTTGTTTTTTTCTGAGTGGCGTTGAATCCACTGCTTCTCTACATTTTCTCATTGGCGTTTGGGTTGATATCCGTTATGAGTGATTCTGTCAGACCCATCAACAATTTGTTCTTTTTGAGGTGGTCCTTGTATTTTACTTTTTCCAGTTCGGCTCTGATGTTCTCTTTCTGCAGGATCTGATTGATTTATTCTTACTACCTGTTCACTATTTTCTGATAAATTTTAGTCTTCTTTATGCGATCGACCAAACTTGAGTAATTGTTCTGCTCATCGCCCACGGTCTACTCCATTGATCCGCTGATATCAAACACTATCAATAAAATGGGATCCTTCTTTTGGCCATTCGGCCCTCCTGCCTTCTCGACAACACGTTGATTATTTCTGGCAAATTTTAGCTCCTCTGCTGCGATGATGTTCTTTTGCTCGCAAAAGGAACAAATCCATACGACGTTATCCTAATTCTCTTAGCACTTGTCAATCACATCCTTGAACTCAGTTTGATTAGATTTGATTTACTAGAGGTCGTAGACAGATGGTTTGTCCTATATAGTGAGGACCATTTTACAGCCCTTGCAATGATTGAAATGTGATGTTTTTTCATATTTTTACATCTCCGCCAATTGCAACTTAATGGCTGAGTAGACCTCCTTCTGGTAATCTTTCTACTCCTCCGAACCCGGCATGTTATCGAAATTGATCAAAATATTTCCAGTTATTGAGTTCATCGACATCTTTGACTTTAATAAATTATTATAAACAACAAACAGCTCATAGTAATTTTTAGATACAAGAGATATGACCATCGGCAAGATACACATATATCAGATGGTTTACTCATCATCCTCAACGTCAAATTAGCTGTAAATTTTCTATTTTTATTCTTTTGGAGGCTCTGATTAGTGCTTGAGCAATTTGGATCTGGTATCTGCCACTTGAGCAATGTTGACGTTGTGGCTATCGTCTGATATCATATCTTTACTTTTACGCCTCTATCTTTTGTGTTTCGACCGAATTTATTTCCTTAAACTCCCCCGACCAAGTGAATTTTCATGCTCGCTCCTATTCTCGTTTTCACTCTGATCCTCATGTACTCCGTATGTGAGGTCGATATCCACAGTATCGATCTCATCATCATGATTTCTAAAGCGTTATTTTCCTTCTTCCCACCATAGTCGACCTTGAAACTATGCTAATTGTTCCTTTGTCGGTGAGTATAGATACTGTAACAAATAAGAGTAGAAATTCGTCACAGCAAAGATGTACATCACAATAGACGAAGAGTACACAAACAGATCTAGACTTCCCATCGCAAGTGCCGCAATAACCGCAAAGAGCAATATAATAGACAGATACATGAAAGCACTATGCCTATAAGCCACTATTTGTTTGTTGCACACTATCAGGAAAAGATAAATAATGAATAAAGTGGCTAAAATGAAGCAAGTTATTATGAAGCCGAGGAAAAATTTGAAGTAAGGTTTGTCGATGTCTTAGGGAGTAACTATCGGATGTTAATCAAGCTGGATGAGTGAAAATGCGATCGTGAATATTAAACCAGTGAAGTAGAATACGACAAAAGGGATTACTATATGAGGGCGTTTTGGCTATATATTTTCAGTATCGATCTATTAGTGGTAAATTCTCAAAAGGAAAGAAGCCCAGAGGTAGAACAGGAAGAAAAAGAAATTCCACACGAAAAAAGCGTTGATGAATGATCTGCATATATCTAAGCATACGTGACAGGATTAGGCCATAGAACGGTAATAAAGTACAACTGATCATTGAACAGTAAAGTCAGTATTGATAGAATATGCACAAACCTCTGCTCCACAGATAATCGCTTCTTGGGAAGCATTAGAATGAGAGAAGTATAACGAATGCAGACCATGAGGGCCAGAATAAAGAAAACTGCACGAAGGACAATGGTATATATCGTGAATGAAGATCTGACAACTTCAGTCTACTTAAGAGCAAAAATACCTCGAGATGAAACTAGGCTTAATTTGTGATAACAGATGTACTGGGGAAGGTTACCTACCAATAGAACATATCTCCTTCTGACAATTTTGCCTCAACACCCAGGATAAAGGTCCTTTTGCTGAGATTGTCAATACTCTGATGAATTGACACCACAGAACTAGAAATCTACTCGGCAACAAGGATGGCCTGACTTGTAGGATCTACTGTTGCAACCCAGATCTTAAAATTGATGTCTTAATTGAATACAGGAGCTGCGTTGTTGTTAGTAGCGTAGGGGTGCAAATTGAGATGCATAAGCATGAATTGATTGAGTTTGGACACCTCACGGATGAAAATACCCATAGAGTTGCTGCTATTTCTTTGAAAACCATTGAAGCAAGTGAGTTGTGTGGAACCATTGGCAGGCATTTGTAGGTATGATGTACAGGAAGCCAAGTTAGTGTTGATTAACTGTTTGGATCGTGACAAATATTAGGTGGAGTTTGGCACTGACATTAGAAGAACATGTACGAGCTGTGGCAATAATGATGAGGCCTAGGGTGAGCGGTAGAACCATAGTAAGCACATACAGGAGTATGGCGCCTTTTGATTCATTATCAGCATTAATCCTGATCGGTCTACATCAATTTGGACAAATACAAAATGGCTCTCTGCACGTGATGATGATGACTGTCACTCTGTAGATCTTTATCGTGTAGTTCTGCAGTCGTATGAGGATGGGGTGCTTCTCTCTCACTCATTTAGTCGATATTTCTTTTTAAAAAATTGTAATAAGATTGACTTATGAGCGTTAGTATAGCTTATATCTTCATAAGTAAAAAAAACCTATGTGGATCAAAACTACCAGAAAATGGAAATTGCCATTTGAATGCCTCAGATATATTTATTTCTTAGCCGTATGAATAAATCGAAAAGATTGACAGAGAATACACCACTGGACAGTCAAGGTCTCGCAGCAATTCACACCAATATAATTGAAAAAATAGCCCAGCTCGACAAACTCAACTAGTAATTCAAAGCCAAACAATAAAACCACTTCTTGAAAACCTTCATGTCGGTGCTCGAAAGAATGGGCAATGATCTAATCCTTGCTCAGTAGGCCTATCAAAATATCGATCTGGAGATCAAGAGAGAAACATACTATCAGGAGCTGGTGAAGGAGATGAATTTCTATAAAAATTAGTGTTTTGTGCTGAAAAAATAAAATTTAAATCTGAAGCAACTGCTCACTGCGAGTAAGATAGAGGTGTAGAATAAAGAGGATTAGATCAATTCAATTAAACAAGTTTACCAGAAGAAAAGTGATGAGGTTAAAATGCTTAAGGAGAAAGTTGCTATGCTGAAGAGAAGTATCAAAATGACATGCTCGGTTCCAGATGTAAATGCGGAGGAAAAGGCAACAACATTTGGAGTAAATGAAGGTAGTGGTAAGTTGTTTGAGAAGAAAATAGATTTGGTTCAGAGATGGGTGCATACACAACAAGTCAAAAGACGCCAAGATCCACAACAATAGACTCCCGAAGACAATACAATCGAGAAAAAAATGTCTGATCGCTACAATCCCTCCACTTCTCTTGATAAACGCCGATCGACAAATACTTCATTTCGCCGTCATTCCCACGATAAACCGACCAGAACAACTGTCAGTCCTTTCCTCACCTGATATTCCCTTATTTTTTTTATAACAAGTACATGATGTAGCGTTCATAAATGATCCAAGGTTTCAAGCTACAATGCAACATAAACTCGATGGATTTCAACAGAGGATGCTCCCACTTCGCAACTGGCGGCAAAGATTGTACAAATCATAGAATGTAGATATCAGGATCTTCAGCTTTAACCTCAATGAGCGTTGCTGGTTCAAGGTAGAAAAAACTTATGGAAAATATAAGGGTACTAGTCAGACCAAAGCCAATGTGAGTCAATTGGCATGGAACAAAGGGATAGATTTACTGGCGATTGGCACAAGTGCTGGGCATGTGTTTGTCTATGACGCAGTAGCACCCTATAAAAACGTCATGCAAACCAAAGGACACCAAGGTATGATAAGTTGTAGCCTCAGGCGATATAAAAAATGTACAGTGGTGCCCCAACTCCAAGGAAAGATTTGTCACTTCCTGCTTCGACAACTAAATTATTGAGTGGGACATCAGAGATGATAAATCGGTGGCCAAATATGAACTAGGTGAGTCCATCAAAATTAGAGACCTGAAATTTAATCCCTACAGACCACATCAACTTGCAGTACAGTCCTCCACCAGACTAGAATTACTCGACATCCGCAAAGGTAATGAAGTGACAGCCTCATACGACATCAACTCTAACGAATTACATGGCATTGGTGTCAAATGGGACCCCAGTGATGCCAACAGAATCGCAGCCGCCATTTCCAAATAAATCAACATTTTTGACATCTCTACAGGCGAGTTCAATCAAGTAGATTCCCTTACACATTACTCTCTGATCAAAAGTTTCCACTGGATGAAAACAAAACCGTCATTTTTTGGTATCATGTGCGACAAACCCGAGAAAAACATAGTCTTTTATGACATTGAGGATAAAAATAGATTAGCTTACTACTATGCAGGACATCAGAAACCTATGGATTGCTGGATCATGGATGATCAGGAAACCATCCTCATTTCTGTATCGAATATCAAGGAAAAAAGCAACAGACCTGGTGGATCTTATGCATTTTTGGTTGCACAGCATATCGATAATTATTTCGATCCCAATTAGATTAAATTCAATCATCCTCTAGCTTTCAATAACGACTCGTAGCTAGCCTTCTGCCTGAATGTATATCCCTCGAATTCTAAGAAAAGTAGCAGTGGGGATCTAAAGAAAAAAGGTAAACCTCTCCAAACTTCGCCTTCTATCTATCAGTTCAGAGATAATATTTAATGGTTTTAGAGAGAGAAGGATGCCTGTTTTCCTCTTTCGCTCAAAGAAGAAATATAATATTTAGCTAAAAATTATATAATAGATGGCAACAATGAGAAGATTGCTCAGAACAACAGTTAGGTTGCTTCCAAGATAGGTAAATTGTATTGCTCGGAGATGTGGAAAAATGTGTTCCAAATTTGCTTCCCAGAGGAGTAGTAATTCACCATTGAAGCCATCTATGAAAGAAAAATGAAGGTCAATGTATCTATTGTTGATAATCGGGTCATCCTCCACAAAAAAGATTAGACTAATCGACCAGCTCATAAAATCGATGCCACTAGCATTCTCCAGTGGTTGGTCGATTAGCACAATTAGCTCCAGACTGCAGCACTAGCAGGCATCTGTCTTTTGAACAACGCTCCTGAAGCGATTTCTTAAACCTTCGTCGACAGTGTTTGGAACTTCTATATCTAACTCCTCCGAAGTTTGTAACTCTACTAAATCGCCGCTGAGTCTATTCTCTTGACAAAGACAAAAAAGTACATGCAAATAACTGAAAACGACACAAAATACAATGTGACCTGTGGCTCATGCAAATTATCAGTATCGAAGGGATAATGTAAGTGCAATTTGCTCTGTGTCATCTGTTAAGAAAGTTTAGGAAATCAGCTTGTGATATGGTGCAAATATTGCGGACATGGCGGGCATGCA
>Ga0100402_1006616_pt1 | contig 11446 bp, 7 predicted proteins | sample CryGeyme20150102_FD_80419 | JGI IMG/M metagenome (GOLD analysis project Ga0100402, IMG submission 80419) | Groundwater microbial communities from Crystal Geyser aquifers in Utah, USA - Crystal Geyser metaG 2015-0102 | ecosystem: Environmental > Aquatic > Deep subsurface > Groundwater | place...
ACAAAACTACTACTCTACTTGACTTTACGAACATTCTGAAGGAGCAAGTCTGCGTTACAAGTTTTCTTGTCAAGGTTTTCAAAGTACTCCGTACTCTCTAAAACAACAAGAACAACAACAAGATAAATAATTAATAATATCAATTTTTCTGAGAAGCTACCGATTCCAGCATTACCTTACAACACGAGCAGCCGTTTCCTTACGTATCATGTCTGACTTTGATTTGGTGAGAGCAATTGTAGCGGTGAGTTAATTAACGTACTGTTGTTTGATTTTGATTTTGATTTTGATTTCTTTGTTCACGAATACTCCTAATTCATCAATCCTTCTTTCATACTGAATGTTTCCAGCATTCGTGGGAGGAAGCTAATACGATTGTACAGGAAATTCCACTTCTAGTGTATGTTGGAGCTTTTCCTCGTCATGATTATTACGATCTAAATTATGAAAATATCGAAAATGATGGTGATGAGGACATGGAGGGCTCCCAACCTTCGGCCGGAACTCGCAGAAGGAGCGCTTTACACGAGTTATGCCACCAATGTAAAACGATAACCTTCGACGATGCAAACGACAGCGAAGAAGATAAAATGAGAATTTCACGGGAAAAGGCAGAAATCTATAATTTGGCCAGAAACATTCTCCGAGCTTCTCACTGCTCCGAGAATCGTAATAGCTGGGGGCACAGATTCGGTCATTCACTCAACAATTCACTATTGACCATGTACGTCGCAGATCAAACCCCTCTCCATATTCTCTGTGCCCAATCAAATGTTGACATTCAAATGATATCCATTCTTTTGGAAGCCGTATCACTTCCATCCGAGCGAAGGAAGGCAACCATTCGACTACCACACTTGACCAGCCTGTTTACCAGTCGAAGCCGGCATGGGTGCAATCCACTTCATTATTTGGTTGGATCTTGTTCGGCTGATGAGATGGAAGAACTTTTCAGTCTGATGGAATCCATGCTGAAGGACGAATTCAACAGCCTGTCAGTTGCGAGAGAGGCTTTAAAAGCTGCATTCCTCACATTTGACTCTGACATGGAATCCCCGCTTCACTGGGCACTGCACGAGAAAATGTGCGCTGCCAGATTTCGCATCTTACTGAAATATAGTGGAATTGGAGCTCTGTTCGAACCGAATCTATCCGATGAGTTTCCCTTTGATCAATTTTCGCGATCGTGTGAAGAAGATTTACTAGTGACTCAAAATGAGGAGGTGGAACGCACCGAAGCCGACAATTTTCGACAGTTTGTAGAGTTGCTTTCGGTCGTCATGGAAACCTCGTATCACGAAGAAGAGAAGGCAGGAAGAGGGAAAATACATCCGAACAAAGACAGTCCACCGCCACAGATACAACCTCTGCATCACTTGGCATCTTATGATTACTTTCCCTGTCCTGCCTATATGTTCCAATTGGCGTTGCGATATCACGGAGATGATATAATGGTATGCGACAATTCTCTCAGAGGTCGAAGTCCTCTGCACTTGGCCCTTTCTGCACCACAAAGTACATCCCGATTCCTAATGAGAGGCCACCCGATTGCGCGAAGCATGAACGAAGCCAACATTGCCATGCTTTTGGAACATGACCCCAACTGTGCCACGTTGTATTCGCGAGAGGGGCGTGCTCCCCTGCATTACGCAGTAGAGTCTCAAAGTTCAATCGAGAACATTCGAACGCTACTGAAAATTTATCCAGCGGCACTGTCCGTCAGAGATCCTTTGACCGACCTTCATCCGATGGCTTTAGCAGCTGTTGGGGAGAATAATACCTTGGATGTGATCTTTGAACTGGGGCGATTAGAGCCTTCTAATTTTGTAGTCAATTGAAGGAGATAGTTGAAAGCAATAGAGCATGTTTTTAGTTGCTATCTTTATAGTTTGCCGACATTGTCGCATTTGCCTGCAGCGTATCTACTATTCTATTCTTGTCTCATTTAGTTTACTGCACCAGCAGCCACTTCTCAGTTTTTTAAAGCTTCCATTCCACGAACCAAACCACGTATATCACCAATATCGTTACAATCATACCACCGAAGACAAGATAGGCGTCGGTAATATCTCGTCTCTCAATGATACGCATTGTCGATTGCGTGAGTCCGAGTCTATTGCCCATATCAAAAAGGACTCCTGTGATTCCCCCCATTTGTTGTCGCTGCTGTTGCAAATTATTCAGGCTGGTTTCACCCGAAGCAATCAAATCACCTACCATGTAGGTACTCTGCTGTAAGGACTTTCCTTCATCCGCCAAATTGGCCATGTCTCGTTCGTCGACTCCCGATGGGTTGGTCCTCTGTTTCCGTCGTCGCAGCAGCTCGTCGCGTTCACGTTGGTGTCGGACGTTGGCATTGCGACGGCGATCGTAATCTTCTCCAGATCGACGCAAAGATTTGGCGTCTTCTCGCAATTCCATGATCTTTCGCTTCCAAACTTCTCGTTGGGCAGGAGTTTCCCGCAGCACCAGCTGATCCATGATATCCAGTTGCATGGAGAGTTCGTCCAAGGAAAGGTAGAGCTCGGACGGTCCGATGAGACCATTCTGAAACTGACTTAGTTGCTGTCGTGAGTCATATGCCAGTTTGCGGCATTTGGGGAAGAGCTGCAGATTTCATTTGTTTCGTAGTATCGTAGTTTTGTTGAAGAGGCGTGTCGCACGATTTTGTGCGTGGTGAACAGTTTTGTGCGTGGTGAACGATTTTAATATTGTTTGAGACTTGAGACTCTATTCAAAGTGGAATATATTAAAGAAGCTCCAACAGCAAGGACTTACCTCTACAATTGATGTCATGATTTACAGCTGTAAGCAGGTAAATGATCCAGTAGAGAGTCTCGATGATGGTAATGTTGTGTATTTTTGAGTAGTTAGGAAAATTTGGCTTGAGAATGAAGGAAATAAATCATGTTGTTGTCATTGCCATTGTCTTGTAGTCTCCGTCCTACTAGTACCTGTGTCGTTGTTTCTGTACCTATGCTGTCAGGAGATTCACTACAGATTAGGAATAGGGATAGCATGTGTAGAAAAAAAATCACAACATTGTAGAGTAGACTGGTTTGTAGAGTAATATTTCGCATTTTTAAAATAATGTATTTATGAATAGCTGATTCGGAAACGAGCTTCGTGTATTGCAAGAAACACGGTGGTCTCTCAATTGACTTTGCACACAAACATAACATTCATGTATGCGTATTTCGTCCAGCATGCATGCAGGAACGAATGGACACAAGATCAACGATTCAGATATTCGAGAGAGTTATTTTTTTTCATAACTCTTACCGACGACATGCATTGCAATAACAGTGCAATCATCCGGCATTCCTAAAGACGGCAACGACAGAAATGCACAACAACATAAAATTAGCGACGATATATCAAAATAGAAAATCACAAGGACCAGGTGTGTGTTTACAACAACACACATACAGAGCGAAACACTTCGTACGCACCTCCACTCCACATAATATCATTTTCTTTGGCCAGCACTGCAAAGGGCGAGTCCGTGGACGAGTCCAAGCTATTTTCACGAGCCTTTTTCACCAATACTTCTGCCAGCGAAGGAATGCTTTCGTAGGAGCGGTGTGTAAGAGAGCTGCCTTCAATCCATCGCTCATCACGAGCATCGATATCTCCGCCACGCAAAAATCCATTGTTCTGTTCCCATTCAAGAGTCACGGTGGCAATCTCATCAATGTCCACATTATCGAACAATCCATCGGTTGCCATGATGATGACATCACCACGACGAACATGAATCGAGGTCGTGCAGGCATTTTTGGGAGACGAGAAAGACGTCTTTTCTTCTTCCTCGAGTTCCTTTCCAGTCCAGCCAAGCTGAAACGGATGATTGAAACTGTGCAGCTGTTGTTGCGAAACAAAAACTGCCTGCATATCTGATATGCGCTCCGTTCGTGGAATGTTTCGGTTGCGTTTCAAAGCACCGGCAATATCTGAATCTATATGCCGCAGCACAATAATACCCGAATCTCCAAGATTACTAAAATGCAATTGGTGTCGAATATTGTCGAATAAGGTCACAGTGGCGGTACAAGATCCAATGATATCTTTTTGTTCAATGACCCGATTATAGGCCTGCGATAAGACTTCTCCGGGTCGGATGCCTCGCCGAGGTTTTTCTCCTTCTTGCCTGGGTTGGTTGGCTTTTTCAGATGCGTCATTTAAAACATTCTCGCATTCCTTCATTAAGGCGTGGGAAAAGTCCCTTGGATCTATGCCATATTCACGCCAAGATCCGACTCCATCGGCAACACCGCAGTACGTCATTTCTCTCATTTCATCCACATTCTTTTCGTCTGGCAAGTGCACAGATTTTACAAAGTAGGCATCTTCCGATAAATCAGCGTCGGTTGAAAATTCTTGGGGTCCAAAATCGCGATGATTCATTCCGACGCCATCATGTGTTTTGTAGGGATGAGGTAGTTCGGCAACACCAACATTCACGTACAGTGGGGTCTGTTCCAATGCCAAATGTGTCGACATGAAAGCTGGTGGATCTGCCATACTGGTATTACTACCCAATCCAACACGTTCGGACACATCTTGCAAGTACGATTTTTTCCCGCCCATATCTTTTGCACTGAAGCGATACTGGGACATGTCTCGTGCCGTTATCAATCCTTCCACACGTCCCTCTTTGGACAAGACGGGCAAACACTTGATGCCCAATTTGGCCATAATGGTACGACACATACCCACCGTTTCTTCGGGTCGAGCGTAAATGACCTGAGAAATGGGTGTCATGACAGATTCGCCGACGACTCGGTGCAACAATTCTTCGCTGGAATCACCTTCCTTCACACCAGCGGCAATGCACCGGAGCAAGTCTCGCGATGTGACCAATCCCACAACTTTCTTTTCTTCGCTACCACCACCACCACTACTACCTGTGCCACTACTACTATTAGTACTAGTACTACTACTACTACTACTACTGCCTTGTGTAACAATCATGGCAGCACTGAGTCCACCATCAATCATAATTTCAACGGCTTCTTTCAGTGTAGCAGTGTGATGAATGACAGGATCAACCCACCGATTGGAATGTTTGGCTTTGAGAATGTCTGCTATAGGAACATCACCCAATCGCCATCGTTTACTTTCTTCTTCTTGTACATCTTTGTTACTAAATGTTTCTTTCCGACGACGAGCCATGTTCCCTGACAGTGAGGACGAATCATCCGACGCACCATCCGTACGAGCAGATGATGATGATGATAACGTGGCCGAAATCACTGGTGGTTGTTGTTTTTGTTTTTGTTGTTGTTGTTGTTGTTGGGTATTATTATCATTATTTTTTGTGTTTGTTTTTGTGGAAGCAACTCCTTTGTGATTATTATTATTATTATCATCATCACCATCCTTATCATCATTGTCGTTGTCGTCCCGCAATGGTTGAGTTGATGCCATACGCCGAATACTACTTATTTGTTGTTGTTGATGATTTGTATTGTTCCTGGGAAAATAATAATAATGTCGTTGTCGTTGTTGTTGTTGTGACAAATGTAAAAGGTTTCGCGGAAGACCACTCCTACTATTACTACTACTACTACTGAAAGTAAATGTAGTAGTCGTAGTATACGCATTGGATGCTGTAACAAAAGATGATAAAGTCATGTTGTTCTGATACCTTGATGCCATTATTGTTGTTGTTGCTGCTGCTGCTGTTGTTTTTGATGATGATGAAGATATTATTCTGCGTGTTCGTTTGAGCGCCGCTCGAGCTGCAACTATGGATGCTGTCGCCATGGTTTGTTTTTTGTGACTCTATTTAAAAATGAAAATAAAGATCAAGATCACGCTTTAGCCGTTTACTTCTGAAACAGAGAAGCAAATCAGATGCAGGAAAATATTGAAAATAATATATATCACAAAGGATCTATTCTCGACCACCCCTTCTTCTTGCTTGTAGTCTCTTGACTACTGGTATGTCACAGCTACAATATAGTTCAATAACAAGGCTAGCTTGTGTTTTGTTGTTGTTGCTACCTGGTATTCTTTTGTATTACTGAATACGAAAGAAAATACTCGAGTAATTATTTCACTTCGTCAAGTGATTCATCAACAGGAGATTACTACGGTAGTCTAGTAATAGTAATTACTGATAGGTTATTGCCACCAGCGTAAAAAATGATGATAGTATTTTTCATGAACTTCTTGGTTTTGATGACGAGTGGAATTCCTACTACTAGTAGTACTAGTAGTAGTACTACTGCTAGCTAGCCTAGTACTCTAGTAGTACTAGCTAGCTACTACTAGTAGTACTAGTAGACTACTACTACTACCAGGTAGCTAGTAGCTATTAGTAGTAGTACGAATAGAATAGTAGCTACTGTAACTGTGTTGAGCCAGCTGTTGTTTGGTGGTGGTCGTTTTCTTTTTGCGATGCTTCTGGAAGTTTTGGATTTATTTTTTATGCATCAGCGAGTGTAGTGAGCTTTGTTCGATTGGCGTGGCAGTACTAGACCTTGATGACTAGCTAGCAGCAGCTTGATGAGAAATTTGATGATGATCGCTTCCTTCTCGAGCTGAGAAAAGAACTTTGGATAAATCATTTAGAGTTGGCGTTTATTTATGAACATACCCGTAAAGCATTTTCCATTGAACCAGGCCTACCAGGTACTACTAGCAGTCTAAAAGCAGTCTATTCTCTAGAGTAGCCAGAGGTAGTAACCATAGTGAACCCTCCTACTATGATCTAGTAGACTATTAGTAGAAGGTCTAGCTAACGATTTGAAAAAATTATAGCATTTCATTTTCATTTCATACATAAACATCTTACATCATTACTACTAGTCTACTAGAGTCAGGTTTGCGGCCCTCTCTCTAGCACGCAACGTCAGGATTTGGTAGGATGAAGTAATCAGGGGCACAACGGGAATATAGAAGTTGTGATCTCCCCACTGCTTGGACCTGCAACTGTAACGTCCACGAAAGAGCTGAGAATGGCATACCTTACACAATCCTCGGCAAGATTGATTATTATTTATTTTAGCAAAAGGTGCCAAGTGAGAAAGAAATGGAGAGGAAAACGCTACCCATTGATGATACCAAATGCATTTCCACATTCCGGAAACACTGCGCACTTTCGTTCGGAGAATAAAATCAGAATACAAGCTTAAAAAAAAAAGACTGACGGATCTGAACATCTGATTACGTCAGGATACACAAAAAACTACTAGTACAAAGAAAAACATAGTTGCCTTCCCAGTCTCCGCCCCCCTTTGGAGCATTGAAAATGGCCTGCAAACGCGGAACGAAACAATGTGAGACTCTCATTGGTTAAGGTCGCAGCAACAATTTCATCTCTTCAGTCTTGAAAATAAGAATAAAACTTGTTTGCGTCAGTCAAGGACCCCCTTAGTCGATTAAATTTGTTAAACAAGGGGGCTGTGATAGACGATATTTCTCTTCCAGTATATGCACAACTTGGAACCACGTGGTGTCAGCGCCTCTCGGCGACTAGGTAACCCCAAGAAAACCAATTCCCTTTCGAGAACGGTGATTGATAGTATACGACTGGTTGACTGGGAAATAGTATGCTTCCCAAAGAACATTCCATAAACGATCGATTTTTCTTACCTTGTGAATGCACCCTTGATTTTCAAAAAAATGTGCGACGAGCACGTCTAAAGGGATAGGCTATATATTATAGCCTACAAAGAAGCGAGATAAAAGACAATCGTTAGCATGAATGCTGCCATGGGAAAACCTCCAATATCAGGTACTATCACCGACATACGGTCTGGGTTTAGATCGACTCAATTCCCAAACTTTGTTTCGCAAGACAGCAAGGAAAAGGACTAGCCATAGCCACCGCCAAGGCATCCTATTCCGTTCACAAGTTGCACTCACCTAACACTCGCAATTGGATATTGATAAGCCTTGCATTGCCTAATCATTGTATTCTCCATGGACACGGAAGCGATACAGACAAGCATAGTCTGCAGGATCGCCATATTTCGATTCAATAATAAGTGCAATCGACTGTAGCTTCGGTACTGCTTGCCGACTTAGTTCGCGAGCCACTTCAAACTCCATCATTGGATTGTCTCCGGCTGATGGTGTCAAGCAACAGTTCATATACAATGCAAAGGTAAGCAGCCAGCTAATCAAAGTGAAGCAAAATCGCATTTAACACAGATAAACTTCCGTACCAATTTTGTATTCAAAACGACCAAGTTCGTATGATCCCGTAGTGGCTTTCTCATCATCGTAACCAACCACTCTAAAGACCCGGATAGCACTCTGTATTCGGTTCGTGAGTGTGCGTGGAGGGTGTTCAATAACAACACTGTGGACATGAACAGGCCGGACGAGACGAATAGCAAGGGTAGCAACGGATCCACGAGAAAAATCTTGCACTGAAAGGGACTGTCTCTTCATCTTTCTTAAATATTCTTCGCTGATAAATGACCAACATTGGCCAAGTCCATCTGGAGGATCCGTTGGCATTAACGCGGCTTCTGCCCCGTGACCATAAAAGCGTAATCCCGTATGCGCCAAGAGACGATTGAAGACTGGAAGATCCTGCACCAATGAGCGTGTAGTGGCCCGTGGTCCCTCCCTAATAACAGACGCGCCGTTTCGAACGGAAGCAAAATCAAAACGACCAGTCTTGTCGGCTATTTCGACTTCAAGTCGTTCTTGAATTTGCTTCACAATGGCATTCGGATCGAGACCTTCGTCGCCACTTAGCGCCTTGCTCTTTTCGCTTTGGATCAGTTTGGTAACTTCCTCCGCCGTAAATTTGGCAACGGCTCTGTCCCAGTTCACACCCTTTTGAAGTTCCGCACGTGCCCAGCTACCAACTCTGGTGCTTATACTTTCATCTTTCGTAATTTCAATAAAATTGTCATTAATGGCATCTTGAATTTCTTCTAGCCATTCGTCTAATCGCTCCTGGTCTAGAACAATCGTGCTGCTCATACTGGCTTCTCTGACGTCGCTCGAGTCAATTGAATCTTCTGAATCCTCATGCAACAGCTCTTCCAGCTCACTATTGTCACAACCCTCGGGCATTTCCGGTATTTCCCAGAGATCCAACGATGACAGGTCCAGCAACTTCGCTGACTCTTCTTGGCCCAAAGTCTCTTTAATAGCTGGTAGTGCTGCCATACCGTGGTGCGTTTCCTCTGCCTTTGCTTCGACTTGCAGTAACTCATTAATCTGCTTCAATTTCTCGTGCAATTTTTTTATTGGATCCTCGCCATGCTCTGATACTTTCTCTTCCAAATACGACAGATCATTTTGAAAGTCTGTTACATCAATATCTATGTGTTTCACGCCAAGTTGCATAGAGGTGTTGATCTTTTTAAGCTCTTTCAAGAGCGCTCGTTTTTCATCTCGGCGCTGCAAAACCTGCAATTTGTATTCGTCAACAAACGTCTGATTGATCACTTTTTCGCCGGAGAATGGAGGAAATTTGTGATACACTCCTTTGTACAACTCAAGAAAAAAGTCGGAAGTGTTAACAAGTGTGGGCATGACAGCGGTCCGGGCAAAAGGAAAGGCAGATACTTGAATTGTCAAAAAGATGAGCAGCCAGACCCAATATTTGGCTAAATAATCCATCTTTTGTTCGGCATCAGCATCGGTTGAAGCAATGGCATCGTCCTCTTGGGCAATATCGTTGTTCGTGGAAGCCTCTCCGTTGACGGTGATTTTCGGCTGTCCTTTATTATTGCTCTTGACTGTACTTTTCTTGGTGCTGGTGGTGGTGGTTATCGTGGCGACTGCAGAGGTGGTGGTGGTGCTGGTGGCTGCCATTGTCAAACTTGCTGCAGGGGCAATACTATCATTTTCCACGGACTCTCGAGTTGGTACGGGGAGATCACTATCCTCACCAGTACCGTTCAAACCTTCCGTGGCCATCTCCTCCTCCGTTTCTGTCGAACCATTCTTTCCCACGACAGCGGCGGGAGTTTTCTTTTTTGGTGCAGCCTTTTTCTTTTTAGCTGGAGTTTTCTTTGCGGCTGGCTTCTTTATTTCCTCTTCTTCCTTCTCGTCTTGCTCTTTTGCTTCATCTTTTTCGTTGCCCTTCGCAACAGCTTTAGATGATTCTTCTTCTTCTTCCTCTGCTTGATCCATTTCAGTATCTTCCTTCTCATCATCTTCTTCGGCAGCTCTTGGTCGATTCGTCGTCTTTTTCGGAGTTTTGTCCGTACGAGCACGCTTGATCCGCTTCTGACTAGGATCTATGGGGTCCTCCGAATCCTCCTCCTCCTTATCAGCATCCTGCCCAAGGGGTTCCTCCAAATCCTGGCGACCTCGCTTTCTAGCAGATTTGGTAGTTTGTTCGACGGATCGTTTGGCAGATTCTTCTTCTTCTTCTTCTTTCGTTTCTTGGTTCAAGTCTGTGTCCTCTTCATTGTTCTGTTCTTCGCTTTCGTGATCTTCGCCATCACTGGTCTTGCGCTTTTTTGGTGGCATGTTGTAGCCGGTGCTTTGAAACCTTGTGTATGTACGTGCATGCACTATGCACCACGTGTATGTTCGTTTGAATGGGGAGGGAGAAGGATGGGAAGAATATCAGCCAGATTTTCTTATGTCGAACCAATTACACAAGCAGTAGTGAAGTAGCTCCCGTAAAAGAATATGTTCGACTTTATCCGTGGAGTAGGTCGCAGCAAATAAAATGTACAGCAGTACCAAACAGTGCAGTCTACTACTCTAGTAGTAAATACAGAGTAATTGTCGCTGCAGCAACTCTAGTAGCTATTGAAGCAATGCCAGAGTGACTGCCATAGTGCCTACATCATCACTCATCGTGGCAGGGTCGGAGGATTTGATCAAGATCGTACGTAGGACAGACAGACGGATTCAAGCCATTTACCTGGGCATTCACAATGCACCATCTGTGCTACCGTACCGTTACTAAAACAAGAAGCTTTCAATCGCAAAAAAAAAGGCGATATTGGCGAACCACTGGCACGGCATACAATACGTCGATAACAACCATTGCATTCGAGAGAGAACTTGGGGCAAATCGCCTCATTATGCCTGTCTTCCTAATCATGATAACGAGGGAGGCACCTAGCCCATCTGGAAATGAACAGCCAGAGCACGACAGCCTAGCTACTAGCTACTATTTGAGTAAACTAGACCACTGCACCACATAATATATCAGATTGATCTCCCTCGCACAATACCCTAATACTAGCTACAGTAGATACTAGCTAGTAGTAGCTAGTAGCTATCCTCTACTATTATAGGTAAAATGAGACCAATGTCTCATTTCCACAGTTGTGGTAGTGTATCCCTATAGTGAAACAGTAGGGTTACCTATACTGACAAATTTTGGAGTACGTCTAAAGGGGGCGTTAGCCGTAATTGATGTTGATGGTTGTATTACAGCTGATGAAGGTACGTCTACGCTGTAGCTAACGACCTACAAGCCGTAAATACAGCTACTAGCTCAAAATAC
>Ga0100402_1006619_pt1 | contig 11439 bp, 7 predicted proteins | sample CryGeyme20150102_FD_80419 | JGI IMG/M metagenome (GOLD analysis project Ga0100402, IMG submission 80419) | Groundwater microbial communities from Crystal Geyser aquifers in Utah, USA - Crystal Geyser metaG 2015-0102 | ecosystem: Environmental > Aquatic > Deep subsurface > Groundwater | place...
GTAAAAAGCTAGTGTGGAGACTACATGAATATTAGAGTAAATATTGAATATTATGGCAAATAGGAGTAAACTAGGCTAGTGCTAAGTGTGGATAGGAAGCAGGCATAGGCACACGACCTAATAAAGTAAGACCTAACTCCTGAGTCCTATCATCGTCCCTAACAGGAGACAAGGTAAACTGCCATAGTCCACCTGGGCTTAATTTGCTCCACTTCAGTTTGACGTAGATAATTGCAGATTGCAGTACATATTAAAATTTTATTGGTCCTAACACATAGATTGAAACTCACTAGTACCAGTAGTCTAGCAGGCCATTATTTACTGCTGGAGGATTGCAGGGAAATAAAATACGTCGTGCTATTTTGGTCTGCGTCAAAAAAATCTCGAACCAGATTGACCACTGGACAAAACTTTTTGACAAAAATAAGATTTTGTCCAGTAGTCTACTAGTCAAAACGGACTCCAGAATTTTTTTGAGCCAGACCAAAATAATAATACCTGTAATACAGTTTCTACCAGCTTTTGTAGTCTACTGCAAGTAGTTAGTAACAGGTACCACTACTCTAGTAGTAATAGTACTCACTGCTACCTACCGCTACTACTGCTACTGCCGTAACAAACTCTTAAATGATGCCAGTAGACCAATATCGATCTAAATGGCAATAACCACTACTGTAGTAGGGGGAGGGTCATGAGGAGCCGATAACCGTCATCAGTTCCCAGCATGAACGAGTCTGTGGATAGAAATAATAATGACTCTAGCAACTATTTTTTCAACAGTAAGTTCATTTAACAAAAATTCGGAGTCATACATACGACTTAATAAAAAAATCAAGTTTAGAGTATCATTATGACTCCACGCCATCTCTCTATGAGCAAGCGCTACGTAGCTATTAGACTAATAAAAAATAATAATGTAATCTTTGCAAATTATAAAAACTTCTTCGTTATGAATTTATTGCGCAATCTGTAAAAGAGCCGCATAAAAAGAAATCTTCCTCGTCATCATAGAAGCTTAACACGGGAATTTATGGCAGGTATTGGCCAGTGCAGCATAGCAACAATGTCTACAACAACAGCAACAACAACAACTACTACAATCACCACTGCGGAAAATGATAGTAAGAACGCTACGATCAGTACTACGACAGTTGCGGATACGCAAGATCTGAAAGATGACTCTATTAAATATCATGCAAAAGACTTTTTGACGCACAAACAGCAAGATTTATTGTGTGACTATGAACTGGGTAATATTTTAGGAGAAGGTGGTTTTGGTATGGTGTACAGTTGTGAACATCGGGCTACCGGTGCCGAACGAGCGGTAAAGGTCCTCCGCAAAGATCCGACACGCCCTCATTACGACGAAAATATTATCAATGAATACAATGTTTTAAAGGAACTGGATCATCCGGTAGGTACTTTTTTACAATCGGTCTTCGGTAGGAAATATGGAAATACCACCCCCTCTGCTTGCCTCTCTCTGACTTCCCCTTTTTTGAAACACTTCATCAAATACTACGTACCTGCATAGAATTTGGTAAAGGTTTATGATCTCTACCAAGACGATGAAGCATTTTTTATTGTGACAGACTTATACAAGGGAGGGGATATTTTTGAATTCTTGGAAGAACAGGGTCCTTTGACAGAAGAGGATGTGGCTATTGTTATGAACAATTTGCTCTCCACTGTCAATTATTGTCACCAGCGCAACTTGATACATCGTGATTTGAAACCAGAAAATATTCTGCTGGATACTACGCGGGATTTTAGTGGTATGATCTTTCTCTTTTGTCTCCATTTTCTTCTTCTTTTCGTTGCTCGTCTATTTGTATTCGTATTCTGACAACTTGCGGTATTGCGTTGCTTTCTTTCTTTCTTTTGTTCCAAGATATAAAAGTCATCGACTTTGGTTTGGCGCGTTACGTTGATCATTTTGATGGCACTCTCAAAGGACTTGTGGGATCTTCCTATTATATAGCCCCCCAAGTCATTCATGATGAATACTCCAACAAATGCGACGTTTGGTCTTGTGGAGTCATTGCCTATGCTCTCCTTTCGGGATTTGCACCCTTTGATGCCTCCACCGACGAGGAAGTGTTGGAAGTCGTGTACGATGGTCACTTCGACTTTGATGATGTAGAATGGGACAGTGTCAGTGTCTTGGCCAAGGATTTTATTACCCAGCTTTTACAATACGACGAAGTGGAACGTCCGAGTGCCGAACAGGCACTTCAGCATCCATGGTTGCGTAAATGCCGAAAATCACCCCGAATGAACAATGCTTTGGTTCGCAGTGCGTCTCGATCCTCTATTAGAGACATGTCCAAGTTTACATCCAAATCCAACAAATTAAAGCAAGCTGCTTGTGCAATGATAGCCTCTCAGTTACTCATGAAGCACGAAAAGGAAACCATTGATAAGGCTTTTCGGGCTTTGGACAAGAGTTGTTCGGGTCAAATTACCAAGTCAGATTTAAACAATTCCTTTCATGATTTCTTCAGGGAAGATGATTCTGATTATGATTCCACCTCGGATGGATCGGAAAGCAGCGATGAAATGAACGAATCAGGCAACAAATCACGTGTCAAGATGATCGATGACATCTTTGAAGAAGTTAACTTTTCAGGTTCCGGTGCCATTCAATATTCGGAATTCGCAGTCGTTACCATGTTGGAGAAGGGATTTGTGGACGACGACAAGTTAACAACTGCATTTAAGTTTTTCGACCAAAGAGGCAAAGGTTACATTGACAAGAACGATTTGAAAGATCTGTTGCACCTGGGTAGCCATGCTGCCAGGAGAGTGCTGGAGGATACGTGTCGAGGTCGCAAGAAGGATAGGATAACCTTTGAAGATTTCAAATTATGCATTTTGCCTCCACGCAGAAACAAAAGTTCTGAAACGAAACACAGCTTCAATGTTGACTCCGACGACGACGAGGAGGAGGAGGATGGAAGTATTCAGTTAGGTGGTGTCCGTCGCGATTTGTTAGAAAATGCTTTTGACAGCCCTTTGGGAAGAAAACTCGACAAAGGCTCGGGTCGCCGTCCTCTGAGCGTATCGCCGCGTCGTTGCAAGGCCAACCAAAAGGATTCTGGTGGTGGCGACATTGAAGATTCCTCTCGACAGAAACTATCTAGATCCGAACACGACCGAATTAGTCCTTCTATCACACGATTGTCTATAACGGTCAGGGTGCAAGATATGGTGGATAGGCTAGCAGACTTGCAAGAGTTTGAAAATGACAGCGATCAGTAGAAGTTGAAATTGGGAAAAAGGAAGCAATTGTAGGAACTAAATAGTAAAGTGATGCATTTAGATATTCGGAATTTTTGTATAGTAAATTAATGCACATTTTTGTTTGTAGTAAATAGAATATCACTTAACAGCTGAGTAACAATTACATGGATATTACATGTCGCTCCACAAGATGTTTGTTTGTGATTAGAACAACACAGCTTGAGCAGTAGGAGTCGTATCCTTGGTGGATGCCAATGGAGCTGGTTCAGCGGATACAACTGGCACGGAAGATTGTTTGGACGCAGTGCCACCATAGGTAGGAGCGGGTGGCTTTGTGTTAAGTGTGGCGTTGGCTTCGGTATCTTGGTAATATTGTTGCTGGTGGTGTTCATTGTTGTTATTATCTTTGTCCCAACAGTAGGCACAGCAAACTCCTAGACAAAGCGAGGCCACTCCAAAGAATAAAAAGGCCCATCCGAATCCTAATGCCAGGGCAACCCTTCCAGCGACGCCATCGTCATCACCATTGGCATTGCATCCTTCTTGTGCGTGTCCCGAAATGGTCCACGCCGCTCCCGTCCACTGCCAGACAAAGAATCCACAAACCACAAGAATGTAAATGGCAATCCAAGGATCATAGCACATTAAGTGTCCGGCTCGTGCAAAAGCCGAAGCCGGAATGGGTTGTTGTTGTTGCTGCTGCTGAGTATATTGATCTGGTGTGACTTCCTTGGCAACGGTAATGCCCATATAAACGGCAGCTACGATATTGGCGAGGCAAAAGAGAGCTTGCACGGCAAGCCACTGCACGCCCTTGCAGGACATACCTTCGTCGGCCCAACCTGTAAGTCCCATCCAAATACTGGGAATGTTAAAGATAGTTGCTACTACAACAAAGACAGCAAAGGGACTGGCAAAACAAGTCAAATTGCCCAAAGCAGTGCAAGTTTGTTCGCAGGCATGACCACATCCATCGCACAAAACATTGCACGCCTGAAAAGGAACTTGACAGGCCTTGCCACAGATAGAACACAAACTGGAACCAATATCACCACACGCTGAACACAAGACAGCTGCCATAATACTTCAGGATTTTCTTCTCTGAATATTAGAATCAGATAAATGTAGACAGAAGAGATATGACTATGGTGGTTGTGAGGTTAACGAACACAAAAAGGAATTTCATTGTTGACCTGTTTACTACTACTCTACCTACTAGTAGCTAGTAGTACTTCTTATCCGTGATGCATTCCAATCTTGGAACGACTCAGATTAGGTACTCTCGCCTGGCGACGAGCGAATGAGGCTACTAAGTAATTCTTTAAGTAACCTTAATTTGGATATGCAAAAGCTGTCAGTGGTCATGATATCTATTTACCTCCCCAAAGAGACCAGAATTCAATCAACAAACTCTCCCTCCCGCGCACCACCTCTCTACTACCAGGTACTCTACACCTGCTCACTGATCTACTCTGTTAAACCATCTTAGTAAATTTTAACTTGTCGTAACCAATTCCATCTCCGATTATTATAATTTCACTATGGCTGCCATTTTGTACGATGGTATGAATCAAATGTGTCACACCACTTCTGCAGCAGTGGCAGCACCTTTGTGTGGTGCCACTGCTGCCATCACCGCCGAGCAGGACACAACAATGACATCGAATTCCACCACCGTGTCATGCTGTAGTAAATCATGTCAAAAATCGCTGGCATGTTTGCAACAGATCTGTACCAATCCTTTTGGCATGTTTGTGACTACAACAGTAGTAACCAATGTTCCTCCCATGATGATTGCCCTGTCAGAACTTTCTCATTTCCAAGAAAATGATGGAAAGGTTTGCAAGATTTCTGTATGGCTACTGATAAATTTCTTATTCTGTTGGGTACATATTGTTGCCAGTATTTACATTGCCGTGAGTATTCATCAGAACGGCAAACGAAAGCAGTCATCGTCTAAAAAGCAGCAGCAACAACAACAACAAAAGCCACAAAACGATACGGTCTTGTTGCGTGCGAGTAATTTATTTTTGTACGATCCTGTAATGGCTGTTTATCTGGCACTGGTCGTACTGTACATACTTTTCATCTCCATACCCAACATATTTTTTCAAATCGACACTAAGACCAATAGTACTACCAACAACAATGATGATGGTGATGATCAGCAGCAGCAAGAGCAGTATGGAGATGATGACGGCGCTTATGACAATTCGCCTTGTTCCATTTATATTCACGAAAAAGTTATTGCCACGGTTGGATTTGCGTGGGCCTTTTTGAGTTTTGGATTCGGAGCGCTGGCACTGAGCTTCGGATTTGCCTACGTGGATGCACATCGACAACCAACCAAGCATCATCATCATCGCCGTGCCAGAGATACTATGGATAATGACAATGACGACGAAGAGGAAGAGCCTACTTGCACTGACGATGATGATGATACCCAAACATCGGGATATACAACCATGGAAGAAGGATATTCACGTCAACAAAAATGGCAGTCGACCATTATGAGTACGTCCAAAGAGAACATGTCAGCATCCAATGATCCCGAATATATGCCTCCACAGCCCGTGTTGCTTGCCGACACTACTTCTGATGTCATGTCTAGTACAGAAGAAACAGCAAATACGCGCAGGGGCGTCAAAAGCAACACAACCGATGATGATGAAGATGAAAATGGGTTCACTACGGAAGTAGATACGGTAGGGTTTGTCACTGACCTAGAAACGGATGTGGAAGATGTCCACTTGGCCCGGACAGGTCGTCGTGGAAGGAGCACTACCAGTCAGCGTAACAATATTAACAATGCCAGACATTTTCGGCATCAAAAAATCAATTCCGATCCTGAAGGAACGGACGGAGAGGAAACCGATGGCAACAGACCGACGACATCATATGAACTGCAGACAGAAACCGAAGGTGGATTTACCACGGACGATGCTGGATTTACAACCGAATATGGTCGCAGCTACTATACCACGGAAGCAGAAGGAGAACAGGACGATTCGTCCGTTGAGTATTCGACCAAGAAAACTAATCGGAAGATAAAACAAAATCGAAGCAACGATGACAAGAGCAATAACAACAATACGTCCACGGAAATTAGCAATTTAGATGTTTTAATGGCACTGAGTCAAGATCCGACCGTGTCCATTGGTGCTTTGACGGATCCAGCAAGTACTACCGATGACGAAGATTACCAAATCCGAAAAAATGATAGTGATATTTTCTCTAGTGAATTTGCGACAACAAAACAAAGACGCGAAAGACCTGCACAAATCGAACCAGGAAGACACGGCACTGGCGAACAATCCTTGTTCTCGGAACCTCTCTTGAAGCAAATACTTCGATTGGTATCGGATGAGACAACTGACGACGAAAGGGACGGAATGAATGGCAGTTCTACTGGCGCACGTTTTTCTGCAAGAACGGCCATGGCTATGAGCATGGAACCACTCTCCTTTGTCGACGGTGGTGGTGGTGGTGCATCCTCCGATTCGTAAAACTAGGTTCGCCAATTCGGCAACTGCGGCGATGTTTCCTGACGAAACTGTGCTTTTCTTGCATATTCTTTAATCTTCGGATTTGTACATTACAAAAACATAAACTTTTTGTCTTTACATTATATACGGCAAATCTTTAGTATTTCTTGTTGTTTGCGGCAAACGTACACACAGACGTTTGCCAACCATTGTGTACTGTGCGGCACTGTATGAACCGACGAAATCCCCACAAACGCGTAGATTATAAAATACGTATTGAAAAGAGACCGAGAAATTTGTACATCGTTCTTCTTTTTTAACCGACTGCATACTGTGGCGTTGTTTGAGCAGCAGCGGCATTGGCCTCCTGGTTTTTCTGCGTGGCAACCATACCACCCATATCGGAACCACCTGCAACTGAGACTGTACCTACACCTGCGCCAGACGACGACAAAGAACTGATTTGGCTTGACGGTGTGATATTGTTGTCCGTCAACGTTGCATTTTCAAGAGTGGCAGGTACCATGAGGGTGTTACCTGCGGGTCCCTTGAATCGTCGCATAATGGTTACACACAGATGGTGGATGCTGTTGTTTGAGTCTGTCATGCCAGATTCTTTCGAGTTGGAACTGATGATCGAAATGGACAAACCCAAGTGATCCTGTCCTTGTACGGAGCCTTGTAGGTTTACCTGTGCCACAGTCGAGGACGACAAAGACGAGACGGAACTTTTGCCGCTTTCATTTTCGTCGTCGCTGCCACTGCTGCTACTGCCAGACTTGATCTTTTCGAGGAGTTGACTAATCTGTTCAAAAGCGTAACGCAAATCGGCCTTGCTGCAGCCACTGTTGTTGGGGCCCTTGTTAGAAGTATGGTTGTTGAGCAAGTGAAAGATGGAAAGCTGCCGAATTTCTGTTCTGGAACAATTGATAAGTTTGCAAAATACTTGATTGCAATCTACAAAGGTTCCTCCCAGCGTTGCCATGGCCATGGCGGTCGGACATTGGTTCCACACCGTCGGATAATCTTTGTCTTGAACGGTTGTCAAAGGATCAAAGGCAGGAGAATTTGATGGTGATGATGACGACGATGATCGCTTCGACGGCTTTGACAGACATGATAACGGAGCTTTTGCGGTAGTAGTATTGGTAGATAGCAGCACACCCGGAGGTGCCACATTCTGATCCAAGTGCAATCCCTGTTTTTGTGCCGCAGAAAAGACGGCTCTCGCAGCTTCGGGTCCCATACTGCCCTTGGCAATGGCGTTAATCTGTTGCCGGAGAGCACAATTGTCTTGTTCCTTTTGTTGCTGTGCAACCTTCAAGGACAGCACGTACTGGTGCGTTATACTGAGAACGGATCCCTTGGTACCCTTTGGAACGACGATACCACTCTGTGATAAGAGATCCTTGAGTTCGTTGAACTGATCGTTAATGCGCGTACTGCGTTCCTTTTCTCGAGCATTACGTTCGAGCCGCTTTTCCACCTTGGGTGGCAGAGGATGACGATGTTGATGACGATAATTATTGTGCTCTTCCTCGTCGGCGGCGTCGTCGTCGTCGTGGTTATTATTGGTATCGGCGGCACGCTTTTTGCCCTTATTCTTGGCATCTTGCAGAGCTGTATTGTTTTCTTCGTGTTGTCTGGAAGCAACCGATTGGGTATCCGATGCCAGATTCTTGTTGTGTTTGTTTGGAGAATCATCCGTCGACAAAGGCCGTGCAAGAGCAGTTGGTAGCAAGTTCTGCTGCTGCTGCTGCTGCTGATCTGTACTACTATTTTGTGCAGCAGCCTGTGCTGCGGCTTCTGCCAAATCCTCCAATTGCTGCTGCTGCTGCTGCTGCTGCTGCTGATTATCCTTTTCCAATTGCTCTTTCTTATCTTTTTGTTTGTGCTGTTCCAACAGTGCATTGGCAGCCTCCACAACAGCCGCCAGATTGCTTCGTGAGGATCCCGAACTATCGTCTTGATAGTGTTTCAACATATTACTAGTAGCCTGTTTGGACTTCTTGGTATTTTTGTTGTTGTTGTTGTTGTTGTTGCTGTTGCTGTTGTCGTTATTGTCATCTTTGTTGTGATAATGGTGATGCTTATCATTACTGGTATTGGTACTGACGGTGTTCCGATTGTGAAAGCCTTCATCATCCTGCATGTATCCACCACCCCAACTGTTCCTATTACTTTCGCTGGGGTTGTTGTGGTTGTGATTGCTGTTATTACGAGAACCACTGTTATTGTTGCGTTGATCTTCCGGTTCAAAACTATCGGTTAAATCACTCGTATCATTACCACTCGTAGTATTACCACCACTGGTACGGGTGCCTTCCTCCGAAGAAGATACCTGCACCTTTTGCTTCTTTTGTGGTGGTGGTGGTAGTGGTGCCGGCGAATGATGATGATGGTGATGATGATGGTGGTGATGGTGACTCTGTTCTTGTTGCTGTTGCTGGCGGTTACTATGGTGAGGATGCTGACTCTCCTCCTGCTGCTGCTTCTGCTGATGTTGACTATGATGATGCTGATGATGACGATGATGTGGGACATCGTTCCATTTGCGTTTCATAATTTGTTTTTGCTCTTGCTGTTCTTCGAGTCGGTGTTCTTTGGCCACTTCTTCGGGAGTCATACCCATGGCAGATGACATATCGTCACTAGCACTGTTCATCTTGACATCCGCAACAGCAGCAGCAGCCGCCGCAGCCGCCGTCAAAGCCGATTTAGTAGTAGCGGTGGAATCATCTGGTTGTGATTGCTGTTGCTGCTGCTTCGTCTGCTGAGGTTTGGCTTCTTCTTTTTCTTCTTCTCCTGCATCTTTCTTAGAGTTGTAGTCTTCTTTGGTGGCATTGTAACCACTACTGCCTTGCTGCTTGCAACAAGGGCCACCTTCTTCTTCGTCGTCTCCTTGTTGTTGTTGTTGTTGTTGTTGTTGTTGTCGTCGTCGACGACGATGAGCATGACGTTCCACATTATTTCGTTTGTTTTTGTTGTTGTTGTTGTGGTTATCATTGCTGCTGCAATCACTGCTGTTTTCTTGTTCCGAAGAATTGGTTGGACTCGAAGGAGTACTATTGTCACCCCCACGATTGCGTCGCATCGTATCAAACCAAATTTCTCCCAAACTGTTATTACTAGTACTAGTACTAGTACTAGTACTGCTGTTGCTGTTGCGTTCCTGCTTGCTGTTGTTGGATAAAGTTGCAGGCTTGTTGTTGCTGTTGTTGTTTTTGTTGATATCCTTCCTGCTAGATGTCGTGGACTGACTACTAGTGCTAGTGCTACTGCTGCTCGGTCCGTCGACGTTGCTACTGTTCCTCCTGCCACTGAAGGACAAGGAAGCACTTCTGTTGCTACCATGGGAATGTTTCGTCTTCTTATTGTTGCTGTTGCTGTTGCTGTTGCTGTTGCTGTTACTAATTGATTCTGTTCCAGTTCCATTTGCAGTTGCTGTTCCAGTTTGTGTGCTCTCTTCTACAACTCCTTTCTGCTGATGTTCATTCTTGACCGAGGAAGAGTTTGCAGTAGTAGTCGTAGCTTTGGTTGCTTCCTCCATGGTGGAATTTTGTCAGTGAGTGAAAGAAAGGAACAGAGGAAGAGAGAGACTCTTGGAAAAAGTGGTTTGGTTCCGTAAGTTTGTCTAAACTCGTGCTACCAGCAGTAGTAGTATGATGTGTGTCTTCGTTACTGATGAGGGTGCTACGTGTCTCTCTCCTCTACGCTTCGTCTTTGATGGCTAGAGTAGTAGCTAGTTGTTGTAGTAGTTGTAGTAGTACTATTGGTGTTAAGTTGCTGTGCTTTGTGGATGGTTGATGTTGTTGTCCTTTTCCTGTGGTATTTTGGCTAGTAATATGTGAAGGAAGAGTAGTACGAGTGATCGGTGATCGTATGGTATCGTAGTAGTCTAATACCAAGTAGTAGCAGTAGTAGTCTAGCTAGTACTAGTAGTAGTCTAGTATGACTGATGCTGCTGATCAACGGTGGTGTTGCTTTTGTTTTTTCCAATACCAGGTAAGCTTTCTTCACAACAACACAACACGACAAAGCAACTCTCTCTGTCCCTCTCTGGATTTCTTCACGTGTATTCTCTACCAGGAGTTCAACTTTTGAATGCTGTGGGATTTTAGTATCTGACAGATGGATCGTCATTTATGGGTAGGTGGTGGTATCATCACACGTCAGTCGATTTTCCTTTCTGACGCAGCCTGCTTATTAAATACTGATACGTCATTTAATTATAGACACCTCCTAAAGAATTGTCGTATTCAACCAAAGTATTACGTTCAAAGACTCGAAAAGAAGAACTCCGTGATTCAGATTTTTTTCACGAAACCCAGTGCTGCTGCTTGCTGCAGCAGCGGGCACAGTCGTGTTGCTGCTTCGGTATGAGAGGAGACTTCAACTACCAGGCACGGAGCAGCTACCATACTACTATTACTATTACTACTACCACTACCTGGTACTACTCTCTACTACTACTACTAGTAGCTAGAAGTACTACTACGGTAGTAGACTGCCGTACTATAACTTCTACTACTAGTACTCTAGTAGTAGTACGAGTACGAGTGGTAGACTAGCTAGTAGTAGTAGCTACTACTACTACGAGCCACGACTACTACTACTACTACTACTACTACTACTACTACTACTACTACTACTACTACTACTACTACTACTACTACTACTACTACTACTACTACTACTACTACTACTACTA
>Ga0100402_1006624_pt1 | contig 11433 bp, 7 predicted proteins | sample CryGeyme20150102_FD_80419 | JGI IMG/M metagenome (GOLD analysis project Ga0100402, IMG submission 80419) | Groundwater microbial communities from Crystal Geyser aquifers in Utah, USA - Crystal Geyser metaG 2015-0102 | ecosystem: Environmental > Aquatic > Deep subsurface > Groundwater | place...
TACATTGTGCTTGACCTGCGAAGATCTGCGCCTCTGAGATTACAACTCAGATTACTTTAGTTCTAATCTCATAATATATATATTTGAACACTCTAAAACCCTCTGGTTTTTAGCGTAGTGCATAATAGTCTCCACACTAGCTTTTTACGATTTGATGAAAAGATGATGGTGTGGATACACAGATTCTTGAAAGAAAAATCCAAAATGGCCCCGAAACGAGAATTTGTAGACGTCAGTCGTCTGTCCCCCTCCGATGAGCTTCATCTCCTCACATTATTTTTCAAAGAATTTTGCCACCACGTACCACCACCATAAACCATAATGGTAGTAGTATGCTTCCATGGCGCATTCGTTTTGAGTATTTTGATGACTACGTGAATGGAAATAGGATGTTGGTAACAGCACCACGTGTAGAAGAACCTCCGCAAACACTGGCGTTTTGCAGGAGAGCGTTCATTATTACTTTTGAATCAGAAGACTAGACTAGTTAGTTAAAAATTCAACGAGGAGAATGAAGTTTTGTGCCAGTTTGTTCCTCACCTTGTTGGCATCGGCATCATCATTGGTGCCTCATTCCAACAACCTCACAAAGAATAAGCAGGGTAGTGTTTTAAATGTGGTTTCGATTCCAATACCCATCGAACCAGATCAAGTGGTCAACGTGACGCCGAAAGAAAATACCAGCAGGGCTGTGAGCAGACAGGAACGTAACACCAATGCCCCCAAGCAATATTTGGAGTATGATAAAGATGGAATTCCTCGGTTGGGATCGTTAATGAAAATTTTGCCACGAGATACGTTTGAGGTAGATACCAAAACGTCCCTCTTTTATTTTGGAATTGATACCGTGGCGTGTCTCGTTAGTCTTGGCCTACTTAACTTCGTCATTGCCTCCAGTGCATACAGCAATCTGGCCATGTGGCAACAGACTCTAACCGTGATACCTTTGCAGCTCCTAGCTGGATTTGCAATGTGGTGTCAGTGGTGCATTGGCCACGATGCTGGTCACTCGGTCATCTCGAAAAAGAATTGGATCAATCATGTGGTGGGAGAAATTTCGCATTCCATCTTTTGCTTGACACCCTTTGTGCCGTGGCAATTGAGTCATCGACAACATCACGTCAATCACAATCACTTGACCAAAGATTACAGTCATCAGTGGTTCATCAAGGAACAACGCGACGACTTGGTTTGGTGGATCAAGGCCAGTCAGGCCACGCGCAACGTACAATTGCCATTCCTGTATCTGGTGTATTTGTTGGTGGGCGTTCCTGACGGTGGACACGTTTTTTTCTACGGTCGATTGTGGGAAGACAAAAGTACGGAAACCAAGTTACGAGCGGCTGTCTCTGCAGCAATTTCATGCACCACAGCATTTGGATTGTGGGCGACCATGGGAACCGCCAACTTTGCCGTTGGAATTTTTGCTCCCTGGTTAGTCATGAGCTTTTGGCTATTTATGGTGACATATTTACAACATCATTCAGAAGATGGAAAGCTGTATACAGACGATACCTTTACGTTTACCAAGGGGGCATTTGAAACTGTGGACCGGAACTACGGAAAATGGTTCAACCGGATGAGCCATCACATGATGGATGGACACGTTATGCATCATTTATTTTTCGAAAAGATTCCCCATTACAAGCTAGAGACTGCCACCAAGGCTTTGGTGGATGGTCTTGAAAAAGACGGTAAGGGACATATCTACAAACATATTGATACTCAAGATTTTACACAGGAAATTATTCAGCAATTCAACGAGAACTGGTTCTTTGTCGAAGAAAAACAAATCGTTAGAGAGTAGATAAATAGAGAACGTTTCATCTCCATCTGACCACGTAATATCACGCCATTATTCCATTGGAAGCTACACGTCACGCGACCTTCAGAAATCACATTACGATAAGGCATCTTTATCAGACACAGAAGGCGGCCGGTTGGACGCTATCAATAGCTATGGCAAGCTCGTCGGTGCGATCAACCGCGTCCTACCACGGATCCTTTCTCCAGTAGCCCAGTAGCCAGATGCAAAGCAGCAAATTCGTCTTGCCTTTCTACATTGCCAGCTCTATTCCAACAGATTTACTGAATAGCCGCAGGGCTCCAGATGCCACTGAGATCTAGCTAGTCCAACCATTTTGCACCATTCTCTACTACTACGAGCCACTTTCTCTCGAGCGACGAGGATGGTACCCTTAAACTAGCTGGAGCCCCCTACTAGCCACGGCTAGTCGCCAATCGTAGTCTCTAGACTACTACAGTAGTAGATCTACTAGTAGTAGTTGTTGTTGTTGTCTAGTAGTGCTGGTAGTAGTATTCGTGATGGCCGGCTGAAAATTACCCGCCATATCGTTCGTACGACTATTCGTTAGTGCGAACTACGAGCTACGAGCTATTATGTGATTCTGTAATACTCGAGTAAGAATGAATCCCGTGCGGAGAACGAGAACCAGTCCATCTTAAAGAATCGCAATGGTGATGGCCAAGTTCTCATTTTGTTGACAATTAGAAAATTATTCACTACCAGGTACTACGGTGCTTTCAACTTGCTTGCAGCTGCCAGAAGAATCTTTCATAAAACTCCAAGACCAAACAAAGAGCATCGAAAAATATCTGCCCCACAAACTATCTTAGTAAAACACCATGATGCAAGAAGAACGATCATCACCGGTACGCGTCTCCAAAATCAATATTTTGCCCACGGATGACACCACGATTCCTTTGCCTTCCGAAGAATGCGAAGAAGCCTTTCATTTGTCCACGTCGAGCCAACCCAAGATTCCCTTGTTGGACGATACCACTGCCAAGCGACGCGCAGTCTTGAACAGGTTTGGCCATGGTGCCTCGCCATCTGTCGAACTACCCAAGGGAGAAAACATCATTCGATTGCCCTCGGATTAAGTTTTACTTCAGTATGCGTCGTCCTCCAATTTACAGTACATTATCTTTTTTGGAGCTCTGCCAATCCACCCCGCCAATAAAAACAAGAACGACTTCATCCTTGCTTGACAAATCTACACAGTCAAGAGTATATTTGTAATGGATAATCCTTTTAAAAGTTATACTTAAAAAAATAGTAGTCCGTTTATTTTGTCGAGTGCCCTAGAATATTCTTAACAATCCAGCCAAGAAATTTGTGATCAAGTCGCTAACAAACTAAAACCAATGGTACACACGTGGACGATGGCTTGGTCCCTGTAGCTAGCTACGTTAGCTGTCAAATGAGTGTGTAGCTCTTTCCTTGAAGGCCAGAGCACAACGTGTACTCGGGCGCTACATTCTCGTCAACTCAAAGAAGCTTGTACAAGTGAGTAAGGATCAAATAATCATGTCCTAAAGCTAGCAACAGTACCAATATTTTTTTACATCTTCCTACAGACAGTCTTCGAACAAAGTCCCAAGATTTAAAAAATGTCGGAGAGAAAATGATCGGAATAGACCTTGTTTCTCAAAGGAAACTGCATTTTTTGGAATACACTTTGCTCCTATCTTCTTGAGTCAGCATATCCTACTGCACAAGTCTACGACTAGACAAGCAACCCCCTTTTCTCTTGAGTGGTAGCAGTCTTTCAACTTTCAGCTATTGGCTGAGGGGGGACTTCTCACCGCATAAAATCAAAAAATAATGTAGCCTCTGAATCAATTAACTCGCATTATTATTATAGTTATGATATCCTTCGGGGTACTACTATCCACAGTGGCACACATTCAACAGTCGTCCAGGCATACCAAAAAATAATATAAAAATAATCAACCGTTTTTTTTTTTGCCGTTGCCGGCTCGTGGATTGGGTCTGTCTGGTCGTCTTGTTCTGCTGGTTTCGGCTCTTTTCGTTGAATGGATCCACACATCCCAAGGGAATCTTAGCGAGCCAAACTACGGAATGCCATGTCTAATTACGATAGTAAGGTAGTACCTGCCTAACAAGTACACTTTTGCAGATACTAAAAATAATATTTTCTCATTAGTCAAATTCCTCTCAAAACCTATCGTGTTGTAGACCTACTGAATATATTATTATTTTGGTGCTGCTGTGCAAATAATATAATACTAGTAAATAAATGCGAAAGAGATAAGATAGATAAACATATCACTGCGTGGCGAAGACAGAAAGAGAGAGAGGGGGGATATAGAGAAAGGTAACACAAGAGCACTGAATTGCTATTATTTACACTATGGAGAAGGAGTCGCAATCACCAAAAGGTTTATTAAAGTATCCTCCAAAGGATGGCGGAGACAGTCAGAACCCCAGCCTAGCAAGCAAGACAGGGCAAAACGAAGAAGACAAGGTAGAGAAGAAGGACAATAAACCTAATTGGCACTCGCGCAAGATTTCATGGGGAAAAGATAGCATTTTTGGAGAGCTTAAGGAAGCTCAAGGAAATGCAGCTGCAGCTTCTCCTGGAGGAAATACAGATAGCGATATTAGTAGTAGTAAGTATTTGGCTGAGAAGCTCGAGACAATGCCGGAAGGCAAAGTTATTCCTGCCTCTTCCTCCAATGAAAGCGTTCCCTCCGCTGCTGACGTTACCTCCTCTGCTACAACAGTAGGCATGGGTAACTTCAAACCGGAGCACGACAACGACCCGCAGCAGAAGCCCACTTTGTTCCGGAAAACTAGTAGCGACGCTGCATGCGAAGAGTCTAGCGAACCAGAGCTTGATGTGAACGACGCCCAAGCGGCTGCTATTCAAAGTCTATTTGCGGATGCCAACGCTGTTCAAGCAGCTCATATCCAAAACCTCTTTGCGGGTGCCCCACCCAAACGGACCAAGCAAAAGAGAATCAGCAGTTTGGGCAACGTTGACTTGGCGGATATTCTCAAGGAATGTCCAATTGAAACCGAAGCTGAAACCTACATTTTGAATGCTATAGAACAACGAGAAATATCAGCCAATACCGAGGCAAATACCAACACTACTATCGTGAACACTGCACTGGATGATGCCATTTCGGCCTTGACTTCTACTAATGATGGGGTACGTGATGGCGATGATGCTGAATATGCTAGTCTGGAGAACACGGCGAGTCACGCTGGTAGCCACATCAGTCCTGGAATGTCAGCGACGCCACCGTCGTTTTTGAATCGCTATCATAGACATCAGCACCGTCGAAATCAAACCATGGAACAACAACTGAACGGTTTGGCTGATGCTCTGGATGCCATGCAAACTAATAATGATTTTCATCATCGGACCAATAGCAACTTGGCAACGTTGAATGAGTACGGTATCGGAACGGCACAGTCTTCGGCAGAAATTTTGCAACAGAACGCTTCACTATTGGTCGACCATAATTACGAGGCTTCTAATACAACTCGGCGACGGCTCTTGACACGGAACCAGAAAACATCCTGGCGCAATCTTGACGCGAGTGCATCTCGGCGCCGTTTGAGTTCCGCGGACCTCAGTAGCCTGCCAAAGTCGAGCGATGCGCAGTCCATGGAAGAAGAGAGTGCGAACAAAAGTGATTCCAAGGACCCACCATTAAGCAGTTCCAGTTTGGCAACGAATGGGGTGCACCCGTATAGTATTCGAAATATTAAGATGCATCCCAAGAAAACTGATGGAGATAGTAGTATCAATATGACACCAGATTTGATGCCGATGCCCTTGACAAACGTTGAGGAACAAGGAGAAGAAGATGACATCGAAGCTAACAATGGGGAAGACCAGAAGCAGGAGCAGGACATTGCTGAGAACAAAGGCGAAGCAAACCGCCGAAAGAAATCGCGAGCACAACAGACCCTGCGCGAGCTACAAGACTTTTTTGAACCCCAAAAGACGACGATTGCGCTGTACCTTCGTGTTGTTTTTCTTTACATTGCGCTACCTTTGTTGGCCATTGCCGCTGCGCTCTTTTATTTTGCCCATTGTCCTCCTACAGGTCGTTTGGCTAACGAAGGGCGACCGATCAACGGAACTCTTTACAACACACACGGAGAAATTGTGGATCCTACGGCCGTGTCTACTTCATGGTGGCTTATCTTTGTTGTGCGGCAGCTTGTGACCTTTACGCTGTCTAAGTGTTTGGAAAAAATATTTGTTGACTATTTGACTATCCGAACCAAAGCAACCATCAATGTTTTTGGACCATGGCTGACGCTTTTTGTTTTGCAGTCCAGAGTAAGTATCAGCGGTATAGTAAAGTGCACTGATTGCCGTTCGATGGGCGTTTTTTGCTGTTTTTTCACCTATTGACTTTTTTGAATGCATACATTTGACTATAGGGATGGCCAAGTACGGTGACGCTGTGGTCCGTCCTCAATTTTTGCCTTTTATTTGGTTCGCATTCCTTTGTCAAACAATGGATGTTTTGGCAGGATGTTGTTGGCGTGTTCAATGCTGAGAATCCAAGTGGCGAAGTCCTAGATTCTGATTGGAACATGGAAATCCTTGTCATTGGTCTAATACTTGGCATCACAGTATCTTTGAAACGACTTCTTCTTGGTTTTCATCTTGGAAAACGAACCTTCTCTGCCTACTCAGACCAGCTTGCCAAAATTATGAAAAATATCTTGATGATCAGCGAAGTCGCCGCCTTGGCCAAGGACTTTGAGCGGGAAATGAAAATTCGTGAAAATCGAAAGGACGCGCGGGGGAGCACATATGTGCATAAAGACAAGCTTTTTGATATATTTGATGATCTAGGCGAGGATGGTGCAAGTGCAGTTGGCGCTCAGAGCAGCGGGACATCCGCCGCAGAAAAGTCTGTTGCGCGTGGAAATGTACAGTATATCATTGATACTGAAGATCGTAACCCTTGGTCTGGGCTGCTCTCGTATACGCAACAGCAACGCATCATACAGTTGCTGGGAGCGTGGGAAGAGCCTGTCATTGCTGAAAGACAGATCGAATATATTTCGGTCACCGCCCTTCTCCAGTTTCGAAGATCTATGGCTTGTCTCAATACACCTTTCCCTTTTAGTGGCGCCTTTGGTTTGGCAGACACCCGTGAGCACTGTATTCAGTCTTCGCAGGAATTATATCGTCGACTCTTGCTGAATGATCCTGATCAGGGAGAGGTCAGCTTCGAAACACTGGCTCTTCTTGGATTGAAGCCAGATGGGTCCTTGGACCAGGATAAGTTAAAGGAAATGATTCGTCTCTTTCGCCCAGACAGAGATGGGACTCTTGGTATCCTTGAGTTTGCGAAGTCAATTGACTCTGTCTACAAAGAACTTCGAATGTTGCGAGCATCAGGTAACAAGATAAATACAACAAGCGCTGCTTCTTTTTTTCGGCCAATGGTCGTTCTAACAAATTCCTCCTCTCACTTACTTTCGTATCAGTAACAAATGCTTCGAAGATCGACAGATCTTTCGAGATTATTATCAACTGGATATTCTACGCTATTGCGATTACTGTCATTCTTGGTCAATTGGGCTTTTCGCCGATGGCTCTGTTTTTGTCGATTAGCGGTGTGATTCTCGGCTTTGCCTTTATGATTGGATCCGCCTCCTCGAAGTATTTTGAAGGGTTGCTCTTCATTCTGGTCCGTCGCCCGTACGCCATTGGGGACGGCATCCATGTCATGAATATTGAATCAGAGGCCCTGTATTCTGGACACCCGTTTTGGTATGTGGAGGATGTTACCTTGTTTACAACTTCGGTGATGTTCTCGTTTACTGGGGAACGCGCGACTCTTTCGAATGGATCCCTGGCGAATTCTCGAATTGTCAACTCGAGGCGATCTCCTCAAGCATCGATGTATATTTTATTGAAGTTTCCTGTAAATGTCACCCATGAAAAACTTCAAATCTTTAACGATGCCCTAGAGCAGTTCTTCAAGAATCGACCAAGGGAATGGCGATCTTACGACAGCTTTCGTGCTGCTCGTTTGGATGCAGAAGCAGGTTTCATTGAATATTTAGTAGCGGCAACTCATCGCAGCTCCTGGTATGAATGGACCGCAGTCCATACTAGCAAAGCTGATATGATTCATTTCAGTTTGGAGCTTTCCAAACAGCTTGGGATTGCCTACAGAACTCCTCCCGTACCAGTCGACCTCAACATTCAAGATCCGCCGAATTTCCCATTTGTTCCAACGCTTGGGAGACCACTTTCGGGAGGAAGCGCTACCACGGTTCCTTCTGGCCTGGCTCCACTACAAGAGCGACCAGATCTATCTAGTCTACAATCTATGTTTCCTCCTAGAATGAGGTAAACTATGTTTATGCGAAAACAAATTTTATTTGCGCAACTAGAGGTTTTATTTGCGATTGGTAGCTACATTGTTGCGTTGCAATGACGCGTTCACTACATGTCGTCCTCTCCCCTGCGGCTCTTTTTTCCCCCAGCATCTTGGTCCACTCTTTTCGGGTTCTGAAAATATCTGCAGCGGGAAGTTGGTATTTCAAAAATGGAATCGCCAACATTGTTGAACAATGAAGTAGTTAGGGTTCTATCAGACCGTTGTTAGACAATCAAATGTTGCCGTCAAAATGCTATTGAAGGATCTTCTGTTCGCCAAAGTAAACTTGCTTCTTGACTTTGTTTGTTCCAACATCAACAGTCTCGTCCTTGTCCTCCTTTAAATAGATTCCTATTCAAACGTGTTCCCGCTGCCCTGGACAACTTCAGAAAAGCTCGATTGGCGGAGCTTGACGAGGTTCTCAATTCCTAGCTCATCCACATAGGTATTCTCGATGATGTCACCAGGTAGAACACTCAGGAACAAATCGTAGCCTTCAACGATGTAACCAAAGGGTGCGTAGTCTCCATCCAGTAGTTGACGTTTACTGTCAGGCAAAGACTCCAACTGCAGACTGAAAAATTCGGAACTTCCAGAATTCAAGTTCTTGTCCGGATGATTGAGAGCGACCAAACCTGGAATATCAAAGCTGAGCAACGACTTGCCATTTCGATCGCTGGAAATGGATGCGGGAGTATCAGAAAAATCCCAACGTGCTCGGCTTATATCTCCAGTTTCGCCCTCCGCGTAGGATAGCTTGGGGATTCCTTTTCCCGACTCGAGACGGATAATTTCCAGGGGAATACGGCGTAGTTTGGCCGTAAGTGGATCGTAAAAACCCTCCTGGAAGGATCCAAAGACAGGAATAGTTCCTATTTCAAAGTCACTGCCGGAACCAACTTTTTTTCGAGAGAGCTTCACTGGTAAACCAGTATAGAAATTTCGAATGCTCAGATCTACAAAATTACCAGCCGTAATGGGTGCAGCAAATCCGTCCGCAATAATGGTAATATTTCCAAGAATCTTTTTGCGTCGTCTCATTTCGAAGGTCACCTTGGCCCGTCCCATCAATCTTGGCAAGTACGAGTACCGTCCCTCTGTCGGAACGTCGTAGGGGAATTCCTTTACCAGAAATCCACCAACATCTGCCAGAGACAACAATGCTTTCTTTTGAAACATGAGTGTTCTGGTAAGATTCTGGGATACTGTAGCATTGCGAAGCCCTACCAGCTGATTGCGGAAATCTTCAATAAAGCGTTCCCCTTTTTCACCTTTGATCACTTGCATCATGGCACTTTCGTTCTCATTGAAAAGAGGTTCCAATTTCGAACGCTTGGTGTCTACTGTATTGATTGCAACCGTCATGCTGTTTCTCGCCTTTTCCCACAATTTTTGATCCACTTTTTGTTTTTGTTTTCGGGCAAGTAGGAGGAGTGGTAGCACGTTGTTGATGATGCAGCAACAAGAACAAACAAACAAAACGAACAAGCAAAAAAGTGTTAGTGGAAATAGTAAAGCAGAAGATCGCGGTACAGCAACAAACAGGAACCCTTCTACCGAGGAAAAAACGAAAGAAAAACTCACGTGGGGCAGTTTTGAGTGACGATAAGCCCACCACGGATCGTTCTAATCCACGAAATGTCGGATTTTTGACGGGCAACAATTTGAGCAAACAAATTTCACTATTCAATGCGTAGGTACTGAGATCAGATTGTTCGCTTTGCAAGGCATCACTGGCATTTTTGTTGGGACTGTAAAACACAACTCGTGATTCCTTTTCTCCTCCTACGGTTGTTCCAAAGGAAAGAACAGCGGAACTTTGTTCTGGTTGTGATAGCATCATCATAATGGGACTGGCTACTACGAGGCCGGACCGAAACAGAAGGGATCGACGACGATGGCTTACTGCTGTTGCATTGTAAGTAGCTCCAACTGTCCCTCTTTTATTATCATCAAAATCTGTACTATTGTTAGCAGTGTTCCAATCTTGTTCGACGTTACCTCCACCGGATTTCAGGGCAAATCGTTGCGACGACAGCAAAGCACTCTTCTCGTGTTTTACTCCAATTAGAAGATGAGTAGTTGTTGTTGTTGGTGGTGGTGGTGCTTGAAAGGCAAATGATGATGAAGTACATAGTGTTAGTAGAATGGTAAAAAACATTGCTTGTATCGATCGTAGCAAGTAGTAGCTTGAATGTCGTGTACGAATCTTGGACGTTTGAAACACCGTTCGTGCTTTTGATGATTGAACGGCTGCATTGGCAGCAACAACAGCTGCAATCCGATCGGTGCTTTCAAGAGGAAGATTTTGTTGTTGTGTCATACTGTAATAATTAAACAGTCATCACAGGTGTTGTTGTTGTTGTGTTGTGAAGAACTCGATCAATGGAATGAGCGTCCCTTGTTATTAAATCAAATGTAGCTTTAATAATAACAATACTAGACTAGTAGAGGGAGACTTCTTGTTGTCGTTGATTATTATTATTTCAACGCAGAGACCAATCAATTAATTATTTTACCAGTAGACTGAAATTATTGTTATTATTGTTTTTTGGATACCAGCATTGTTGTGTTCCATCACTGAATTCAGTTCACGCCACTCATCAGGGTTGAGGTCATTGACAGCCAAGCCAGCCATGGACACGGGAATACAAACATACTACAGTACATTATTATTTTTTCCTTTCCGGGATGACGATCGATTTTTTGTTGCTTGGTGGGTGCCGTACTAAAACTCCCGGCAACAGCAGACTATGGTGGCTTCAACGTATCCGCAACAGCAGACAGACCTGACCCTCACCACACCCACAAAGGCAACATACACTACTTCTTTACCAACCAAAGCTGGTGCAGTAGCTACGACGGGCTACTCTTAGCCACCAAGAGGAAGAAATACTACAGTACCATACTAATCTAGCTACTACTGTAACAAATAAATAATGAAAACACCAGTCACCGAACCCGAAACAAATCTTTCTTCTTGTTAAAAAAAAAGTTGGAGAGAGTCCTGTTCTGCTAGACTAGTAGTAGAGGACCAACAAGACCACCAACAAGAATCATTTCATCTAAAAGAAAGAAGTCCTCTGCAGTCCACAATTATTTTTTTATGAACGACGAATCCGAAGTTCCTTGCCCCTACTACTACTACTACTACTACTACTACTACTACTACTACTACTACTACTACTACTACTACTACTACTACTACTACTACTACTACTACTACTACTACTACTA
>Ga0100402_1006626_pt1 | contig 11432 bp, 6 predicted proteins | sample CryGeyme20150102_FD_80419 | JGI IMG/M metagenome (GOLD analysis project Ga0100402, IMG submission 80419) | Groundwater microbial communities from Crystal Geyser aquifers in Utah, USA - Crystal Geyser metaG 2015-0102 | ecosystem: Environmental > Aquatic > Deep subsurface > Groundwater | place...
AATATAACCCAAACAAACTAACACTTAAAAAAAACTAATAATTCAATTTTTTTCATCCCCCACCCCCCCCGACCAATGCAACAGTCGAAGACAATGAAAGAGGTTTGGTCCAAACGAAACCAAGTGAATGTCATTGATGGTCATAAAGAGTTCTTGCAAGATGTTTCTAGAATTGCTTCGCCCAATTTCAGACCGACCACACAAGATGTTCTGTTGGCCCGTGTTAAGACAACTCAAGTAGTGATGGAACGGTATCGCATTGACGGAATTGAATTCGAAATGTACGACGTTGGTGGACAGCGATCAGAGAGACGAAAATGGATCGACTGTTTCGAGAACGTCGATGCTGTCATCTTTGTCGCCGCCCTGTCGGAGTACGATCAATCTTTGGCAGAAGCAAAGCGAACCAACCGTATGGTCGAAGCATTAGATCTGTTTCGTTCCGTATGTAACAACCGAGCATTTGCCAACACCTCCATCATGCTGTTCTTAAACAAGAAGGATATCTTTCAGGAAAAGCTCCTGTACAGTGATATACAAGACCAAAAGCCATTTTCAGACTATCCTGGTCCGCCGAAAGATTTCAATAATGGTGTTCTGTATTTCATCCAAAAATTCAAAGACTGTCTGATCGATGATGATTTCAATGACTCCTTCATTCACGTTACATGTGCGACGGATACCAATAATAGTAAGTTTTTTATGCAGCGGGCGGTGGTCGATGCTGCCTAGGTATTGCTGTGGAATGCGACCTCTGATCTAATGTTGTTGTGCTTTCCTCAATTTAGTGGAATTCGTTCTGGATGCAACGCGAACTATCATCATGACAGATGTAAGATTTTCATTTGATCAGTGACAGCTGTATGTAGTGATTGTGGTTTTGAGTTCGCTGTCTCACTCAGGTTTCATGAAAATGTCTGCTATTCCTATCACAGAACCTTCGAAGGTCAGGATTCCTCGGGTCAGGCTAAATCTGCAGTAGCTGTTCGCGTTGGTTGACGTTTCTAAAATAAGCCTGTGGAAAGACATACATGTGCAAATGAGTTTTCAAATCGTTCCCGATCCTATTTTCTCTTCATGGTTCTGGCTGTGCTTAAAACCACAAGATCGCGAAACAATGACCGCATAATAAGATGCGACAGCAGCACGTCTCTACAACCTTTTTGTTAGCTTTGGAGGAAATTTCGTGTCTCAAGACTTGTTTCCGAAACTCTGTACTAATAATATCATGTTTTCTCAGACTTTTGAATAGCTGTCTCGTGTTCAGATTGTCTCAATAATAATAATTAGAAGATATTTGCCCTGTTCGAAGACACGAGACGATGCTCTTAACACTTGGATAGTCTGTTTGCCATGAATAGCAACTTTGACCCAGGTGTTCAATTGTAGGCCCTTTCATTATTGTATTGCTAACAGCTGCAGGAAGACGACGGCGGCAAGTATTGTCCAGAAACAGCATCCATGGCCCTATCGTTCGCCACATTAAGACGCAATTCGAGGCAACGGAGGGATATCCTTCCTGTACACGCAACAGCAAAATTCCTTCCCGCTATTTACCTCTGCTGTCGTCACTCAACTTCGTATCTGGAGACTCCGCAGTATACGTGAATAGACAGTTAGTACAGTGAGAATAGCAGTTACCCACAAAATGCGCGAGGGCAGCGAAGCCTCCTGTCGTGCAGTACTCGTCATTTTCTCTGCTGGCGGCGAACTGCTTCCTCTATGTGGATGACATCCAGAGTGATGAATACCGCCGTTGCAAGCATCACCAAGAAGAACAACGAGCCAACGCTGCCGCCTGGTACATCCTGGAACCATACAAAGCCAAAACTGTTTCTAATACAACCAGAACATTAATCGCATTCCAAGCAATCAGATGATTATCGAAAAAACCTTGGACTTGCGGTTTTTCTGATTCGTCTTATCAAACCCAGAGCATTATGAGAAAGAAATGAAAATGAACACAACTCGCTGTGCATGCATTACAGCAGCAGATAAAACGGCTGTTGGAAATCTGTAGTCATTCGGCTGGGCTTGTGGGTAGCTCCCATGTCAAGGCTGTGTCGGTGGACGTTTTTCTGGAAATTTCATAAATATCAGCTTGTTTTCATTGCGCTGCCAAATTTCCTTCACACGTCCACTCAAGAAGTCGTGCTCTGGGATTGATTCATTTCGAAATTTCAGTGCAGCTGGTCTCGGTATTTTTAGCAGATTTCTCAGGGTCACCGGAAAAATCATTCCGCGCTCTCGTCGAGCAGTATTCTTCTGTGGAGGACCAAGCTTGACAAGGCGCACTCTTACGCAAAAGTCCCGGCGAATACAGTCTAAATTGCTATGGCTTGGCATCTGTCAAGAAGCTCATCGTCCTGACTACTTAGAGAACTTCTTCATTTTTCTACTAGCACGCAAGCTGAGAATACTTGTCAAGGCAAGCGTCTCGCGTCTCAATGAAAAAAATAAACTAGAGCAGGCGCACGTTGGGACGGATCGAGGGCATTTGGTGATCCGCTTTCATGCAATCGGCTTTTTGGGCAGGAACGCTGTGCATGTCCATGCTTTGTTCGGGAATTCTGAATCGCTGCGACCTGCGAGCTGCGAGCTGCGAGCTGCGAGCTGCGAGCACGAGGCAGGCAGGATCAGATGGAACAATTAGATGGTACGAGTACACCAGAGCTACTGTGGAATAAAATTGAATTCATTACCATGCAACATAGCTACAAGTATGCAGATTTACTAAAACGCGGCAATACTGCACAGAGATGAAAGGCACATTCTACCTTTTGAGCACAATATCATGATCAATTATGCGTCAATGTCTCTTCTCTGGAGTACAGTGTGGTAATACTAAGAAAGAAGTTTTAGTACTAGACTACCTGGTACTACGGTACTAATGCTAGTACGTAAAAAATAGGAACACTCGGAAAGGAGATAATTACCTGGTACTCTACCAGTTATTTTTTGTTCTCGCAGCTCCATTTCTTTGTCATTTTTGTATTGCAGTACGTTGTACGTCATGGCTTTCTGCTTCATCACAACGCGACATGAAACCATTCACGCATTTGGTTTATGACAGAATAGAAGTAAAGCAATCAGCTGCGGGTTAGACTGGTCTCTCCATCATAACAGAAATTCAATCAAAAGCGATCTATTACTAGCTTATACAATGCCACCCTTCGCTTTTATCGAGGATTTCTACCGCATGTAAAGGGCAGAATTTCCTACCTAGAACCTATTGAGAGCTCATAACTAATGTGGTACATATTCATTTTGTACCTGATATCCTGTTGTGCACCATGATGATATTCATCGGAAAGGTGTACTCAAACTATTCGTACTGATTGGAGCCATGGCATCGCCAACAATAGGAGCCGCGATTGAAGTCCTATCGACTTTTTCAAACTCCGTTACCGATTTAGAGAAGATATCAAAACAGACTACACGCGACAAAACTGTGCGAAATATTTCTCATAGTCGTCCATTCAAAGCCTCCCGCATTTATATGGAGGATAGTCGGTCATTCTCGCGAGGGGAGAACAATCGGACTCCCAAGTTTCCATCTTGTTCCGATCGAATCGTCTGTCTCAGATGCAGTCCAGATGTGTCGACAATGTCTCATTGATTGGTCCATTTTTCAAGAGTGGAACTGGTTCTACATTGGCATGGGTCTTTGCCTTTCCGTTCGGGACTACAAAGTCATTCAGTTTTCGTCTGAGACGACAAGAAAACAAGAGTCTACAAAACAAAAACTTGGCAGCACATTAGTAGTTACACTGAGGAAGGAGCTCTACTAGGAAGTTGGGATCAAGCAACTGGTTACTAACTATAAGTAATAATAACAATACTCCAGCTTTTAATTTTGAGCTTCTCCGTACTACGCTTTCCCATTTACGAGTAGACTACCGTAGGTGGTAGTTAGCAGGGTAGTGGTAGGAGTAGATTTTTTGAATATATTCTTCTTCTGACTATCGAGTAAGTGTGCATCCTACCAGATGATGTTACTTGAAACAGAAGAGGAAGCCAGGCATAGGCAGGCGCTCTCTTTCCTAAGTGTAGATTCGGCTGACCGCCAATCCAACGAAGTCGAGTCAAAGCTACCAGACGCAGCGAAGACCGAATGCAACAACACATTCATCAACAAGGATACTTCTTCCTTGACTTAGTCTTTTTACGTTAGTTTCTTTTCTTGCGTGTGTGCGAAAATAAACCACGCGAAGTAAGTTAACCATGGCGACTCCAGCACCCCAAAGCGGCCCTGGGGATATGACCACCTTTAACATCCTACACGGATTCCCGGAGGCTCTGGTTCGTGGTATGCGATCTTCCTTTATGGGAGACACCGACTACCATCATTTGACCCAGTGCGAAACCTTGGACGATATTCGTCTGAATCTTACCGAGACAGACTATGGTGATGCTATTGCTGATTTCAACACCATTACTCCTGCTGTCCTTCAAAAGGCTGCCATTGAAAAGGTAAGTTAACTGCGCGGTAGTGATAATAATATAGTCTTGCGATTGCCGCTTGAAGATGCTGAGACTTCCCCGAAAAAGATGTGGGTTGAACAGGTCAAGCACCGATGAAGGCAGTGTAGTGGTCTCTCTTGTCTCGACTTAATTACTCTATTGAAGTTGATTAATGGCCTTCCACCATGCAGCGAAGAAACTGCTGTCTCACCCATGCTTTTCTATCTTCCACAATTCTTCTTTTGATCTGGCATCCCCCGTATCTTGTTTAAAAATTACCCCTTTGTAGTTGGTTACGGAATTCAAGTACCTTCGGACACAGGCCGTGGAGCCTCTCTCCACTTTCCTTGATTTCATTACTTATGAGTACATGATTGAAAATGTGATGCTCTTGCTTAAGGGATCCCTCAGTGGAAGAGATATCAATGAGTTGATTGAGCAATGCCACCCTCTGGGCATGTTCAAGGAGAGTACCATGCGCAGTATCCCTACCTTTGAGAATTCTTCTCGGGGATACGCCGATCTGTACCAGACGGTCCTCGTGGATACTCCCGTTGGACCTTATTTTGCCATGTTCTTGCAAGAGAGCTCCCAAAATTCGGGAGGAGATGCCCGTCACATCTTGGAAGAGGTCGAGATTGAAATTATCAAATCTTCTCTCATCAAATACTGGATCGAAGACTTTTACCACTTTGTCATGAAGCTTGGTGGAGAGACTGCCGATATTATGGGAGAGCTCCTGCGTGTCCGAGCTGATACCAACGCCATCAACATTACACTAAACTCGTTCGGAACTCCTCTGAACGAGCCTGCTATGCGTGCTTCAGACCGCAAGCGATTGTACCCATCGGTCGGAAACATTTACCCCGCTGGTACGGCCGAACTCGCCGATGTTTCCTCGGAAGAAGAGCTTGGCCGCGTCTTGGATCTCTTTCCTCAGTACGCTGCCATTTGGAGCTTACACACTTCTGGAAACGGTGATAAGAGTATTGATGATGCCTTTTATGAGCGTGATGTTCAGGCTTTGGAATTGGCCTTTGAGAGTCAAATGCACTTTGGCTGCTTTTACGCCTATGTCAAGCTCAAGGAACAAGAGATTCGTAACTTGGTGTGGATTTCTGAGTGCATCCTGCAACAACAGAAAGAAGAGATTGACAAGTTTGTGCCAGTCTTCAGCTTTCACTCTCCTTGGCGTGGAACGAAGAGACGATAAGCTCGTCACTGTTTACTGACTGCTGACTGCTTGTACTTTTTGAGCAGTTTATGACATTTGCATTTCTCCAGCATCGTCCTTCACCTACAAACGCACTAGTCTCTGTGCCAATCTACCAACATGAACCTTGCACAACACTCTTCACTGTGGGCATCGAATCGAAGAACCAAGCGCAATCGTTCCATTATTGTCGACTATTGTGAACGAGCAAAAGATCATCTTCTAGAATTGTAACGTTACTTAATTGAACGAAAAGCAATAAGCGAACTGGCGTCTTCGTAGTTCTTCGTGTTGCTTTTGCTTCGATTCGCTACATGCAGTAGACCCAATTATCAATTTCGCTTGTTGATTCGTTTGTTCGGCGTACTGCTGGAGGATCGAGTCCTCATGCACCACCTTGCAGCTTGTTCGAATTATTATGCCTAGCAAATAGATGATAATCATCTGTCCTCTTCGAGGCAGCTTCTCTAATACTAATAGTAGTAGACAGTTATTGCAGCTGCAATTGTTTAGTAGTAGAGTTCAGCCTAGTAGTCTACTACCAGCCAGTTGTAGACTAGTACTCGGAGTAGTTGTATTTTCTACAATTCAACTACCATGGTAGTCCTACTAGTAGATTCTACTACCGGACTGGCTGCGTAGTCTAGTAGTAGTAGTCTAGTCTACTAGCTAGACTACTACTCGTAGCTGGAAGCGGCGGATGTATTCGTGACTCAACAGGTCATGGAGTCATTGGCAGTGTACTGGTACCTGGTAGCACACACAGACAACCTTCAGCGCTGTGTGGCTCGAACCGTCCAGTAAAAACCAAACAACGATAGTAATAATAGGAAAATCGATCTCTGCTTTACTCGACTTCGGTGAAAAAATAAAAAATAAAAATATCATCCTGTCGCCGCATTTATTAACTTCTCCCTATTACGGTTCGAAGCCATTAATTTGGTCCATTTTATTCTCTTCCTTCTAAATAGCAATAGTCAACAACAGCAAGCCGTCCGTAATCATGTCTATGAAATTAAGAGATCTTATCCGGAAAGTCCGGGCCTGCAAGACTGCGGCCGAAGAGCGTGCAGTCATTGCCAAGGAGTCTGCAATGATCAGGACAGCCATTCGAGAGGAGCAAGAGCATTACAGACACAGAAATGTTGCCAAGCTTCTTTTTATGCACATGCTGGGTACGTAAAATTTAGGAACGGGGGTTTGCTAGAGTTATCATGCAACATGGTCTTGAAGAAGCACCCCCCCCGCCCGTACCTGTGGTTTGGGCATTGGATCTTTCGGTGCTTTTCACCTTGCACGTAGAAAACGTACTGCGTTCTACACAAATGACATCTCACATTCATTTTTAAAATATTTTTGTTGTTGGCCCTTCATTATTATTTACACTATTGCAGGTTATCCAACTCACTTCGGTCAATTGGAATGTATGAAGTTAACAGCATCCCCACACTTTCCCGAGAAGCGGATTGGTTATTTAGGAATGATGCTATTACTTTCAGAGGAGGCTGATGTGCTCATGTTGGCCACAAACTCCTTAAAGAATGATTTGAATTCGGAGAACAAATTCATCGCGGGATTGGCTCTTTGTGCCATTGGTAATCTAGCCACGGCTGACATGTCGAGGGACCTGGCGCCGGAGGTAGACAAGCACCTCAAATCACGTCTGCCCTATCTGCGGAAGAAGGCTTGCCTTGCCATGGTGAGGTGTCTCGCCAAGTGTCCCGACATGGTGGAAGATTTTCTCGAACGTGTCGTCACCTTGTTGAAAGATAAAAGTCACGGTGTTTTGATCACAGTGGTGCAGCTGATGACCCAGGTTCTCATGATTGATTATCACAATGCTCTAGAGGACGGCGAGGATCCGTTCTCCACAGAGTGCCGTCAATCCTTTTTGAAATTGGTCCCCACTTTGGTCAAGATGCTACGCAATCTTTTGAGCAGTGGCATCTCTCCGGACCATGAAGTTGGTGGAATTTCGGATCCGTTTTTGCAGGTTCAGATCTTGACTATGCTTCGTCTTCTTGGAGCTAACAACGAAAAGGCATCGGAAGAAATGAATGATGTTTTGGCTCAGGTCGCCACAAACACGGAAACATCAAAGAATGCCGGAAATGCCATTCTGTACGAATGCGTCCAGACTATCATGGGTACCGAAAGCGAAGACGGTCTGCGGGTACTGGCGGTGAATATTCTGGGACGCTTCCTTCTCAATCGTGACAACAACATTCGGTACGTTGCACTCAATACCTTGTCCAGGTGTATCGTGGAACAAAACCAGTCGGGTAGAGTCTTCGCTACGGTAGATGGCGAGAATGCCAACACGGCTGCATCAGCCCTTCAACGTCACCGGCAGACTGTAGTGGATTGCCTGAAAGACCCAGACATTAGTATTCGTATGAGAGCCTTGGAGCTCATTTACCATCTTGTAAATAGCGAAAATGTCGAGAATTTGACCGCGGAGCTATTGAATTACTTGGTTCTCTGTCCTCGTGAGCACCGTGGGGATATATGCACCAGGATTCTTCGGGTGGCAGAACGATTCAGTCCCAACGATCGATGGAGAGTCGATACACTCATTACAATGCTGACAATTGCCGGGCGTGAATCAACCCGCGACGTCCAGAGTGCTTGTACCATTTACATTTCTCGTGCAGCTGAAGACATACACGCCTATGCAACTCACAAGTTGCTAAAGGCCATTCGAGATGACGACGGCACGCAGCGCGGATTGCTTTCTGTGGGAATCTGGTGCATTGGAGAGTACGGCGATTTGCTTTTGCAGCCGTACTCTTACACAGCCGCAGATGAATCCAACGGCGATGCGATGGCGCAACCCGTGACCATTACATTCATGGCGTTGGATCCCATCACGGTTGTCGAAACCGTCGAGTCCGTCGCCGCTCGTCTTTCGTGTCCGCTGGAAGTCAAGCACCGTGCCCTTACTTGCTTTGCTAAGTTGAGTGATCGGTTTGCTGACAAAGGAGACTCGGTTGCGGTCAACAAATTGCACGAGCTGGTTAAGAAGCACGAAACTTCTCATTCCCTGGAATTGCAGCTGAGATCGTGCGAGTACGATGCCTTGCTCAATGCCGCCAAAGGTATCTTGGCACCCAAAAAAGCTGCTCCCGATGACATTTTTGGCGTCGACAACGGCGATGCCCCCCAAAGTGTCAGTGCCGGAGTAATTCAGGCAGCGAAAGAGGCGCTTGCGAGAATGCCCGTGGTCGATCTGAAGGTTTTGGAACGAAAGAAGGCTGCAGAAAGCTTTGGAGGAGAGAGCGACTCTGCTTCGAGAGCACCTGCTGCCGCCAAGTCCGGCGGAGGTGATCTTCTTGACTTTGATATGCTCGGAGGCGGCGAGACGGCCACTCCTCAGCAGAATGGAGGCTCCCTTGGCGCTCCAGCTGTCGAAGGGGGCAAGAGCGATATGGACTTGCTTTCTGAAATTTTCTCTGTCCAACAGGCAGCACCAACGGCTGTCGGCGGCAGCCACGACCCTTTCGCTGCTTCCCCGGCGCTGTCGGCTCCGGCACCAGTCAACCCCATGGATCTCTTTGGTGCCCCCCCTGCAGCTGCACCCGCTGCTTTGAACAGCAATCCTATGGATCTCTTTGCCTCTACGACGTCAGCTGCGCCAGCAGCCCCCGTCAGCACATCTTCCATGGACATTTTTGGGGCTGCGCCGGCACAGCAGCAATTGCAACAACCTTCATCGGCGCCTGACCTCTTCGGAGCACCACAACCAACATTTTCGGCAGCCGCTCCTGTCGCTCAACCCAATACCATCAGTGTTCCAGGTCCTAACCACCAAGGTTTGTCCATTGAATTTGAATGCAGCAAACCTGAGGCATCTGATCAACAGAAGTCTATGTTGCTCGCCAAGTTCACAAATCATACAGCCGAGCCGATAGTGGGCCTTAACCTACAAGTGGCTGTTCCGAAATACGTAAAATTAGAAATGCAACCGCCAACATCGACGACTGTTCCTCCAGGCAGCAACGGCAAGCAAGTTACGCAGACCATTCGCGTCACAAATTCCATGCTTGGGACCAAGAATTTGGTTCTCAAGCTGAAACTAGGGTTTACCGCAAAGGGGCAGAAAGTGGATCATATGGCGACGCAGTCCGGATTTCCAGCTGGTCAATATTAACATTAAGCAAACAGTACTGTACGAAATACTCATAAAGCTGTGACTAGACGACTATGTCAATTCTTGTACCAAGTAGGAAAAAAAGTAGGAAAAAATGATTTCTAGTCTATTACAACTTTGAACACTTTCCTTTAAACGTCAATGACAGAAGATTGCTTCTTTGTGGCTTTGACAATGTAAAGAGGGTCGCTTCTGCCGGGGTTTGGACTAATATCCTTGCACGATGGAGGATCAAACAGTCCACTGTAATGGAAGAAGGAACCAGCAATGAAAATATGTTCCAAATCCGATGTTTGCAACCAAATTCGAAAAGCTTTTGTAGGAAAGCTTCACACAAAGCGGAAGAAAGAAAGAAAACAAAAGGAAGGATGCAAAACGTTAGATGCACATAAACTAACATGCAACCTTTTTCCATGTATTTGCAAGCAATTGAAGTGTGTATATGCTTACCAACGATTGCTCATCGACAGGATGGCCTCGCCTCCTGGACGGAGAACTCTTCCAATTTCTTTGAAAACTTCTTTGGGCTTGTTGAGATAATCGACACTAACAACGCAGGTAACTTTGTCAAACGATGCATCTTCGTAGGGAAATATTGGATCTTTGTTAAGATCCTTTACATCGAACGACGTTACCTGTTTGTTTTGACTTAATTCGTACATGTTCATGCCCAGTCCGACGACCCTACCGCCCTTCCAGTCCTTGGGATAGTGACTGACCCAGGAACTGCAAATATCGAGAACATCTTCTCCATCCTTAAAGGTACTGGCGTAGTACTTTGTCAGGGCCATCACGGCAGCATCATCGATATGGTATACCAATCGTGGTTGTTCGTAAAAGATAGTATCATCCGTTTCATCTTGTCGAACAAAATCGTCGTCACTAAAGGGCCATTCCGTTGGCCACTGTGGATTTTGTAATACCTTTTCTGCAATGGGAACATCACCATTACCACCACCACCACCATTACCACCACCAGCAGCAGCTAGTAGTGTAGTGGTAGTGGAGGTTGTGCTCGTAGTTCTTGTGGCATGGAAACGACGACACAGAGATGTTTTCAAAGTGGCGGTGGTGGTGGTGGTGGTGGTGGTGGTGGTGGTGGTGGAAAGGAACGCAACCGATCGTTTCCCAGATGTAGTAGCTGACACGAGTGCTACCAGTGCTGATTTCATCAATTTCATCTTAAATAAGTGGATGATTTTTGTTGCTGCTGTTGCTTTTCTCTGTTCGTACAAGAAATATTGAGAATGCTAGTACTAAGATATACTAGTTAGTAATAGTAATAATACTATTATTATGTGCGCTGTCCGATCTGGATGTAGACAACGAAACAAAAAATTACAGTAATTACAGTAGAGATAAAAAAATGAATCATTAGTAGTATTAATTTATTTTTTCCACAAAGATCCTGCTTGATACGTATGTATGTTGTGTATCCGGAAAAGCGATTCATTCCTGAAGGTTAGGGTTTATTTTGATTCGCGACGAGCGAACGCTACCGCGTTCTCTCGACTATGCCAGCTCTCTAGGGCTACGTTTGGCTAGGTAGGGTGGTTTGGAGAAACTCGGCAATTTACTAGGGCCGACCTTTTCTCCGTTCCGAGG
>Ga0100402_1006632_pt1 | contig 11420 bp, 11 predicted proteins | sample CryGeyme20150102_FD_80419 | JGI IMG/M metagenome (GOLD analysis project Ga0100402, IMG submission 80419) | Groundwater microbial communities from Crystal Geyser aquifers in Utah, USA - Crystal Geyser metaG 2015-0102 | ecosystem: Environmental > Aquatic > Deep subsurface > Groundwater | place...
CCACGGCAAAAATGGCCTTTCTGAGCAACCTCCTTATTCTATTTTTACTTCTGGGCATACCATATGGTGACTCACCTGAAAACCTGGAGTCAATTGTTGACAACCTTCTAGAGCGAGCTTGATTTATATATCTACTTTGATTCATAAGATGGTAAGGGTATGGCGGGGGCTGATAAGCAGGAGTGCTAACCTTCGATTTAAGCATTTAAATCATCACTTCGTCAAGCTTGTCCTCAAAGCGGTTCGACTGCTTGTTCAGCAGGATCTATACCTTCAGATCTTTGATTTCATTTTAGATCTATGTGATTGTTTTCTTGTAAGTGGACTCTTCTTCCTCAGCAGCCTCCGTATGTCTTCTGAATTTTTTGCGGTTATTAGTCTTTGACCGACTGTTGCTGAACAATATATTTTTGTCGATACTTCTCTGAAACATTTCAAGGCTATCTGGCACATAGCTTTTCCTCTTCTTCATGGGTGTGGTATATATGGAGGACTGGGGAGATCGACTGTCATAGTCAATGGAATGTTTAAGTTGAGGGAGAGCGATGGATTAGGAGAAGAGAGGGTTGGCTTTTCTCCTCATGTTGTTTATATTTTATTATTTTTGTTAGTAAGGTTAGATAACTAGCAGTTATTTCCTTTACTGTCCATACAGTTTATGTCTAGGATTTTTCAAGTTGTTTTTGACCTACCCATCATAAAACGAACCTATATAATACTACTGCTATTAGATAGCTACCATAAGTAAACAATATTCTAAGAATTCCATAGGCCCATAAATGCCAAAAAGTCCAGTCGGACTCACATTGCACTTGCTTTGGCCTGATAACTGCTTTCTGATTTTTTTGGAAATGTTGATAAAAAATATCAAGGGGTGGGAAGTTTGGGCAATCAATCTTGATAAGGCATATTGGTTTGATGAGAGGGAACCACTTGTAGAAAGATAGCATGCTGAGGACGGAAAGGGAGAGAATGTTCATGATTGTTGAAGGTATTAGATAAGCCAATTATGCGTTACTGATAAATGAAGTCGACTCCCCCACCTCACAAGAAGGCTTCAACTGTCAGAATCATTAATAAGAAACAAATGTGACCCAATGACTCCACCAAGGGAATGTTACTGTTGGCTGATATTTTGAATCATTTCTTCAAAAGGGTCAATTCTTTTAATGAATCTCTCGAACAAGTCTCAAAGTTGTTGGTATGACATTTGGGGGGAAAAAAAGAGCCCCTGTAAAAGAATGTGAACAATTGATCGATTAACCATCAGGATTATAAACCCGTGATTTGCCATTTCTCTGAGGACATCCGTTGTCACATGGACTGTCGAAGGAATTCCAGCAAGAAAAAAAGCTTGTAGCACTTGGGACTTGCCTCCTTTGATAAGGAAAAGGGGAATCACTATGTTATAATTTTAATTAGAAATTCAAAGAAAAAAAAAAACCTTAGCAACATGAAAGAAAGTCACAAATAACACAGTCATACCCCCAGCGACTCTTGCAGCCGAGCCAGCAGTCAATCTCCGAAGAAAATCAATAAACTGCGAAAGCAGTTCCTGGCAAGGGCTGAGTATCGAATTAAGATAAAGAACTCTCCCTTGAAAAGGCAGTCTGTGACTGAATATGACCCCGAACAGGAGCTGCCTGAAAAGGACGTTCATAATATATGGTCCTATAGCTATTTCAGTTTTGAATAGTTTGATATGTGAATATTATTCTTGAATTCCCCCCGTATTTAAAAGTTGAGAAGTACCTCAGAAAAACAGACCATTTTCTAGACATGGTGATTCTTCAAAGAAAACCAAACATGCTCGTCGTATGAGATCTGATCTTCCTTCCAACTATCAGCTTTCTGATAGCGAAAGCCTTTTCAAACCGTCAGCTTGGCAGTGAATTTCGGGGCTTGATAATTCCCAGAGATCCAAATATAGATTAATGCCACTCGATTGCCCAGTTTAGAATATGAGAAAAGAGGTGATGTGATCTAACAGACATTCCGGTTCGATTGATGTTGATTACCAGTTTGTTACGTATTAATAATACTATAGCTAAGTTATACTACCATTGTAACCAGAGCATCAATTTTTAGAGATGGAGAAGCATAAATTACAACTGTGCGATTATTGTGCAGTCTGCTAAAAACATGCCTATTTACAATTTTGTAGATGATGTCAGACTGATTAAATTTTAAAGTTAGTCTGATGGACTTCATCGAGAACTAGTTCAATGAAATAACTGAAGATTAAGCTCAGTTCAGAGACCACTTCATGGAAAGCTGTGGTCCCATCCCTAGGAGAGTCTTCCTTTTCCAAACCCTTCAATATCTAATGCACGTCAAGGATCAGGTCAACAACAAGCCACCTGAGGCTAAAGGTCTGGTGCCTGCTGACCTCAAAAACATGATGAGTGAGCACAGTGCTACCTACCTAAGCAAAAAGATTGCGGCATAGTATGAAGTTATGCTTAGTGAAAAGGAAAAAGGAACCAGAATTGATGCTGATGATGTCTTCTGGCTGGTGGTCAAAACCTTCAAGTGGGAGTTCATTGCAGGCGTTGTCTTCTTTAATATGGATGCCGTGTTCAGGATTTCCTTTTCAGTTGCTATTTTGTACCTTTTCCAGGCCGTCAACTCCAACAATTACACTCAGGCCTATATTCTCAGTGCTGTCCTCATCATCCTCTGGTATGGCTCTCAGCTCATGAAACAATCAGCATGCGTTGTGACCTATATTTTAGGATCGCAAATAAAGGGAGCCCTCGCCATGCTGCTTTATACCAAAATATCGAAACTGACCTCCTATGTTCTCAAGAATAGTTAGTTAGGAAAAATTACTAATTTGCTAGCGAACGATTTGAGTGTTATCGAGATGCGTTTGATAGCTCTAATGATGCCCACCCAATTTCCTCTTCTTATAACGGGAGTAACTATCCTATTGATTACTCGTATCAGCTGGGTCGCTGTGGTCGGACTGTTTCTTGTGCTCCTTATGCTTCCTATTTCAAATCAGATCTCCAAGAGGAATGGACAGACCATAGAATAGATCAACAAGTACAAGGACAAGAGAGTTCAAATCACCACCGAAACTATTTAAGGTATCAAGTATGTCAAGTTGTACGGTTGGGAGCTCGCCTTCAAAAAAATTATTCAAGAAATCAGAGAAAAGGAAGTTCACTGGCTAAAGAAACTTGCTTTTGGAAGGTCTTTGGAGAGAGCTCTGGCCACATCCATAGGCTTTCTCAGCAGCACTGTCATGTTTGCGCTTGTGGCGTAGGTCAACCATGAGCTCACTTTTGCCCTCATCTTTTCTACTCTCGAAATAATGGCCTCAATGAAAATGAATGTCATGGTGCTTAGTCTCGGCTTAGGCCTTTACTATGAAATCAAGGTCGTTTATGGTCGTTTTGCCAGTATTTTTAACATGGAAAACACCTCCATGATTGAAATAGACTAATCGAACAAAGAACCTTTTCCGAAAGATTAAGCTCTTCCTGAACAGACAGCTGAATGGAATTCTCTTCAATTCATCTACCAACCTATGAAAAAGACAAGCAAATTGTAAGAAGAAGGGAGCTAGCTGGGTCGAGGAACTGTTTCTTTTAAAAATTTCAATGGATACTGGAAGTCAGAATTTGCAACACCTTCCCTGAAAAATATCAACTATGACTTCAAATCTGGCAAGCTCTATGGCATCACTGGCAAAGTGGGCTCAGGAAAAAGTGGAATAATCGGAGCCATGCTCAGATAGATCCCTTATTACTCTGGAAAAATAGACATTCAGGGCTCAATTGCCTACGTCGAGCAAGAGCCTATTGTATTTTCTGATACAATCCACAACAATATCACCTTTGGACGAGAGTTCAACGAAAAAGCCTACGAAAATGCAGTCAATTTATCTTGCCTCAAGTCAGATTTTTAAATCTTGGCTGAAGGAGACCAGACAATTGTCGGTTAAAAGGGAATCACTTTGTCAGGAGGACAGAAAGCTCGACTTGCTTTAGCAAGAGCTATTTATACAGAAGCTGACATTTACTTGCTTGATGATCCCATCTCAGCAGTTGATGCAAAAGTAGCAAAAATAATTTTCCAAAACTGTCTGAGACAGCTTGCAGAGAAGAAGACAGTGATTCTAGTAACTCATCAAATCCACTACATTTACTAATGCGATGAAGCTATCATCATGGATGATGGAGTGATCTCAGCATCCGGACAGCCCGCCTACGTCTCAAAATATCTATAAGAGCTGAGTCAAGCTTTCAAAGAGGATGAAGAGGAAAAACTACAGCCCTAACCTGAAGATGAGGAAAACCCTGATGAAGAAAAACCTGAGGAACAGCAGCTACTTACAAAGATAGATAGCCCAACGAAGTTGATAGAGGAGTCTGAAATATAAAGCAACAAGAATACCTTGACAGTTGGTGTCAATAAGCCTGAGAATAAGATGAAAAACAGGTTCAACGAGAAAAATCTTGAGGTCACTTTCAACACCTACGTCAACTTCTACCTGACTAGCAAATACAACTATGCTCTAATTCCCCTAACTTTCCTCTTTTTCATCATTTCCTAAGGCATCCTCACCATGTACTACCGTTTCTTGGCTGACTTCGACAACGTCTCTGCTGGAACCTCCATTTACTTCAACAACAACTTTCAACTTTTCTGGGGTATTCAAGCTATCCTGGTCGGTCTGTACTTTCTGATCATTATTATCAAGATATACATGCTCTACAGTGCCTTGCTCAATGCTAGTGCTCAGGTCCATGAAAACATGATATAATCTATTGTCAGATGTCCTGGTAAATTTTTCGACACAACTCCTTCAGGCATCCTCGTCAACAAGTTTTCAACAGATCTGGGCATAATTGACAACACGATGATTTTTGGACTGATCGATGCTCTTGAAGGTCCCATCATCATCCTTGTCGCCCTTGCCAACATCTGTCAGATAAACCTATTTTTCCTCATTCCGACTGTTATTGTACTATTCGTAGCAATTTCTTTTTTCAAATACGCCCGACCTGCCATTATGGGTTGTAAACAACTTGACCTCCAGAAGAAAAGTCCCATCTTCCATTTCTACAGTTAAACTATCAACGGACTGACACAGATCAAAGTCTACAAACAACGCAAGGCCAACATTCAAAAGTTTTCATAAATCATCAACACTTCAACCAAATGCGCCATTGCTTTTGATATGGTATCCCGTGGCTTTGGTTTCTATTAGACTGTCACAACAATTTTCTTGATGATGGCAGGAATGCTTATGGGCATCAGCCAGATCAGCGCAGCCAACAGTGGTCTCTATGGAGTCACTATTGTCTACCTCATTACGATCAGCGATGTCATGCAATGGATTCTGAGGCAGGTTATTTTGGTGGAAAGCTTGATGGTGAGTGCTGAAAGAATTTTAAAATTTGATGAGTTTGAAAGATAAAAGGAGCTCAGAACGCCATACGATAGACAGATCGGTTTGGGAGCAGAATTGGAGGCAGCAGAGAACAATGAAGACTTGCATCAGGAATGGCCCGACAAACCTTCAATTGAGTTTGTCAACTTGTCTGCGAGGTATGATAAAGATTTACCACTTGTGCTGAAAAATGTCTCCTTTAAGGTGGAAGCGAATGAGAAAGTTGGCATAGTGGGAAGAACAGGAGCTGGAAAATCCTCCATTATTCAAGCTCTTTTCCGCATATTTTAGCCTGAAATTGGCTCACAGTATATCATGAACGACTGTAATGCTCTCGAAATGGGCCTCCATTCCCTCAGACAGCATATCTCTGTTATCCCTCAAGTGCCCTTCCTTTTCAAAGGAACAGTCAGACAAAATGTAGACCCATTTGCGACCGCTAGTGATGACAAGCTATGGGAAGTGCTTGAGGAATCGGGCCTGAGGGATCATGTTTCCAACCTTGAGAAAAAGCTTGATACAGGGGTTGAAAATATTTCGTAATGCTTCTCAGTAGGTCAGAAGCAACTTTTGTGCTTAGCAAGAGCCCTCTTGAGACGCAACAAAATATTAGTTCTTGACGAGGCCACCTCAAATGTGGACATGCAGACCGACGCCTTCATCCAGGATGTTATCCGCTAGAAGTTTACCAACACAACTGTGATTACGATAGCTCACCGGTTGAACACAATTGCTGACTACGACAAGGTAATTGTAATGAAGAGAGGTCGCATAAAGGAGCAGGGTAGCCCCTGGGAATTGTTATAAAAAGGTGGCCAGTTTTACGAGATGGTTCAGCATACAGGCAAAAATGCCTAGCTGATTACAAACAAAGCGAGGGATTATCATTTAAAGAAGGTTGGCCAGAAATGATTGTATTTATCAGAATCAATATAAAAATTATTTGAATCGAGCAAACTTGCCAAAGACTGATGAAGAAAGAAGGATAGCCAGAGAACAAATAAAAATCAAAGTGGGTTCAGATGGTCAAGAAAGGTCAATCACTATTTTTAAGATGAGTATACGCCAACCTTATTTATGATCATTAACAAGTTTTAATTGATATTACAATATCATTCCTTCTCCAGAGTGGTAATTCTTCTCACCTACTCATCTTTTTGTATTTCCTTTCCAACATCAGAACCTCTTAATGTTAAAGAAACATGGTTGTTGCTAGTACTGGTGTCCTCCTTCTCCTCAACTATCGATTCTATCTCTCTCTATCTCTCTTCCAGAGAACCCTCAATGTTCTGATGACTGCTCCCAAATGTCCTCTTTATTACGACCCCTTAGCTGCTGCATGCATTCGATTTAATAGGGCTTGAAGTCATCTCTCTTGAACGATTGCCGAGACTTTCAAAATAGGAAAGGTATGAGTACTAGGAAGCTGTTATTTATGGATCTCTTCTTGGTGACTCTTCTATTTTTTATTCTTCCATGATGGGAGACGCCTTATAGGACATATCCTCAGCTATATAGCCTCCGCTGTAGAGCAAACTAGCAGATCTACCCATTGACTCTTCTTGCTCCAACTTAATTTTATTTACTTTTTCTTGAGTAACCATTTGCCTCTCGACAACTAGGTCATAGAAAAAGTCAATGTTTTGAATTTAAATTTGGGGAGTCTTATTGTTTGTTAGTGCGATCCTTTTTTCTTTTTCGCTCATCTTCACCAAATGCAGCAGCTCCAGCATTCCATGATCTTCTCTTATTTTTTTGACTATTTTTTTGTGTTTGAACACTTTGTCGCCTTTCTTTTTCAACTTCTGGTAAACATACTCCAACTCATCTATCAGCTTGATCTCGTTCTGTACAATTTTACCAGCACAGACCAAAATGTACTTTAGCGTGGTGCGATAGTAGATCTTTTCAATTGTTATGCTGCAAAAATCCCTCATCCAGTTTAGCTTATGAGCCCATTTGTACATGGCAGTTGATAGAACTTCGATGCTTGTTTCAGGAGGGAGAAGCATTATAAGGTTGGGAGCGAGACCCATCGCCTTACCAATCAAACTTTAGAGCATTTTCTTTTGACGATCGAACTCAACAGCAGGAGGTTGAAGGAATACAACGTCAATCCCTTTTCTCTGAGTTTGCAGAAAGTGTTCGTTAGAAAGCTCAATAAAATTGTCAACTTCATATATTTTTGCATTGTTTAGAAGAAAGGCCAATTTTTCCTTGTCACTTTAGCTGGCAATCACCTTTGCACAAGAGTTCAGATTTGCCATTTTTATCGCGATGCTACCTACACTAGCAAAACCGTCAAGTATGATTTTGGCCCCTTTGCATTTGCTGGCTATATACTCAGCAAGTGATTCTGAGGGCAGGGTAGACCACGATTCTTCCTTGATCTTGATTCCTTCATCGAACCGATCAAAAAATTAATAGCGATGATCCCAGAATCGATCAAACTCATAATTGTTATATTTCAATGATTTTTATTTCTTAGAGGATTGAAGAGTGATGTGCTTTTTGAACTTCTTAGGATCGATCTGAAGAGTAATTGAGGACACCTTCACAAGAATATGCTCACAGTGTGATCCAATGGACATCAGAAACTGTTATGTGAGACTGCAGATGGGGAAGTGTACTTCTTCCATCGACCGCATTCTGTTGTTGTATGTGAGCTCAATTATCATCGACTACCTGATTGTCTTTTAGGGAAACTCAGTGGTCTAACGGCTGAGAGTAGTTTACCATCTGCTATTCTCACCTCCTTCCTTTAGAGATTCACTCAATTTACGATTCTTAGTTTTTTGCCTGATAAGCAGTCCAGTTCTGATGTCCAGATGTGCACTTTAAAGGATGGAGTCTTTATCAACTTTACTTTCGACTGATGAGGAGTCCTCATAAGGTTAATTTTGTGAGTTAGTGTAGAAGCAAGGACATAGACAATCCCTGAATAGATTCCAGGAGACTTTACTGGATGTAGTGTTAGAAGGAGGCAGATTAGTGGTGGGCTATGTTTGTTCTGTATACATTAATTTTACAAATAAGGACAAAGATAATAGATCCTACTATTGAATAGCACAATGGGAGTAAATTATGAGTAGAATATTGATCAGCCTTCGAGAATATGCTTGTATATACTATATAGGGTCAATATTAGTGTTCAGTATTTACTTTGGCCTCTAAGACAAATTAAATCGTATATGGACAGCCAAAGAACACCCTCCTCCACCTCTCAATACTAATAGTAATTGTCCCTCCTATATAGAGCCATGCTGAAACTCCAGCTCTAAATATCTCTAAAATGCATCGGATATGATCGCCCTCAACAAAAACACCACTTCATCGTCTTCAGCATCGAGGACTCCAGTAGTTATGAATATATCTTAGACAATGACGAGTTGAATTTTGAGCAAGTATTTGTGGATAAGGAAGAGATGACAATATCTTTGGAGAAGCTTTTTCCATTGAACATGAGCTTGATAGTTGGTGGGGAGAAGACAGTCATCAGTCCTTGCCACCTCTACTTCATATAAAAAAAAGACAAGCCTTCTAAGATGTAAATTCCTCTACTTCGGTATGCCATCCTCGATCACTACCTGTCTCATTAGTTTTATGAGTCGATTTAACCCTTGCGTCAAGAATTTTCTTTTAATGAAGGATATGTACTCTACTAGGTGAAAATTGTTAAAGCTGAAAAAGTCACCTAGCAAGATGAGATTGAGGAGTACCAGGCTCTTTTTTCCAAGTTGGTGCCTGCTTTTGAGAAACAGCAGGCCACCAAAGATTCAGAATTGATAAGTCATTTCAATGTCAAAATAACATCCGTAATTGGTAAAAGATCATGGAAAATGCCTCCTCTCTAAAGCTAACTTGACTTAATGCCAACAAAATAGTTGACTCTACGGAATCGCGCTTCTTCTCTTAAAAAGATGTCAGTAAAGGAAATTGCCGATAAACTGGAGACTGATTAGCAAAGGTTTATCTCAGATTTGTCTCCGATCACCTCAACTCTTAGTAACAAAGTCCAAGAATATGAAGACTTTGGCAATATTGAGCCTGAAAAAAATCGTCTGGTTATGAGTTCGAACCGACTGCTGAAGTTGGCCATTATCCTGCTTTTCATCATAATAGTAGCAATTACCTACAAGGTGCACTCAAACAAGAAGAAGCCCAAGGCCAGGAGAAGCCAAAAGAGCAAGAAAGTCAGATGAGTAAAATCATTTATTATTTGCATAAAATAATTAATGTTAAATACAGTCAATATCCTATTCGAATAATCTTGCGAGTGCTCATCTTCTTCTCTTTCTTTAAGAAGTCCTCAATTTGCTCAAAGTTGCGAGGGTCAAAATTAATTTGGGGGTCACTTTTCCACATAATGCTTTCACTCTCATCCTCCTCTGATCCAAAAGTCCTGAACAAATTGACAACCCCTGATTTTGTCTTGTGTCTTTCCTTCGAAATTTCCAGCTCACTGTAGAATCTTTAACTCATGCTTTATTCAAGTTCAGGGACTCCAAAGACCTTCCCTTGCTCACTGAATTCCGAAATGTTGGAGCATTCGTCTATTACTTCTGAGGAATATGAAGAAAACTGAACCACCATCTTTTCTTGAGGGTAATAGTCTTCCAAAAATTATTCGAAGGTCATTTACTGAGAGCGACGTTTTCCCATAACGGACTGAGTTAACTGCCTCGCATCCAATTAACTTTTTCGGGGCTTCTTTTCTCCGTACTCAGTGAACCTGATTTGTTGAGATAAACCTTCTTCGTTTTTGCAAGCTGTCGAGCCATCAAAATTATTGTGGTGTTTTCTGGAATAATCTTCACAGATGATTGTTGATTCGAGCATTTTTTTCTTTGTCGATTTGAGTTCCTCCCTCAACCTTTCAAGTTAACTCCTCAGGGCAAGCACTTCTTTGTAATTTTTTGCCTCAACAGTGGATAGCTCCTATTTTTCTTCTTAAAGTTCAGACTCGAGAATTTATTTAGCATCATAGAGCTGTTGGAGCTCCTGTCTCAAGCAGGATATGTGTTGTTCTAAACTTTGATTTTATCGGTGGTACTCAACTTATTTGAGCTCCTTTTCTTTCAAAATGCTTAACAATTAGTAGCAATTCTCCAAACTCATACTGTATCCTCTTTCCAGAAGATTGAGCTCATCAAAATATTACTTTGGTGATTCTGCTCGGATGATATGGGCCAAAGAGTCCAGGATTATCTCCTAGTGATGGCCGTGGGTCAATGAGGAGACATCGAGCATGATTATGTCCTTGCCATCCTCTTCCAGAACAAATCCTGCCTCTCTCAAAACCTTAAGGTTGAAAAAATCACATCTTCCTTCATTTCTCTCGGCCTTTTACCAGTTGGGACTGGGCACTTCTTAAGAAATATCGAAATCGCTGTTCTCTTTTTTGGGGATTTTCACGATAGAAATGTTTGACTGTTGACTGCTTTTGATATAATCTTGGGTGTTGTAGAGGAAGGTTGAATTAAATTTGCACAACGACATTTTGAATAGAATGATTTATATTGTAGAGGGTAGTATAACACGATTAAATATTATCACGTTTCCTGCCAGAATAGTTTACATTTAAGTTGGCTCAGAAGTTGTCAGGAGTCAACATCTCACTTTGTTTGTGACAACAGATAAATAAATCAATGAACTATCAGATGAGTAGGATCTCACAGATATCTGGGATCCTTTATTTAATAGAAGTATTCGTTGCTACGAAGAAGGCCTCCGAAATCGAAGCCGTGCTTTTTGTATATGAACTTTTCCTTTTCTCCTAACTTTAATATTACGTAGGTGTTTATCCTTATTCCACATATCGGACAATAAACAAACTCCTTCCTCATTTGACTTCTTGCACACTGCTTGCAATAAATCAAGTGCTCGCAATCTTCAGATGCCACATCGCATGCACTCTGACAGCACAAAAAGCATTGCTAATCCCTCGGCATCCTATTTTAGAACATGTCAAAGGTCAGCTGTCTGAACTTTTTCTTCTTCTCCTCCTCAGCTTTCA
>Ga0100402_1006636_pt1 | contig 11411 bp, 9 predicted proteins | sample CryGeyme20150102_FD_80419 | JGI IMG/M metagenome (GOLD analysis project Ga0100402, IMG submission 80419) | Groundwater microbial communities from Crystal Geyser aquifers in Utah, USA - Crystal Geyser metaG 2015-0102 | ecosystem: Environmental > Aquatic > Deep subsurface > Groundwater | place...
TATAGTAGTTAACGACTAACAAAAGGGTAGTAGCGAATAGGGGGGTAAAGTAAGGTCTACTCCTGCGCGTCGTCCGCATCACGAATAGCCTGCAGAGCCGCGATGAATTCGTCGAGTGCCTCGCAAGGGACGAGAATCGTATCGCGGCGACCTTTAACGTCTTCCGTGATTTTCACAAATCGCCCGCGATCATTTTCCTTCAAGTCGAGGAAGAAAGTCTTCCTGTCGGTGAAGATTTTTTCTGTGTGCAGCGGATGGTGATCACGTCGACCGCCCGCATCATCGTCATAGTAGACGTTCATACCTTTGTTATTTTCGTTCCATGTCCTGTCAGAGCGTGACAGCCCGACGAGCGACATCACAACTATCCATGCCGTGACAGTTCACGCAAGAATATTTGATCAGACTAAACCGACCGCTGATCGAACGCGGTCGAGTACCACTCTTGCCGTGAGTTTCGCTTTCTCGGCTCCGGCCTGGAGAATATCGTCAATTTGTTGAGAATTTGCCTCGAGCTCGGCTCGACGTTCGCGAGCAATTTCGAAATTATTCCAGTAAGCATCAAAAAGTCGCTGCTTCAAATCTCCATAGCCACATCCACCATTTTCGAAGGCTGTGATCATTTCAGCGTAATCACTATCCGTCGCGAAGAGTTTATAGAGTTGTAGAATAATGGAACCTTCCGTCGGTTTTGGATCTTCGACAGGAGTAGAGTCGGTGGGAATTTTCATCACCAACTTGCGCAACTTTTTTTGCTCACCAAAAATCGGTAAAGTATTGTCATAGCTCTTACTCATTTTTTGACCATCGATTCCGGGCACAACCGCTGTTGATTCCTGGATACGCGGTTCAGGAAGCTTCAACGTCCCTTCGCCATAGCGTTCGTTGATCTTTATGGCGAGATCGCGCGTCACTTCGAGATGCTGTTTTTGATCCTTACCGACAGGCACCACGTCACTGTCGTAAAGCAAAATATCGGCTGCCATCAATACTGGGTATGCGAACAAAGCGTGGTTAGGTGAAAATCCACGAGCGGTTTTATCTTTGTAAGAATGACAACGCTCAAGCAATCCCATCGGACAAATTGTACTCAATATCCATGCGAGTTCGTTGACCTCGGGCACATCTGACTGTCGAAAAAACACCGCTTTGTTTGGATCGAGGCCACAAGCCAAGAAATCGATCGCCACATCGCGAACGTTCGCTCTCAACGTCGCTGGATTTGAAACCGAGGTGAGTGAATGATAATCCGCGATGAAATAATAGGCTTCCCCTTGCTCTTGCAATTCGAGCATCGGCTTCATGGCACCGAAATAGTTTCCGATGTGCAACTTACCGGAGGGCTGGATACCTGAAAGAATTCGCATTCCATGATAAAAGCGCAAAGCGAGGCCGATGCAAGCGCGTGAACGATGAATCGTCTCGTAAAAAGTTGCTGGATATCCTGCACTTTTCTGATTGGGAATCGGCATCAATTCGTTATGCTATGCGCCTATGGCAAAAGGAATGGGCGACAAATTGACCCCGATGATGAAGCAATACCACGGGATTAAAAAATCCCTGCCGAATGATGTATTGCTGATGTTTCGGCTTGGTGACTTCTATGAAATGTTTTTCGAAGACGCCAAGATTGCCGCGGCCATTTTGAATGTCGCACTCACCAAGAGAAACGACATTCCCATGTGTGGAGTGCCTCATCATGCCGCGCAAGGCTACATCGGTAAACTCGTCCAATCCGGCAAGCGTGTCGCCATCGCCGAGCAAACCACCGATCCTCAACCGGGGAAAATTGTTGAACGCGAAGTGCGACAAGTGATTTCCGCCGGCACCATCGACGACCTCAACCTCCTCGACTCCAACCGACCCAACTTTCTCGCGGCCATCAACACCGATGGTAAAACTTATGCGCTCGCTCATCTCGATCACTCGACTGGAGAATTCCGACTCACGGAGTTCACGGAACGAGGAAATCTAATCGATGAGCTAAACAGAATAGCGCCTGCAGAAACACTGTTTCCCGACGACCAAGGCGCTCAATGGTCAGCCTTCCCTGGAGCGATGGCTGCTGATAGCTATACCTTCCTCACAGCCACCGCGAAAGACTTACTCTGCGAACACTTCGCTGTTCAATCGCTGACAGGATTCGGCTGCGCGCAAAATCCACAAGCAATCGGTGCCGCTGGTGCGATTCTTCATTACGTCAAATATGTGCTTCGACGATCCGTCAATCACATCGCCAAGCTGACCACATATATCCAGGATGATTTCGTTCAAATCGATGCCGCATCGCAACGCAATCTCGACCTCGTCGAAGCGCGTTCAGGTAACAAACACACCCTACTTCATGCGCTGAACAGAACATCCACTCCGCTCGGCGCTCGTTTGCTCAGACATTGGATTCTTCATCCCATCCGTGATCTCGACACGTTGAACAACCGTCAAGACTTCATCGCAGCGCTGATGGATCAACCGTTCATTCACCAACAAATCCGCGATAGCTTAAAACAAATTCGCGACATCGAGCGCTCCACTGGAAGACTCGCCCAAGGCAGCGGTAACGCACGCGATCTACTGTCACTGGCATCGTCACTCAATCGCGTTCCAGAGATCCGAGATCACCTCGATGCGCTTGGCACAACACATCGTCCAAAAATCCTCAATGATTTATACCCACGCCTGCGGGATCTGAGTGAACTCTCCAATCGAATCACCACAGCGCTTAGTGATGAACCACCCGCCACACTCAAAGACGGCGGGATATTTGCAGACGGCATACATCCCGAGCTCGACGAACTGCGCGCCGCCTCAAGCGAAGGTAAACAATGGCTCGCAGAAGTGCAGCTACGTGAAATTGAAGCCACGGGAATCAAATCTCTGAAAATCAAATACAACGCCGTTTTTGGTTACTTCATAGAAATCACCAAATCAAACCTCGCCAATGTTCCTGATCACTACGTTCGTAAACAAACGACCACTAACGCCGAGCGCTTCATCACCGAAGAGTTGAAGAAGATGGAATCAAAAATTCTCGGTGCCGATGATCGTGCCAAGAATCTCGAATACTCACTCTTCATCGAGCTACGCACCGAAGTTCTCGAACACATCGATGCGATTCAAGACACAGCGGCCGCTATAGCCATCATCGATGTGCTTTCCGGTCTAGCAGAAACCGCTCGGGTCTGCGCCTACACCCGACCAAAACTAAACGAGAGCCGTTCCATTCAAATCACCGACGGACGACACCCCGTGCTCGATCAAACCTTGGTCGATGAAAAATTCGTTCCGAATGACACCGCGCTCGACCCGGATGAAAATCGCGTCGTTCTTATCACGGGTCCAAACATGGCGGGTAAATCCACATACATACGACAAGTCGCGTTGATCACGTTGATGGCACAAATTGGATCATTCATACCTGCTGCAGATGCGACCATTGGATTGGTCGATAAAATCTTCACACGTGTTGGTGCTAACGACGATCTTGCTGCCGGACAGTCCACATTCATGGTCGAGATGAACGAGACATCCTTAATCATCAACAACGCAACGCAGAACAGTTTGGTCATTCTCGATGAAATCGGCAGGGGCACCGCTACGTTCGATGGACTTTCCATCGCTTGGGCTGTCGCAGAACATCTTCACGATCAAATTGGCGCGCGGACACTCTTCGCAACACATTATCACGAACTCACCATTCTCTCCCAATCCCGCAAGTCCGTGCAGAATTACAGTGTGGCCGTGCGGGAGTGGAATGATCGAATTATTTTCCTGCGCAAGATTGTCAAAGGATCAGCAAACCGTTCCTACGGCATACAAGTCGCACGACTCGCTGGATTGCCACCGGAAATCATTCATCGTGCAAAAGAAATCCTAGCGCATCTGGAGGCACAGAGCACAGCTCCTAAGGCTCGTAAGCAAGACAAGACAGCGCACGACACCATGCCCACACTCGGCTTGTTTGATCAATGAATTGCGACGCATCACGCGACAAATCGCTCATTCATTAAAGATAAAGGAATGTAAAAAAAGATCCTCTTTCTTCTTCTTATAGGGTGGGAATAACTACAGCAAGCAAGTTCCACATTGAGACCAAGGCTGTTCCACGGGGAAGATGCGCGTCAACAAGCCGGAACAAATTCACAGCTATCGTCCCTCTCTCAAGTCGCCACGAATAAGTGGGGGACTTCTACCCGCTGAGTTCTACCCAATTCCTCACTTCATTCACAGCTTATTCACATCCGTGAAACCGTCATAGAAAACTCAGTAAAATGAGTTCAATCTCTCAGAGAATTTGAATAATCCATTAGTCAGAGAAGTCTCATGATCACTATGAAAGCATTTACGAACTTCCATTTTCTTAAATTAGGTAGCCTTACTTTGGTTCTCCTTGGCGCGCCATTCCTCAGTAGTTGTGTGGTGACGGAAGGCTACTATGGCGATTCTGGTGGCTCCTATTATGGGGAACCTAGTTACGCGTCCTCGTACGGACATGGCTCGGGTTATGGTCGTCCCTACTATCGCGACAGTCATTACAGCGGTCATGACACGCATCGCTACGAACCGCAACGGTATAAGCAGCGTGATTCGCGTGTCTATCATGCGAATGAAGGTCGCAATCACAATCACCCACAGATGACCAGTTCTAACAAGTTCCGGCTGGTAAATTATCAGGAAAACAAAAAGAAGAGCCACCCCAGTGGTTATCATAATGCAGACTACTGGAAAAGCCGCGGTTACTCCGTGAAGAAGAACACCTTCGAGAAGAAGGATGGGAAAATTGTGGGATCCCGTAAAAACCTCAAGAACTCAAAACACCACTGAGGTAAACGCGGAGCGCGGAAGTTGGAACGCGGAGTCGATGGAGTCGTGCAGCGAGCGGCATCACTCCATATATACTCAAACATCATTTTGATCGGGCATTAATTTCCGCCACTCTTCATTGGATAGCGCATTTTTAGCGGCGGCTGTTTCTGAATTCTTTTTACTGCTTCCTGTGCCTTCGGCGAGCTTGACGCCGTTCCACAAAACCACAGAAACGAAGGTCTTGTCGTGATCTGGTCCAGACTCGTCAATGACCGTATAGCTTGGTCCTGGAACGTCAAACTGCTGGAGCAACTCCTGGAGTTGACCCTTTGGATTGCGCTCCAAAGGATCATCGGCATCCTCAATTTTCAACTCGTCATCGCAATGACTGACAACAATATCGCGTACAGTTTGCAAATCGCTGTCGAGATAAATAGCGCCGATCAGTGCTTCATAGGCATCAGCGAGAGTGGAGGATCGAAAACGTCCACCGCTGGACTCCTCACCACGACCTAACAACAGGTAATCACCTAATTGAATCTTGTGTGCGAACTTCTCTAAAGCCGGGCGCGATACGATACGGGTGCGTAGTTTAGTCATCTGACCTTCAGCAAAATGAGGGAACGTCTCGAACAAATGCTGAGTCAGGATGAGTTGCAAAACGGCATCACCTAAGAACTCGAGACGTTGATTATCGAAATGAGGTTTAGCGGATTCGTAGGCGAGACTTGGGTGCGTCAATGCCTCACCGAGTAACAGTGAGTTGCGAAATTTGTAGCCGAGACGTTCTTCGAGGGAAACCATAGGATGCGCTGTAGGAATTGAATCCGAGATATACCAGCATCCATGATACCAGCCCCCTAGACAATCCGAAAACGGAGTCGCCACGCGACCGGATCATGGCGCAAGCCATCTCCGATGGGGGGTAAATGGGGAGGCTGACGGGGCTCGAACCCGCGACAACCGGAATCACAATCCGGGGCTCTACCACTGAGCTACAGCCTCCATCCTGCCACATTCGAAAAATCGACTGTGGGCTAGGGCAGAGAAAATAACCGCGAGTTTGAGGAATTCCAGCGAAATTTTTCTAGTTATCACGATTCCGCGATGTTCGTCCTCTGCTCAACTTGCTTCATGACCGCGTGAGTGTCACCCTTTGGGACAATGAGAGACAACATATACGCGTTTAAAGAGTGGGCAGATATCTGCGATCTTCTCGCGGCAGGTGAAACTAGTATGCTGATTCGCAAAGGCGGCATTCACGAAGGCCGCGATGGATTTTCTTTCAAGCACGACAAGTTTTTGCTTTTTCCTACTGGATTCCATCAGCAGGAAAATGGTCTTACGCCTGAAGCATTGACGGGCTTGTCTGATGCGGTTCGGATTCACCGACCCGTCGAGCAAGAAGTCGATGTGACCTTTAAAATTTTCGCGCAGGCCGAGTTCGCTCAACTGGTGCGGGATAAATCAATCGTCGATTCGCTTGCCCCTCACCATGTATGGACGCAGCAGGTTGTTGATGATCGATATAGTTATAGTGAAAAACTCGAAGCGGATTGTTTGAGTGTCGCGTTTGTTAGAATCTACAAACTTGCTAAACCTTGGGTAGTTTCTTATCAGCGAAATTTCGGTGGTTGCCGGTCGTGGTTGGAGCTTGAAAACGCGCCTACTGATCTACTCGACGGTATGACACCGGTAATTACGGATGATGAACATCGGCACCGGAAAGCGGCAATTCAAGAACTACTATGCATCTAGTAGTATGTAGGTTAGACGTGTCGGCTAACACCATGACCATGGGCACAGCCCACTATTCTATCTTCACCAGCCGTCTTTGGCGTTTTTCGAATCGTGCCAAATGCTTGATTCCCGCCTCCTTCGCCAAGTTTAGTGCTCGTTCAAAATCGCGTCCAACTTCACTCGCGGCATGAGCATCGGAAGAGATCACGATGGGAAGACCCGCTTGACCAGCAAGTTCAAGAAATCGCAGGTGAGGATATTGTTCCGCACAATCCTTGTTCCATCCAGCAGTGTTGATTTCAAAACATCCGTCGGCAGCTACCAGTGCATTGATGACCGGCTCGAAGTATCGATCCAAATTACCGTCAGGCACGTGACCAAATTTTTTCACCAAATCCGGGTGAGCGACAAAGTCGAAGCGCTTTGACTCAATCATCGCGATGTAGCACGCCCAATATTGATCCCAGGTTTCAGTCACGCCATTGAGTGAAATTTTCTCAGCGAGTCGCGGATCGTCCACCGCCCATTGACGGTCGAGATAGTGCACTGAGCCGATGAGATAATCCCAATCCGCATAAGCTTCGAGCCAGTCGAGAGATGCTTCTTCACCATTGAGGTAATCACATTCCATTCCGAGTCGGACAGGAATTTGCACCGCCTCACGAGCCTCCGTGACTTGATCGAGATAGACATCGAGCATGTTCACGCTCATTCGCCAATCATCATTCAGTGTTGGTGATGGGTTGTGATCAGACGCGCCGAATTCTGCTAAGCCAATGCTCTCTGCATGGCGGGCGTAATCGGCAGGATGTCCAGACGCGTGATGGCAAAGCGCATTGTGGGTGTGGTAGTCGGTGAGTAAACTCATGGTTTTTGCGCGTGTTCTTTGCTGCTTAATCTGATTGAGTCACGAGGGATCGCAAGCATATTAGCCGGACATGATCATCGGCGGCGCTTGTTGATCGGATATTTATTTGTTCTCAAAATAACATCATGAGCGATTTCGCTTTTCCAGAACCCAATCAATTTACCTCCCGACTCTTCGATAAGCTGAGTCGTCATCCGAAGCGTGTGGTGTTTACTGAAGGAGAAGACATCCGGGTGTTACGCGTTGCCGAAGAACTCGTAAGACGAAAGATTATCGCGCCAATTCTGCTGGGTAACGTGCAAGAGATCAAGAAGCTCGCTGCGGATAATGGGGTGAGTTTAAAATTCGTCAATGTCATCGATCCACCGAAAGCCTCAGATTTTGGGCTTTTCTGCGATCGGTTTAGGCGCCAAGAGCGATTCCGCCGAATCTATGCTAGCGCGAAAGATGCCGCTGGGTTCATGTCGCGCCCAGCCTACTTTGGTGCGATGATGGTGCAATACGGTCAGGCGGATGCGATCGTGTCCGGCAACATTTCCGCGCCGGTGTCGGTCTTCCGTCCGCTGTTGCAGATGATCAAGCCACTGCCAACCGTCCCGGCAGTTTACTCTACAATCGTGATGGTTGATGACCGCGACAGCGATCAGGAGGATCGGATTCTTTTCCTCTCAGACACTGGAATTAACCCCGAGCCAACGCCGGAACAACTCGCTGCCATGGCGGTAGAAACCGCAAAATTGTGTCGCCACCTCGAACAACGAGCACCACGGGTGGCGATGCTTAGTTACTCGAACAAAGGGTCATCGGTTTCTGCGAGCACACGCAAGATGGAAGCCGCTACTGCTCTTGCCAGAGAACTCGCTCGTCGCCAAATGATCGAAATAGATATCGAAGGTGAGATCCAAGCGGATGTCGCGTTGTTACCTGACATCGCTGAGAAAAAAGTGCCTAACTCCGTGCTCAAGGGTGCGGCTGATGTGTTGATTTTCCCGAACCTCGACTCGTCGCATATCGCCTACAAGTTGTTGACACACTTTGCAGTCCTCAAGCCTTATGGACAAATCATCCAAGGACTGAGTCGCCCGGCTGCGCAGATTTCACGTTCGTCGAAAGAAGAACAAATACTCGGCACTGCAGCTGCCGTGGCTGTGGAAGCCATCGAGTTCCGAGAGCTGATCGAAAAGGAAGAAGACTACGTGGTATAGAGCGGAGGATATAAAATGCCGTTCACAACAGCGAGTCGTGAACGGCATTTTTTGAAAGAGGTGAGACTTAAGATCCTGTGCCTGGAAGGAAGCGATAGTAAACTTCTAGCATTAACGTACACAGTGCGTTGCGGTAAATTTGCGAGTCCGCACCGGCGGCATGCGTTGATTTATGGCCAGTTGCACCTTCTGCTTTCCATGCACCATCTGAACCCTGATTATTCAGGATCTGATCACGCCATTTATCGTTCCATTTTTCCCAGTAAGTTCCCCCTTTGAAAAACATCGCCTGAGTCGTGTAATACCATCCGTAGAGGTTTGCGTCTGCCGCGTTATAGTCGAGCGGTGTGTCTTGTGCGATTTTCAGTGCATTTCTCACGGGGCGACCCTCCTTACCAAACATTTGAAAGCATAGAGCACCTACGCCTTGCAAACCGTATGATATGCCGCGTCCTCTGCTTGAATAGCCAAATACGCCTTCTTTGCTCTGCATGTTTTCTAGGTATTTGTGCGCCGCAGTCACCGAACGCATCAACACGTCCTCGGCACCGAACTTGGTGCCGTAACCAGCATTCTGAGCTGCCTTGAGTGCTTGGACTTGCCAACCTACAATTGAGGTATCACCTCCGCGTCCAGAGGATTTGTTATAGTTATAATCCCAGCCACCACTGCTGTGTTGACCATCAAGAATAATGTCAGTTCCCTTCTCCACGACCTCCCTAAGGTTAGGGATTTCCATGGTCATTTCCGCAGTGAACGCATAGGATTCTGCAAGCGCGTAAACGGCGATTGCATGCTCATAGACCCACGCATTACCTTGGCGGTTGGCGAAAAAGTAACCGTCGTTCTGCATCCCCTGATCAATGAGAAAGAGCATTCCATTGAGAACGGTCTCTCCAAACTGAGTTGATTGGGGAGTCTCGCAGTGGCCGAGATAGGCAAGGAGCACTAAGCCGGTCATGGATATTTTTTTGGAACGTCCCCAAGAACCATCAGCATTCTGTTGAAGTTGAAGCCAGGTGAGTGATTTCACCACGGCTTCCTCGCACTCTTTGGTGCCACCGCTTTCGGCCAAGCGCTTCATCCGCTCTTCCAGAGTGCAACGTCCTTTCATGCCTGCTGGCACACCACCAAATCCGCTTTGTCCGTCTCCGCTGCCGGAACCGGCGGTGCCAAAGCCCATACCAAGGTTGGCGGATGTTCCAATATCAATAGAATCTGTCTCAAAAGGAACGTCTGGAACAAACACAGCGGATTCTGGAACTGCCGCCGAAATTAACTTCGCACTCTGTGAAGGTGAGGACGGCTTGCGCTGCAAGGTCTCGGTTTTGACCGTTGGTCGTTCGACAGTGTTTTCGGTCGGCGGTGCAATACGCGCCTCGATTTCCGGCTTCTCGGCCTCAAGCACACCAAGTCCCCAAAGGGCGAGACCCACGATGATCAGGGCGTGAATTAACATGGCGACCAATATGGCGGAGATGCGTTCTTGCTTGAGTGTGCGTAGTCGCAGCGCTTCAGCCTCGTCATGCGACATCAAGGGAATGTTCGGCAGAGGATGCGTGCTTGTGGCTCCGGTGATAGCACCAACTTCTGGTTCTGGTGTAGCTTGTGGAATATCAGTCATCGGATGAATTGGGTTAAGAATGCGTCCGTAATCCGCGAAATTGATCACCTCGCGAATGTAGGCACATCTCCTATAACGATTGAAAACGACCATCATTAGAGAAAAAGTCTCTAATTTAAAAGCCTGCTCACAATTTTTTAAAAAAACCCAAGTAGCTCTAGAATGCTCAAATGCAGTATCTATGCCAGCACGCTTTCGCCAAAGATAATCTTCGCAGCTTGGGCAACATCTTTGTCACCGCGGCCTGAGCAATTGACGATGATGATCTGATCCTTTGACATCGTGGGAGCGATTTTTATCACGTAGGCCATCGCATGCGCGCTTTCCAAGGCGGGTATAATTCCCTCGATTTTCGCGAGTTCTTGGAAGGCAGCGAGTGCATCGTCGTCAGTGGCGTAGTCATATTTCACGCGACCGAGTTCTTTCAGATAAGCATGCTCTGGACCGACCGCTGCATAGTCGAGACCCGCAGAAACGGAATGGGTGAGTTCGATTTGTCCGTCATCGTCGGCGAGTAACCAGGTTTTCGATCCTTGAAGGACGCCGAGTTTACCGCCTTGAAAACGTGCTGCGTGACGACCGGGTAAAATCCCGTCACCGCCAGCTTCCACACCGACCATGTTCACGTCCGCATCATCGAGAAACGGGTGAAATAAACCAATCGCGTTCGATCCGCCTCCGACACAGGCGACTAGCAAGTCGGGGAGTCGGTTTTCCTTTTCGAGGATTTGCTTACGCGCTTCGATGCCGATAACACGGTGGAAATCGCGTACCATCATCGGGTAAGGATGTGAACCCAGCGCTGAGCCAAGAATGTAATGAGAAGTGCGGACGTTGGTTACCCAATCGCGCATCGCCTCGTTGACCGCTTCCTTCAAGGTAGCTTGTCCAGCTTCCACGCTGCGGACTTCCGCACCCAGCAATCGCATCCGTGTGACGTTGAGGGCTTGGCGTTCCATATCGACCTTGCCCATGTAAACGACGCAGTCGAGACCGAAGCGCGCGCAAACGGTTGCGGTGGCGACGCCGTGTTGACCTGCACCGGTTTCGGCAATGATGCGCTTTTTACCGAGTCGCTTCGCCAACAGCGCCTGACCGAGAGCGTTGTTGATTTTGTGTGCGCCGGTGTGCAGCAGGTCTTCGCGCTTGAGGTAAATTTTCGCACCGCCGA
>Ga0100402_1006640_pt1 | contig 11410 bp, 11 predicted proteins | sample CryGeyme20150102_FD_80419 | JGI IMG/M metagenome (GOLD analysis project Ga0100402, IMG submission 80419) | Groundwater microbial communities from Crystal Geyser aquifers in Utah, USA - Crystal Geyser metaG 2015-0102 | ecosystem: Environmental > Aquatic > Deep subsurface > Groundwater | place...
CTAAAGTTTTCTTCGCTCTCTTCACTGGCTTTTCAACAGGCCTGATTTGGGGAAAGGTTGAATGGGCTCAGCGTGAAGACTGGTGCAACACAAAAAGTCTAACAAAATATGAATGCGAAGATCAGATAAACAGTATAATCGAGAACACAAAAAAGCCAGCTGTCATATACTACTATCTCCCGATGGCTCCCTATCATTATCTCTACAGAGCCTATATGCTGAAGTACTCAAATAAATATCCTGAAAATGCCACATGGGTGATGGTGAATTTGGTTCAACATATGCAGGAGGCAAAGTAAGGATTGAGCGGCATTATTTTCCCATCGAAGTACAGAATATAGGTGAGATTTCCAAGGACTTAGCTAGCAATATATGAACAGAATTAAAAAGAAGAGTTGGTGCTAGCAAAGTAGACTGTAGATAATCGAAGAGAAGTCTACAACAGTGACTACTATGAGACCAACTTCGAGGCTTTCCTCGAAGAGCATAAAGTCATCAAGGGTGCAGACCCAATCATGCCGGTATTAAAACTCACAGAAATGGCTCTCTTTGAAGAATGATATGCTAAAATAAACTCAAAATCACTCAATTTATATACTCTAGCGGTATTCCTAAACCCTTTCCTGAAGTTATTTATCCTTCGCCTGTTTCCATTCCTCAAGCTACTACTATTACTGTTTGTCGAGAAAGGCGATTGCGTCTTGATATGCACTACTCAGATCTTCTTGGTGGCCAGTGAGAATATTTTATTGTTTTTACAAATGAGCCATGCTTTCTTTGAGCCTGCTTTCCACATCTGATATTTCTGTATTTCTCAGTTCTTTGGCAAGCTCCAAGGCGGTCAGCTGGTCCTCAGTCTTTTGATCCAAATTTATTTTGAACTATTCAAATTTGCTATTGTAGATCTAGCTGAGTTCAGTTCTGATAAGTTGGTTGTTTTTCTGCTCATTTTTCTTCTTGATTTCCAGCAATTTGTTTCTTAGCTAGCGTGCTTCCTGTACAATTTGTGATTAGTTGTCTGCTAGTCGTGACTTTTACATTTAAATGATAAATGATGGGTTATATCCGAATTTAGGAGTCTAAGGTGAATATATTCTTGAAGATATTAGATTAATTATCTATTAAATAATGTCCAGAACAGTGTTGATCCTGCTGGGACTGCTAGTCCTCGCCTCGGCCATCGACTACTGCGAAATCACTCAGGACAGTGCCAAGGTCTTTATCGAGACTGATGAGATCAGACGTCTTGATCTGAGCAACTACGTCAAGGGATTCGATTTGACCTTCCAGGCCGATAATGAGATTGCCTCTATTTAACAAGCATTCTAAGTGCATTAGACGAAAGATATGGGTTCCAAAAGTAATTCAGTTATCACTCAGCTTTTACAAGCTTGCAAAGTGTCGATGTGAAGTCCTACGCATCAAAAGTGGGACTTGGTGTTCTTTCCTTACTTGCCACCAACGGCAACTTTAGAGAAGTTGGAGTGTGGGTGGGAGAGTTTGTGGGAATGGAGTCATTGCCCGACGTGTCGACATTCACCAAATTTACCATTCCTTCCAATCTCAATGCTACTTGCTTTGATGTCAGATCAATTAATGCTGAGGGAGTGGCTGTTCTCAATTGCCAGACAATCCCTAGCAACCCTGATGAAGAGGACCCTAAAGACCTGCTCTGCCTGATTGACAAAGACACCACTACTCTAACCATCGGTGATAACTGCAACTTGATTCCCGCTATTGCCGCTACCTCTGTCAGAAGAAGCAGAGTACTAACCCTCAATAAGAACATTTACCTCCTCTCTGAGAACAAAGATCTTCAGAACACCAACGATGCCACTTTAGATTTCATTACTATTTATCACCTCAGCAACGAGGGCAAGTTCGTATTTGCCAACATCATCGACGGATCTACTCTGGCCAATCCTAGACTATAGATCACTGACTTTGCGGTGACAAAAGATAATCAAATTTTGGTGTCAGATGCTGCTCAATCTAGACTGATCTATTACACTTACTCACTGTTCAATGAGGTGACAGTTGAAAAAGTAGTGGGGCTTCAGTCTGTTCCTCTGGCTTTGGCAATCACTGATGAAAACCATCTTTTTGTCGCCACAAGAGAAGCCATCAATTAACATGATGCAGCTAATCCTTCAACTTTGTATGGAAAGTACGAAGTCGATCCCAGCGATAGTGTCATCACTAATGTGTAGGTAAGCGATTCTTTGGTCGCTTTTACCACTCAAACTGACAAATTATATGTATACAAGCGAGGACAAAAGAAGATAAACTATCTGCTTGCAAGGACCGACCTTTAGATCCTGACTAACAGTTTCGTCCTTTCTAGCCTGAAATCATATCTGTTCACTTTCAACCTCAAACAGGCCCAATCTGTAGCCATCTCCCAACCTTATCTTTCTCTTACTGGTAAATCATAAAAGAACAGCCTTAAGATCACTGCCACTTCCCAAACTAAAACTTGCGAGGTGAACTTCAAACTCAACTTTGTGGATAGCAGCTAGGACATTGTCAACAAGAAAACCATCGAAGATGACAGCTTTATTGTTGACCCTACTGACGGCCTATAACTTAACCTGAAGGATTATTACGGAGGAGCAAATTTGAAGTACAAGGCTTCCTATGCCAATCTCGACAGTCCCAGCAACGGCGACTTCACTGTTGAGATCAAGCAAAATGATAGCTACCCTCTAAAAGCAACTTTTACCAAACCTGAGCATTCATACATTTTGTCCATCGATAGCACTAGTTTCTACTATGTCGGCATCAACAGCAAAAAATAAAACATGGCTTATATCGATCTATGCAAACAGACTGATGACGGCCTTACCTGCTAGTCTTACTATAAAGATCGTGTGCCTTTCCAAATTGACCAAGTTCCTGTCACCTTCATCCAAGGCAAGATCAGGGCCAATGGCAACAGTATAATTGCCTGGTCCTATCAAAACACTGCTCTTCTTTGTATCGTCAACCTCAGAAGAAAATTGCCACAGTTTTTTATTAAAGGTAATTTGGTTGGCCTTCCCCTTTCATCCATTCAAATATCTGAGAACTACTGCTTGGTTGTCAACAAATATGCCAGATATATCGACGTATACTTCGAAGATGATGCTTTCCCAACCACCACCGTGCTTTCGGATACATACTTCAATGAGGCAGAATTAGAAAAATTGGAATATTTTTATCCTAGGGAGGCTGTCCTTGATCCAAACAATCCCAATATCTTCTATGTGAAACTACCCACCAGAGTGGCCAGATTTAGTGTTTTATCGAACAAAGAAGTAAAGTTCATTGACATTGTTCGTGATTTCGAGAAGTTTGTTTTTGACGAGACATGGACCTTCACCTTCACTGCTGACAACAATATCCTCACTTTACGCAATGATGAGCTCAGAGAGGAACATTATAACCCAAAGACCAATAAATTTGATACTCTCCAGTCCATCTCTTTGGCAGGTCAGAAATACTCCAACTTCCACTATGATGCTTCATCCAACTTTGCCACAGTTGCTGTCCAGGATGCCAAAGAAAACACTCAATCAGTCAAAGTACTTGTTCCTGGTGAGGGTGCCATCGACTACCAATATGCTGAGATGAAGTTGTCTAACAACTATAGATGGTCATCCAACTGGGTTTTGGACGATACCAACACTCCTGTCGTACACTACGTTCACTCTTACCCTACTTTGTCGGTTATGTCTAATTTACCTGATGACATGTTCAAGGAAGATATCCAACTTTTCCTGGATATTAACACTGCCACTAAGAGCTAGACCACAAAAACTACAGTTGAGGGAGTCAACTTCCCAGTTGTGATCAAGGATAAACCTAACACCAAAGTGATCACACTTCCTTCCAATGCTTCGAGCCTTGAGATGAAACTTGATGTTCAGGATTTCTTCAGTGGACCCATTGCTGATTATAGCATTTCTTGTCCTTTCTGCACCGATGCCAGAATCTCGCTTGAAACTTCCTTTGACTTTGAAAAGAACATTGAACAGGTTACTGCAGCAATCGATTACGAGACTGTTGGGGACTACATTGTCGCTCTGACCAACAATCAACTAGCCATGTTGAATGCTGATTTGGAGGTGGTAGCCCTGAGTCCCATTCCTGAAGTAAGCTGCAATCACATGGCCTACTAGCCTACAACTGGATTGCTTCTTTTCTGCAACAGCAAGGCTGCATCAGGTCAAGAGATCATCAGATACAGCATTGACGGCACCACCTTTAACTACGAATCAAAATATGAATTGCCTGCTGAACATACTATTCAAAATTTCGATGAGATGTTCATATCTCCTGCAGCCAGCAGCACCTTCGTGATGATTCTCAACAACGATGAGACAATCGACTCAAACAACAAACAATCTAGCATCAAAATATATGAGATAAAAGATGATGCTATTACTTTCAATAAGGAATTGAACAGTGCCTCTTTCGGTTTATAAAAGACATATCCTATCAACGATTTGGATATTGTCCAAAGCACTGTTTTGGTTACTTTGGGTAACTATGGAATTGGATATGGTCGATTCAGTGATGGCAAGTTGACTGATGTAAACAATATCAACTTGGCTAGTCTACCCGAAATCAAGAAAATATTCCTCACCAGCAGTTATTTCAAACAGGTAGAAATGTTAGCTTATCGAGCCGAAGAGCAAGAGGTCGATATTTTCATCTCATCAACCAACAGTCTCAGCATGGTTGCTACCTTCATCCTCGACAATAATAAACTGATTTACAAGACTATAACTGAGACCTACTTCCGGTACGGTACTCAAAGATTGCTCAACTGGCATGCTATAACAACCAATCATGTCTATCTTTCTTACTACAACATCGCCACCCAAGAGGTCACCATTGTTTAATACAATAGAAAGATCAACGTGAATAGCTAGTTCATTTAAGGAGTTACAGTCAAGTTGTCTAAGAATCTGGTCAAATATCATGAAGCCTATGTGACTAGGGACGAAAGGTTGTTGGTTAGTCACCTGACTGATGTGCCGACTGTGGGATCGCTGATGGCCTACCACGTCAACAGTAGCTACTATTTGAAGTTGAACTACAATTAAGGAGGCAATTTCAGCAAAATTGATGTCAAAGCATCCAACAGCTACTATTCTGCTGTCCATACTCAAAAGATTGAATTCGAGAGTCCTGCTCCTCCCCCACCACCACCTCCCCCTCCTCCTCCCGATAGTGACGGACTCAAGTGGTATGCTGTCGTCATTGTGGCAGCAGTTGTTCTCTTGGTCGTAGGAGTCGCCTACGGAGTGTTCCAGTACATCAAGAAGAAACGCTCAGCCAAGAACGTATCTCTGTTGACTGAGAGAGAAGAGCCTGACCAAGACGGAGACTCCGAAGAAAATCCAAGCAGAAGTCTGGATGAACGATTGAACCCAACAGTAACTGAGTCTTGAAGATGATTGTAAAGCATAAATAATCAAGTAATATCAGAGTTATTCAACTTTCACATCCTTTGATGGGACCTCTTTTGATGAAAGAGGTTAGTTTTCTGGTGTAGTCTATTCAGCCTTTGGTTCTTTTTATTTTTTCTTGATATTCGAGGACTTCATCTTGATCTTTGATCTTCCAACATCTTCCTTGTCATAGTCCGATTATTTCCTTTTCTGCTTTTCTGATTACTCTTTTTGCTTCCTTTCCTTGTATTATTAGAGCATTTGCTTTTACCTTTCGCGTCTTTCCTATTCTTTGGCTTTCTTCTGTTATTAGATTTATCTTTGTTCAGCTGCTTTTTTGGCCAACTTTTACTACTACTATTTTTGCTTTTGCTGCTTATGTTACTCAATCATTTTCTTCTTACGTTTGATCTCTTCTTTCATCTTTTAATGATTTTTCAGCTCTTATTACCTGAGCCTTTTCTTTTCCTGTTCTTCTTTATTCTTCTCTTCCTATTTTTTTTTCTTGAACTATTCTGCTTTCTTTTTTAATTCCTCTTCATATTTATCCCTTCTTCTCTTCTCTTCTTCCTTCTTCTATCTCTCCTGCCTCAATCTTTAGTTTCTTTATTTTTATGTTTCCTGCTGTTTCTATTTTTGTTTCTCAAGCAAAGCCTTCAACTATTTGTCTCTTCGCTCTCTTCTTTTTTGTTATTATTCTAACTGTTTGGCTTTTTATTCCTAGTGTTATTTCTTTTGCTTTAAAAATTTATTCTAAATTCTTGATAAACCTCCTGGACTTCTGCTTTCATTGAGTTCGTTTCCTTCTATTTCCCCTTAAATTCCTTATTTTAGTATGCTTTCTTTGTATCTCGAGCTTTTAGGCAAAGCTGAAGAAAGAGATCGTTCTTTGATGGACATTTCCATACTTGTATGGTAGAGCACGGGCCTAGCCGTAGCTTCAACTATTGTGGAAGAATAAGGCTAAACTAAATGGAAACCAAATTTTTCAAAAATAATTTCATCCAGAACTTCCAATACTTCCTGAGAAGATTGATGCACTCCAATCGTTTCATTTACCTTTAGTTGATAATCAAAAGCTATTTTTTTGCTGGTGACTTTTTTGTACCCTTCAGGCAGAATATAATCTGGATTTTATTGTAATTTTTCATTCATCTCTCTGACTTATTAGGATTTAATGGATTGATAATTTTCCTGTTCGGGTTCTTCAAATAGTTTTTCGTCAATTTTATTTGCATGAGCATGTTATTTAAGTTTGTTGACAATCTACTGGAGCATGTCAGATATCGGCCGAGCCCTCATATCTTTCGGTGGTCTGCTGAACATGATCTGAGAGGCTTGAACCAGAAAGTTTTCAAACACTTCGAAATCAAGCAAAGAAGAATCTTGATACTACTTCTTCAGATGAGCATTTATCTTCTGAACTGTATGTTGAACTTCCTTCACAGTGATGAAAAGATCCAAATTATGATCTCGAAGCAGTTTCCATACATTCGCTATCTGCATAAGATATGCTGTGTGTGACAGATCTTAGAAAAGTTTTAGAGTGTTTGGCCTGTGTTTTCCTCCGTAGTTGTGATAGTAAACCTTAAAGAGCTTATTATATTTTTTGGTGAGGTATTGAACAGCCTTGACATCTCTTTCTTATTCAAGATCAGGATCGTAGAATGGAAGGGTTGAACAATCGTTAGCAAAATCGTGCTGTAATTATTTTTATTTGGTATTGAACTCAAAAATGCATCCGACAGCCACATCTTTCTGTAATTTGATACCTTTTTCCAATATTTTAAGAGTAAACTTTTTTCTTAGTTCCTCTTGCTTTTACTAGTCTTGCAGTCGCTTTTCTTCCTCGAGAGAAATTTTGACCATTTTTTATTTGAATGCCTTAGAATATTTTTCCAGGCCTTTTTGAACCTCAACAGACACTTTTGGAGGATGATGCAGCAAATAATCCTTCTTCTTGCCAAGCAAAGAGGCATCACTATTCACTCTGGCCTTTGACTCAACAATTTACTTCTTGACCTCAACCTTTTTCCTTCCTTCATTTCTGGCATCTTCGAGTAATAATTTAGCATCAGCTTCATATAGTTTTCTGAGTTATTCTTCGTCTCCCAGAAGTAGCATAACTTGTTTTATTCCTTAGGCTTCGATTTTGTTCTTGAGCTCAGCTTGGAAGAAAGTATAGCAAACTAAAGGTTAAATTGAAATATTGATGTTCTCATCTTTGAGCGCTATGATTCCTGATAAGAATTTCTCAATTTATATATTTTTTGCCTTGTGAAAAGCATTTTTTTCATCCAACTTGACACTGCCTTCAATTAGTGATTTAGAGTAGTTCAATTTCCTGATATTAGCGTAGTAAATTGCCAGACAAACTTTCATAAATTTCAGGTTGAGTTAAAACATGATCTTTGAGTCAAACTTTTTGACAATTGCCTAAATGATGTTTGAAATAGCTTCAACACTGCCAACCTCTTATACAAATATTTTGGTGATGATGTTATAGACCCTCAATGCTCCTTTTTCATCAACAGATCCAATCGCACTTTCAATAATTTACAGTTCTAGCTGACCAATGTTAACTGTTGATGTTTAATATCTAAACATGATAGCCTAGATTATTCCTGCTGTCGGTATGGAGGGGAAAATATCGATGATATTGAGAAAATTCAGTAGATAGTTATGTGACTCATCCTAGTTGATCGTGCTTCTGTACTTATCAACTGCCAATTTAAATAGTTGTGGAGCAATTGGGTTCTTTTTCTTGCCATAGAGCTGCAACAAAGCAAAGATTAAATGTGTGAATATTATAACTTGACTTTTCTTTGATAGACTTAGCATGGATAAATTGCCTACCATTTTATTAAGTTACTAGACAGTAATATGCTGGTAGCTTAATTGTGCAGTTTTCAGGATAAAAGTACCAGCATTGATGAAAAGCTCAGTATCCCGCATGCTTTATATGGCATGGCCAACAAATTACTCAAATCTGAACATTTAGAATATTTCAGAGATGTGGTTGCCTCTTTAACCCTGATTGAGAAATTATATCATGAGCAAATATGTCTCACTCGGTTGGGTTGCCTGCATCAGAAAGGAAAGAAGATTCTTACTATATCCAATCATGTCAGTCAAGCTATAAATAATGGGACCGAGTTGGCATGAATGTCTTCTCAGACTGAGAACCAAAGTGGGCAGAAGTTATGTTTTAAACACTTCTAACTTTTCTGCTATATGTTTGATGAATTAGGTAATGAGTTCAAGACTGATCTCTGAAATTGATAAAAATTTAGATATGAGTGCTGGTTTGATTGATTTGAGGAAAAATGTTTCATTCTCTTTATTTCGGCAGAAAGTAATTATTTGAGGTAACAATTTATGGAGCTCAAGCAGCATTCCTTCAACGGGGTGAGGATTATCTTTGAACCCTTTGGCAAGAATATGTGCCAAGTATTTACTATCATTCGACAGCAAAGCTACAGCCTCTTTGACACTGAAACCATAATACTTGATGATGACCAAAATAAGCAGTTACAATAGGGATTTTGCTGTTTTGGGGTCTCCTCTTGAATCGATTTTGTTTATGTCGACTTCAACTGAATAAACCAATAAAGTACCTTCTTATCTACCTTTGTCGTAGTGCTCTTTCAGCTCGTATAAAATATTGTACACGGTCTTTTCATCTCCATTGATTATTTTGGTTTTCATTTGCTGCGTGACCTCCACTCCTGCTTTCGCCAATTCGTTTCTGAATAACTCAAACTGTACACTAATATGTTCCAGTTGTTGATGCGGGAGGCTGCAGTGACGCTAGGGGAAAGTGTGATGTGATACTAGGGAAACACTTTTGTCAGAATGGAGTTAACAGTTGTTCCGCTAAGGATGTCAGTGTTGTTGAGCTAGCGACTGATATCTAGTCGGGTAAGCCAGTCTAAGAGAGAGCCTCTTTAAGTCATTTAAGTTTTATTATTTGGTGGGTCTGTATAATTATAGGTATGTTTGAAGGAAAGCACAAATTCCGAGGAATCATGAGAAACAAAACAGCTGATCTTCAGCACCTCAAAGGCCGAAAGAAAGCACCCTCAAAAAGGTACAACAGCCTATACCTAGATTTTCCAAGGCAGCTCTTCGCAAGACCTGTACTTTTTTCACCATACAGTCGACGATGATCCCATCATAAAATCCTCTCTCCTTTGTGAGTCAACCAAAGCTTCATAAACCGAAATGTCTTACATTGAGGAACCCTCATGGATGACAACCTACAAGGAATGCACAGCTCTACTGCGAGAAGTCGACATGTTACGTATCCCTTCATAGATTCAGAGTAGGAGATAGCAAAGGAAAAGATGAAGAAAATGAGTTCAGTCTGCGAGAAGAAACATGACAAGGTCATACAGCAATTTGTGGAAGAGGCTACGATGGTAGGTTGACTGTTATTGAGAAATTGACGAAGTGCGAGAAGAAAGTTAAATAGATGGAGCACGCTGCAAATTTTAACAATGAAGTGACCCCTGCATAGAAAAGGAGTATTTATTGAATGAATTAGCTTTTACAAGTATGATAATTGCGATGGCTTGTAACATTCGGGACTAGAGCAGAAAACTCAGAAACCAACAACAAAGCTAACTACATCGCTAGAGATAACTCACAAGCCACAACAAGAACATCTTAGACATGAACACCGACAGTTCATACTCTTAGACCTAAAACTGGCTCTCAGAATAGGAATTCGACATGCTATAGAATGACATGATGAAGTCCCGCAATCAATAGATTACCAAGATAGTGCAATCGATCTACTCACTTAATGCTTTGTACAAAGATCTACAAACTTTGGTGATAGAGCAGGGTAGTTTGCTGGATAGGGTGGATTAAAATATAGAAAGAACAGTTCACTCAGTTTCCGAAGCAAGGAAACATTTGCAATCGGTATTTATAGTGCTATTCAGGCTAAGGATAAACAGTAGAGTGGATGTATTCGTAAGGTTCGTAGATTTTTGGTGGGAGCGATTTGCCTGCTCCTGCTTATTTTCTTTATCAAGCACGTGTGATTACTTTCTATCGATGTGTCAGTCATTATTCGAAAAAAATTAAAATCTTAATTATGCGATTAGCAAACAGACTCATCTATGGACTCTTCGTGAGGACTCAGACTACACCGAATCCACATTTCCTCAAGTTTATCCCCACGAGCAAGGTCGTGATGGGAGCAGGTGAACCAGTGGACATTCCTACCCTATAGTAAGCTTATAAAGTATCACCATTAGCTCGCAGATTGTTCAAAGTGCAGGGTGTCAACCGAGTCTTTTATGGTAAGGATTTCATTTCGATATCCAAATAAGAAGCAACCAATTGGAACGACATCAAGCCATTGATATTCGATCTCATCCAAAATCACTACGAATCTGATGAATCATTAATCATCGACCCGAAGTACCCAACTCCCTATTTAGTCTCAATTAAGCAGGAATCAATGAAAATGACTCTCAAGTCGTGAAATAAATTAAATAATTACTTGTCAGCCGCATACGACCTTTTGTTCAGGATGACGGTGGTGATGTTCAGTTTGTGGACTTCGATGAGGAGAAAGGTGTCCTGAAGCTGAAGATGTTGGGCTCATGCTCGGGATGCCCTTCGACCAGTAACACCCTAAAAAACGGCATTTTGCGAATGATGAGCTACTACGTTGGTGAGGTCAAGGACGTTGTAGACGCATAGGCCTAACCAAAACACTGAGATTTCCGAAGAGTAGTATATTTATGATGTGTAGCACGATTTAAACTATTAATTTCAAAAGGTTAAAATCCATGTCAAAGATGCCATTCATAATCAAGACGCATATCGTCGGGCCGACTGTCCCCAAATAATCGGAGACCTTTGACCCGAGCTAGTAATCCAAGATACAAGTGCTACAGGCCATGAACGGCTATCTGACAGTATGAGTATCATCAATAAAGATCAACATGGTCATC
>Ga0100402_1006648_pt1 | contig 11401 bp, 6 predicted proteins | sample CryGeyme20150102_FD_80419 | JGI IMG/M metagenome (GOLD analysis project Ga0100402, IMG submission 80419) | Groundwater microbial communities from Crystal Geyser aquifers in Utah, USA - Crystal Geyser metaG 2015-0102 | ecosystem: Environmental > Aquatic > Deep subsurface > Groundwater | place...
ATATACAAATCACAAACTAGTTATCAAACTTTAGAACAAAGAAGAGAAAATATTGATGGACTAATTATGTTAGCATTTTCAATTGATAATTTATTAGATGAAGTTTCAAATACTTTATCACTTGTAAGACTTGATTCAATTAAAATTGAAGATATTACAAAAGAACCCTTGATTTTAGTTCCCAGAAAAGAGCTATTTGCTGAGTCTGAAATGAATAGCAATTTATTTAAAGAAAAGTTATTTAGAAGAAATATAGCAACTAGAAATTGGTTGATTTCATACGGATATTCAAAATCCAATTATTATAATAATTTATCAAACAATATTAGTTTAATAATAATAATTTTAGGCTTTATTATTTCAATATTGGGGAGTATTTGGTTATTTTTTCTAACTAAATTAAAATTCAAAGCTGAAGATTTAGTTGGAGATTTATCTAAAGACCTAATTAAGTACAAGCTAGCTATTAAAAATATATCTGAACAAATTGTAATTTCTGATAAAGATGGAATTGTCTTGTTTGCAAATTCTGCTACAGAGAGAATCACTGGATATTCAAGTACTGAAATTGTTGGAACAAAAGCTGGAAAACTTTGGGGTAACCTAATGACTAAAGAATATTATAAAAAACTTTGGCAGACAATAAAAGTAGACAAATTGACTTTTTTTAGCGAGATCACTAATAAAAGAAAAAATGGAGAAAAGTATACTGCTGAAATTAAGATATCACCTATATTAGATAAAAATGGTGAAGTAGAATTCTTTGTTGCATCAGAAAGAGATGTCACTAATATAAGAAAAATTGATCAAATTAAAACTCAATTTATTTCACTTGCTTCACATCAACTCAGAACTCCACTTTCTTCAATAAAGTGGAATACCGAAATGTTAATAAAAGGAGAAATTGGCACATTGGATGATGAACAAAAGGATGTTCTTAAAAATATCTACCAGGCCATTCAAAGAATGATTACTTTAGTAAATAATCTACTTAATGTTTCTACAATAGAATCAGGAAAATTAGTTATTAACCCTGAGCCAACAAATTTAATTGAGGTTGCTAAAGAAATAGTAATTAATCTTAAAGAAGCTTTAGACAAGAAAAAGATTTCTCTTAATACTAACTTTCAATTAGAACTTTCACAGGTAAATGTTGACTCAGATTTAATTAAAGAAGTGCTAATTAATTTATTAACCAATGCTGTTAAATATTCAAAAGTTGGTGGTTCAATTGGCTTGAGTATTAAACAAATTGAAGGCTATGTAATTGCTGAGATTAAAGATGATGGTATAGGTATTCCTCTTAAAGACCAGTCAAGTATATTTAACAAGTTTTCAAGAGGATCTAATGTCCTTAAAGCGGATGCTGATGGAAGTGGCTTGGGATTATATATGACAAAAATTATTATTGAGTCATCAAATGGAAAAATTTGGTTTGAAAGTTCTGAAGATGTTGGTACAACTTTTTGGTTTTCTATTCCAATTTATGATGTCATTAAAAAGGATGGTGATCAAAAAATTAAAAAATCAAGCATCTATGATGAGTTACATATTTAACTCTTGAACATATTCTAATATTCGAATATATTAAATTTATGTACAATCAACTATTTAAGTTACAAGAAGAAGTTTTTAAAGCCTTAGCTCATTCAAGACGTTTAGAAATAATACATTTACTTAGGGATCAAGAACTTAGTGTATCTCAAATCTTTACTATGCTAGATTTGCCTCAGGCTAATGTGAGCCAGCATTTATTTTTACTTAAGGAAAATTCAATTGTTCAATCAAATAAAATAGGTAAGCAAGTTATGTATAAAATTGCTGATCCAAAATATTTATTAATAGCCGACATTGTTAGGGAAATGCTAATTGAACAACATTCAAACTTAAATAATTTAGATATTTCCATTAAAGACATTGTTCCATTAACAAAAGATCCAGTTTGTGGAATGCGAGTGTCACCTAAAACAGCTGGTTTTGCTCACAAATATGGTAATGAACAACTATTTTTTTGTGCTTCAGGTTGTTTAGAAAAATTTAAAAATAATCCAAAGAAATATATTTAATTAAATCAAGGAAAAAATAATGAAAAAACAACCAAAGATTAATTTAGATGAGTTAAAAAATGAAGTTGAAGATAAAGTAAGAAAAGTTGCAGATAGTTCAAACATATTATCTTTTCATGTATCTGGTATGCACTGTGCAAGCTGTGCATCAAATATTCAAAGAAAGTTGGGAAAAACATCAGGGGTATTAGCTGCTCAGGTAAATTATGCTAATGAACAGGCAACAATAAAAATTGATAACAAAAAATTTAATGAAAATGAAGTTACTCAAGCTGTTGAAAGTTTAGGCTACACTGCTCACATTGGTATTGATGATACAAGTGATCTTGCTGAAATGGAGCGTGAAGAAGAATTAAGAGAATTAAAAACTAAATTAGCAGTTAGCTCATTTTTAACATTATTTTTATTAATAGGAGCTATGTTTCCATTGTCTCCATTAATATTAAAAAATGTTTTAGTAATGCTAGTTATTGCAACTCCAGTACAGTTTTGGGTTGGTAAAAGATACTATAAAAGTGCTTGGTCTGCTTTGATAAATAAAACCACTAATATGGATACCTTAATAGCTCTTGGCACATCAGTAGCTTATTTCTATTCACTGGTAGTTGTCTTAATTAAGTATATTTACGGTTCACAAAAGTTATTGAGTTTGGGTATTCCAGAACATGTATATTTTGAAACTTCAGCTACCATTATTACTCTAATTCTATTGGGGAAATTCTTAGAGATAAGAGCAAAGGGTCAAACCTCACAGGCTCTAAAAAAATTAATTGGGCTTCAAGCAAAAGTTGCACATTTAGTTGAAAAGGGAGGAAAAATAGTTGACGTTGATATAAGTAGTGTTAAGCCAGGAGATATGCTATTGGTAAAACCAGGAGAAAAAGTTCCAGTTGATGGCGAAATTGTTGATGGAGAAACTTCACTGGATGAAAGTATGGTCACTGGAGAAAGTCTACCGGTTTCAAAAACGATTGGTGATAGTGTAATAGGAGCAACCATAAATTCAACTGGTTCCTTTCAAATGAAAGCGACAAGAGTTGGAAGTCAAACAATGCTTTCAAATATTATTGAGTTAGTTAAACAAGCTCAGGGTTCTCGCCCACCAATTCAAAAAACAGTCGATAAAGTTTCTAGTATTTTTGTACCAGTTGTAATTGTTTTATCATTACTTACATTTATTCTATGGTTTACCTTTGGTCCGGAGCCAGCTCTTGTTCGCTCACTCGTGAGTATGATTTCAGTCTTAATTATTGCTTGCCCATGTGCATTGGGCTTGGCCACACCAACATCTTTAATGGTAGGAGTTGGTAAGGGTGCACAAAATGGAATCTTAATTAAGAATGCAGATGCTTTAGAAGTTGCAAATAAAGTCACCACAGTTTTATTTGACAAAACAGGAACAATTACAAAGGGGAAGCCTGAAGTTCAAACTATTAGTTTTATTGGAGACTTATCTGATAAAGAAAAAAATCAAATTCATGGGATTATAAATGAAGTTGAAAAGCTTTCACAACATCCTTTGGCAAATGCGGTGGTTAACTATTATAAAAATTCACAGCAAAAACTCTCCAGAACTAAAGTTAGTAAATTTAAAGATGTTTCAGGAAAAGGTATCAGCGCACATGCTGATGGGAAAGATATTTATATTGGTACGTTAAAATTCATGGATGAAAATAATATTAAGATTAATTCTAAAATATTTGAAAATGTTGAAGACTTACAATCACAAGCCCAAACAGTTTCATATGTAGCATATGGCAAACGGGCTGTTGCATATATTGGTATCGCTGATTCTATAAAAGATAATGCAAGAGAAGTAATAGCTAAACTAAAACAGATTGGCGTAAATTCAATTATGGTGACAGGCGACAATCTTAAGACTGCTCAGAGTATTGCAGCTCAAGCAGGAATAGAAAAAGTCTTTGCACAAGTTTTGCCACAGGATAAAGAAAAAAAGGTTAGAGAATTAAGAGAAAGTGGTGAAATTGTCGCTTTTGCGGGTGATGGAATAAATGACGCACCAGCATTGGCAGCCGCTGATGTCGGTATTGCTATGGGAAGTGGTACGGACGTAGCCATTGAATCAGCAGGCATTACCCTTTTAAGATCTGATATTGCCCTAGTTCCACAAGCTATCAATTTATCGAAGATAACTATGAAGAACATAATTGAGAATTTAATATGGGCATTTGGATATAACATTGTATTAATTCCAGTTGCAATGGGTATTTTATACCCAATTTGGGGTATTCAATTAAATCCTATGTTAGCTAGTGGTGCAATGGCATTATCTAGCGTATCAGTGGTTGCAAATGCATTAAGAATTAAAAGGATTAAATTATGAATTTATGGTTAATATTTTTAACTGGTTTAACAACTGGTGGCTTAGCTTGTTTAGCAGTTCAAGGTGGATTATTAACAAGTGTAATTGCAAATCAAAAAGATCAAGAACTAGATGATCTTGAAACTAATAAAGATAAACTAAAAGCAAAAAAGAAGGCAAAGTATTTATCAAAGATTAAGAATCAAACTTCATTTAGTATGTTTGATGATCTTGATTGGATGCCTGTAGGAATGTTTTTGCTTGCAAAGCTTGTTTCTCATATCTTTTTAGGTTTCTTTTTAGGATACTTAGGAGAGAGATTGTCATTGAGCTTGGGAGTACGCTTAGGTTTTCAATTTTTTACAGCCATTTTTATGTTTGCAACTGCAATGAACTTACTTAATGTTCATCCTATTTTCAGATTCGTTCTTATCCAACCTCCAAGATTTATCCAAAGAATGGTAAGAGATTCAAGTAAAAGCAAAGCTTTGTTTGCACCTGCATTTTTAGGTTTGTTAACTATCTTCGTTCCATGTGGAGTGACACAAGCAATGGAAGTGTTAGCCATTAATTCAGCTAGTCCCATTCAGGGAGCCTTAATCATGGGATCATTTGTGTTAGGAACATCTCCATTATTTGCAATCATTGGAGTTGCAACAGCAAAACTTTCTGAAGGTTGGCATGAAAAATTTACAAAGATTGCAAGTTATTTATTAATTGCTATGTCTATTTATAGTGTAAATGGAGTATTACTTGTTCTAGATTCACCAATTACAATTCAATCAGTTACTAGACCAATAACTTACTTTTTCTCTGATGAGCGCTTTAACAATATTAATGGAGCAGCAAATTTACAAATACAAGATGGTGTTCAGAAAGTAACTATAATGGTTCAAGATGCAGGATATTCTCCAAAATACTTTTCAGTTAAAAAAGATGTTCCGGTTCAATTAACAATCACAACTAAAGATGTCTATTCCTGTGCTTCAGCATTTGTTTTTAGAGAGTTTGGAATTTCAGCAAACTTAAAATCTACAGATTCACAAACTTTTACATTTACGCCTACAAAAAAAGGTAAGTTTACATATTCCTGTTCAATGGGGATGTATACTGGAACTATGGAAGTAAAATAAAGGAGAAATATGTTGGGAATATTTAATAAAAAACCAAAAGGTGAAGTTGTTAAAATTAAGATTGATGGCATGCATTGTACAAGTTGTAGCATGAATGTTGATGGTGAAATGGAAGAACTAGATGGAGTAATTTCTTCTACTACTTCATATGCAAAGCAAACAAGTATAGTAGAATATGATCCAAACAAAGTCAATCTAAAACAATTGCAAAAAGTTATTACTGATTTAGGATATAAAGTTATATAATTAGGTTATGAATCAAGAATATATAGTCGGGAAAGTGGATCAAGTTTTAGAAGAAACAGAGTATTCAAAAGAAGAAAACATATATTCTCAATCTTTGAAGGTTAAATCAGAAGATGGTAATGAATATACAGTTCAACAAGGAGATGAATACCAACCTATTAGTAAAGAACTTTTAAGAAAATCAGGTGATCAAGTTATTTTATATTCAACCCAAACAATTCCTGGAGAATTAACTACTGTAATAGCTGATACATATAGATTACCAACAATTTCCTGGTTAGCATTACTTTTTGTAATCATAGTAATTGGTGTAGGCAAGAAAAAAGGTCTTTTATCTATTTTAGGAATGATATTGAGTTTATTAGTATTAATGAAGTTTATTATTCCTCAAATACTAATCGGTGCTAATCCAATATTAATTAGTTTGTTTGGCAGTTTGTTAATTGGTTCTGCAACAATCTATCTTTCTCATGGATATAATCTAAAATCTCACATTGCCTTATTTTCAATGATGGCTTCATTGGTAGCTGTTTCAATAATTTCATTCATTGCTGTTAAAACTGCTAATATGTACGGGCTTGGCAGTGAAGAAGCTGCTTTCTTACAGGTAGGTAGTACTTCAAATATTAATTTGCAAGGTCTATTGCTTGGTGGAATTATGTTAGGAGCACTTGGTGTTTTGGATGATGTTACTGTAGCCCAAGTTTCTGTGGTTTTTCAACTAAGAGCTGTGAAGAAAACAATAAAGTTTAAAGAACTTTATAATCGTTCAATTGAAGTTGGAAGAGATCATGTAGCTAGTTTAGTTAACACTCTAGTATTGGCATATGCTGGAGCCAATATGCCCCTATTTCTTCTTTTTACTATCAATGAATCAGTACCAACTTGGGTAACATTAAATAGTGAAATTATTGTTGAAGAAGTTATTAGAACACTATCAGGTTCAATGGGTCTTGTTTTAGCTGTTCCATTTACAACTTTTATTGCAGCTTCATATGCAATAAAACTTAAAAAAGAAGACTTAGAAAAAATTACTCATAATGGTCATGATCATATTCATTAATTATGATAACATGTGATATATTACGTATTAATTATTAATACTAAACAAATCACAATATGAAAAAATTAAGTCCAGATATTTTTGTAAGAATTAATCATGAATCAACTTTACCAAAGTCTATTCAAGATGTATATAAAAAATTTCTAGAAGAGAATAATGCACAAACTTTGTTTGAAGCTATAGGTTTTAACACCTATGGTCAACTAAGTACTGTTAAGTTATCTGAACTGGGAAAAATGCTTAAATTTTATAATCCTTTAACAATAAAAACTAGTGACTTTATTGACGCTATGAGATTAGCTTTATATCCTAATACACAAGGAATAAAATGGTTAGCTCTTGATGAAAGAAAAGGAAGATCAATAAATAGAAGAACTTATTACTATGGTATTCATCCATTAGATGGTCTTTTCATGTGTGATTCAAAAACTGGTGTAATTCAAAGCTTTGATGGATCTGCAAAAGAATTTGTAGATATCTTTGAAGAAGCAGTTCGTCAAAAATATATAATCAACAAAAAAGAATCTAAAAGAAGAAACAAAAAACGCAGAAGAAGAGTTATAGTTTAAACACTTTGCTTTAAATTATCGTATACAAAATTAATACGAAAATCCCCTCTACCACAATATCTTTACAAAGAACTTACATGAGTGTATGATCCAATTAACTATAGTGAAATGAATTGCTTGCCCAAGCGAAAGTTTAATAATGACAAAAAGTCTAAGACAGAAGATTAATTCTGCATTTTCAATTACAAACATGATATTAATGACACTCCAGAGCTTTTTGCCTGGATTTTTTGCATTTATGCCTACAAAAGCATTTGCGAAAGAAATAAAACCATTAGTTGGTCAAGTTGATTTGGAATACACTTCAGATTCTCATGAGTTTGATTTGTCTGTAGTATCTTCAGTTAACCTTGATTATGAACTATCATATACATTTGAATCAACAGACTCAGCTAATAAAAGAGGTGTAACTGGCGTTGCAATTTCTACAAGTAGTGCTGCAGTTGCAACTATTTATGCCGGAACATGTTCTGGATCTGATTGTGTGTCTGATGAGCCTACTAGTGGTAATTTATCACTGCCTATTGCTGGCTTTAATAGCGATTTCACTGTCATTGGAGATACTTTGTGGTTTACCCAAGATGGCAAATCAACTGTTCCTAGTGTAGAGTTGGGCACTATATATAGTGCACCTCAAAATAATGAAGTTCAAGTTGTTTTTACTAAACTTCCTGAAAATCCAGGTAGCTTATCAATCGAAGAATTAACCTTATCAGATCAAACAGCAAAAGAAGTAGGAGCATACTCTAAAGTTGCTTATGACATTACTTCAGATATGGAAGATGGAACATTTGAATATGAACTTAAACTTCCATTACCAGAAGGAGCAGATGATAAAGCAGGAATGGTCTATGCACAAAGTGTAGAAGAGTTAAAAACAGCTAAATCAATAGATACAGACTCAGTTGAAGGTAATACTGTTAAAGCAACAGGTCTTAACCACTTTACTGTTTTTGTAGTTGTTTACAACACCCAACCTGCAGTAATGCCTGGTTCATATCCAAGTGTAGGATTTCAAGCAACTTCTACTTCTGAGTTAGGTGACTATTTGCAATTAGCAAGTACTCAAAGAGTTGCTCAGAGAATTACATTTGAATTAACAAATTGGGCTTGTGAAAATGATTTTACTTCAGATGGAAGTGGTGGATGGATAGCAAATAGAAGCAATAATGATGCTTGTATGACCACACCTGGTTCTTCTTATACACATCCGATAACTCTTAATGTTTATGAAGCAGACACAAGTGGCTCAGTACCTGTGGTTGGAGCTTTAGTGCTAACAAAAACAGTTAATGCTAATATTCCATTTAGACCATCTTATGATGACAGATGTACTGCTCCAAGTGGCGATGTTCCGTTTGGTGGAACTTGGTACGACGAAACAACTGGTTCATGTTCACACGGATTTAATTTTGATGTTCCATTTGATTTAGATGGAGAAATATTGCCAGATAATGTAATTGTTTCGGTTGCATATAATACTCAATCTCATGGTTATTCACCAATAGGATCAGTAGGTCCTTTTGATTCACTTAATGTTGCAGTAGGTCCAGTATCTCCAACAGTGGGTATAAATGTTGATCCTGATGATATTTATTGGAATACATCTCACGCATCTTTTTATACAGATGGTGGAGCAGCAGGAGTAGGTATACTAAGACAAGACAGTGGTTGGACTGGTTATGTTCCTGTAATTAAGATTGAAACATCTTCTCCTACAGTTACTACAATTGAAATTCCAAAAGATAATACAAACTGGATGTTTAACAGAGATACATCTACAGCTTCTCCATATGAATTTAATTCAGATCAAGCAAGTATTGGTTCAGGTAGTTTATATGCTTTACCAATTAGCTCAAATGCCTCAGACAAATTTATTGCTGAAAACTTCATGTATGAAGATATCTCTGATTTAAGAAGTATTGAATATGATTTTATGATTGGGTCAGGTGGTTCAGTTTCAGATGCAAATCATTTTTATATGAATGTATATGCAAACTTTGGTGAATCAGATGATGATAAATATTATGACTGTAGATATGATGTTGTCCCTACAACTGGTTCAACTACTGATTTTACAACGGTTGAATTTGATTTATCACAATCATATCCAGTATATCAAGGTGGATCATCACCAGAGACATGTCCAGCAGTTCCTGCTGACATGGATTCGTTATCATCAGGATCAATTATCCGTGCTATTGCAATTAATGTAGGTGATACTTCTACTAATGATCAAGATTTAGATGGTTATTTAGATAATGTTGTAGTAGATAAAGGTGCAGAAATAACAGTATATGACTTTGAGCCAGATACTAATGCTCCCGAAGCACCAGTAATTGAATATCCAAATGCTGAAGATTACTTTAATTCAGCCCCAATTTTAAATGATTGGTCAGATGTTATAGATTCTTCAGGAATTGATTATTACAGAATTCAATATGAATATGATGATGGACATAGCTTTTCAGGATATCCATATAGAACAACAACGTCTTCACAAAGAAATCATACTCCAGGAATTGGAGAACAAGGTGGAGTTAGTTACAGAGTTCAAGCTTTTGATAATGCAGGAAATCAAGGAGCATGGTCAGAATGGAGACATTATATCTACGATGCAACAGCTCCTAGTGTTCCTGTAAATCCATCACATAATAATATTTCTATTCCAACAAATAACTTTGATTTTGATTGGGATGATTCAACAGATGAATCATCTATTAAATATGAATTCCAATCATCTATGAATCCAGCTCAAGTTGATGGAGTATTAACTACAAGTTTATGGCATTCAAATATCCTACCAACCAGCATGATTCATTCTTCAGGAGCTCCTGATGGAACATGGTATTGGCAAGTCAGAGCCATTGATGCTGCTGGAAATATGAGTGATTGGAGTGAAATCTGGAATGTAACTTTAGATACAGAATATCCAAATATGTCTAACATTCAAATGTATGTAAATGGAACATTATCAGATATGGCAAAGCCAGGTGATACTGTAAAGATTACTGCAGATGTTATTGATGCAACTACAAGTGTAGATAAAGTACAAGTATGGGTAAGAGAATATCCATGGTCACCAAATCAAAACCAACTTTCAGCTGGAAACATGACATATGTTTCAGGTGATATGTGGGAATATGAATATGTAGTTCCAACTACATATGTAGATGGTGATGCTCTTAATCAATCAATTGATGGAAACTACTTTAACTTCCGTCCATATGATTCAGCAGGAAACTCACATATTGGTTGGAGAGAAAACTTTACAATTGATGCTACAAGACCAGTGTTAAGTGTTACAAAACCAGCACTTGATGCATATGTAAAAGGTATAGTTACAATTGAAGGTTTAGCAGAGGATACAATCTCAGGAGTAAATAGAGTTGCTCTTCATATCTACAGATTAAATGAAGATACAACAAAAGATTTAGTACCTGGATGTACAACATTACCAGGAACAATCTTAGGCTCTGATTGGTCACTAACTGTAAATGATGGTGGGAGCTGTAATCTTACAGATGGACACTATGAAATTGCAGCATTTGCATATGATAACGTTGGAAACCCTGGTTGGGCTTCAAGAACACAGTTCTCATACGATGAAACAGCAGCAACTATTGTTTGGGATCAACCAATTGATGGTTCCATATTACAGGGTCCAGTAGTATTAGGAGCTTCATCAAGTGAATTAATGACAAACTTTAGATTTAAATGGCAACTCCCAGGTGAAGCTTGGGTATTAGGTCCTAATTTAACTAATAGTGATACTAGTTACTCATGGAGTTTTGCTCCTTTAGTAGATGGAATCTATTCATTAAGAGCACAAGGTAGAGACTTAGCTCTTAACTGGAGTCAAGCAAATGACATTGAAGTCACAATTGATAATACTAGCCCTACGGGCACTATTGTATCTCCAGGAAACATTAATACTAATTCATCTTTCCAAGTAACTGGAACTGTTGCAGATAACTTATCTGGAATTGATAGAGTTGAAG
>Ga0100402_1006652_pt1 | contig 11400 bp, 7 predicted proteins | sample CryGeyme20150102_FD_80419 | JGI IMG/M metagenome (GOLD analysis project Ga0100402, IMG submission 80419) | Groundwater microbial communities from Crystal Geyser aquifers in Utah, USA - Crystal Geyser metaG 2015-0102 | ecosystem: Environmental > Aquatic > Deep subsurface > Groundwater | place...
AGGCCCCTGTTGATCGCCGTGCAGGCTAACGGGCCACCGCGCGCCGATCAAGGCGCACGCCGTCCGCCCGGTTGCAAACGATCCGCTTGAAGCGCAGCCTCGCCCGGTTCAAGGCGCGCCGAATTGCTCCGAATCGTTTCAGGTGAAATCAAATATGGCCGAATCCGCTGCCCCTCCGATCGAACGATCCGCGCTGCGCCATGCCTATCGGCAGGAAGAAGAGGCCTGCCTTGCCGAGCGGCTGGAACAGGCCGCGCCTGCTGCCCGCGTGCACCCGCAGGCCGCCGCGCTGGCGATTGACCTGATCCACGGCGCGCGGGCCCACAAGGCTAGCGGGATCGATGCCTTCCTGCAGCAATACGGGCTGGATACCGAAGAAGGCATCGCCTTGATGTGCCTTGCCGAAGCGCTGCTGCGGGTGCCCGACGCCGCCACCGCCGACGCGCTGATCCGCGACAAGATCGGTGCGATCGAATGGGGCGAGCATCTGGGGGCAAGCAGTTCGACCTTCGTCAACGCGGCGACCTTTTCGCTGATGCTGACCGGCGAAGTGCTTGACCCGCCAGAGGCGCATCAAAAGGGCATGGGCGGCGCGTTGAAGCGCGCGATCAACCGGCTGGGCGAACCGGTGGTGCGCACCGCTACAGCGCAGGCGATGAAGATCCTTGGCGGGCAATTCGTGTTCGGCCGCACAATTGATGAAGCGTTGAAACGCGCCGCACCCGAACGTGCGGCTGGCATCACCCATAGTTTCGATATGCTGGGCGAGGCGGCAATGACCTTTGCCGACGCGGAAAAATACCGGCAGGATTACGCCGCCGCGCTGGAACGGCTGGCGCGCGAAGCTGGTGCGGCGGTGGCCGGTTCGCCGGGCATTTCGGTCAAGCTGTCGGCGCTCCACCCGCACTACACCTACTTCCACGCGGATGCAGCGCGCGCGGCGATGGTGCCGGTCGTCAAGGCGTTGGCGATCCGCGCCCGCGACGCCGACTTCCACTTCACCATCGACGCGGAAGAAGCCGAGCGGCTCGAACTCAGCCTCGATATCATCGAGCAACTGGTCGCCGACGATGATCTGTTCCGCCGCCCCGATGGCAGCCGCTGGGAGGGGTTCGGCTTCGCGATTCAAGCCTATCAGAAGCGCGGCGTGGCGGTGTGCGATTGGGCCGGAAACCTTGCTCGCAGGCATGGTCGCCGCCTGTTCGTGCGGCTGGTGAAAGGGGCTTATTGGGATAGCGAGGTGAAGCTGGCACAGGTGGGCGGTTATGGTGATTATCCGGTATTCACCCGCAAGGTCGCGACCGATGTCTCGTATCTCGCCTGCGCGGCGCGGCTGTTCGAACACGCCGACGTCATCCGCCCTGCCTTTGCCACCCACAACGCCTATACCATCGGCGCGATCAAGGCCCTGGCCTCAAGTAACGAAACGGCAGGCCAGCCAAAGACATTCGAATTCCAACGCCTTCACGGCATGGGCGAGGAGGTCTATCAGGCGCTGCGCCGGGTTGAGGGCAACACTCCCACCCCGGTGCGGATTTATGCGCCGGTGGGCGGACACAAGGAACTGCTCGCCTATCTGGTGCGGCGCCTGCTGGAAAACGGGGCCAACACCAGCTTTGTCAACCGCATGGGCGATGCTGATATTCCGGCTGCCGAACTGGTCGGCGATCCGGTGGCGGAACTCGCCGCGCTCAGCCCCCGCCGCAATCCGGCGATCCTGCTGCCCAGCGACATTTTCGCAGGCCGCCAGAACAGCGCCGGGATTGATCTGTCAGACCCGTTGGTGCGCGAACCGCTGATGGCGCAGCTGCGCAAGCTCGACAGCATCCAGTGGCGGGCCGAGCCGACCTTCCCGGCGGCCACCCCCGGCGAAATCGCCCCGATCACCGCGCCGCACGATCTGGCGCAGGTAATCGGCACCCGCCGCGATGCCACCGCACAGGAGGTCGAAGCCGCCTTCACCCGCGCTGCCGCGATCCAGCCCGGCTGGGATGCGCTGGGCGGAGAGGCCCGCGCACTGCTGATCGAAGAAGCGGCTGATCTGTTCGAGGCGCATACCACCGAATTCCTCAGCCTGTGCCAGCGCGAGGCGGGCAAGACGCTGCTGGATAGCGTGCTCGAACTGCGCGAGGCCGTCGATTTCCTGCGCTATTATGCCGCCGAAGCGCGTCGGCAATTCAGCGCCCCCACCATCCTGCCGGGGCCGACGGGGGAGGAAAACAGCCTCTCGCTGCATGGACGCGGGGTGTTTGCGACGATCAGCCCGTGGAATTTCCCGCTGGCGATCTTCACCGGCATGGCAGCGGCCGCGCTCGCCGCCGGTAACAGCGTGGTCGCCAAGCCCGCCGAACAGACCCCGCTGATCGCGGCGCTCGCGGTCAAATTGTGCCACCAAGCCGGCATTCCGCCCGAAGCCTTGCAACTGCTTCCCGGCGCAGGGAGCGTCGGGCAGATGATCACCGCCGATCCGCGGCTTGCCGGCGTTGCCTTTACCGGATCGACCGAGACCGCGCGCGCGATCAACCGCGCGCTGGCCAGCCGCGATGGACCGATTGCCACCCTGATTGCTGAAACCGGCGGCCAGAACGCGATGATCGTCGATAGTTCCGCTCTGCCCGAACAGGTGGTGCGCGATGTGCTGGCGAGCAGTTTCCAGAGCGCTGGGCAACGCTGTTCGGCCCTGCGGGTGCTGTATCTGCAAGAGGATATTGCCGACCCGATGCTGGCGATGATCCACGGCGGGTTCGAAGCGCTCACTGTGGGTGATCCGGCGCAGCTTGCCACCGATGTCGGCCCGGTGATTGATGCTGACGCGCAAACGGCGCTCGAACGCCATGTCTCGCGCAGCGCGACGAGCGGGCGCAAGGTGACGCGCCTGCCGCTGCCCGAGCGCTGTGCCAAAGGGTGCTTTGTCGCGCCGACCATCATCGAACTGGGATCGATTGCGGAACTTTCCGCCGAACATTTCGGGCCGATCCTCCACGTGGTGCGTTTCAAGGCGGGCGAATTGGGGCAGGTGGTGGACGCGATCAACGCCACCGGATTTGGCCTGACGCTGGGCCTGCACAGCCGCATTGCCGAAACCCGGCGGTTCGTGGCAGCGCGCGCGCGGGTCGGCAATTTCTACGTCAACCGCAACCAGATCGGTGCCGTGGTGGGTAGTCAGCCGTTCGGCGGCGAGGGGCTGTCGGGCACCGGGCCGAAAGCCGGCGGGCCGCACTACCTCGCGCGGTTCGCGACCGAACGGGTGACGTGCATCGATACCACCGCAGCGGGCGGCAATGCCAGCCTGCTGGCAGCGGGATAAGCGCAAGGATGGCGCAGCGGATCAAGGTTGCCAGCTACAACATCCACAAAGGCATCGGCACCGACCGCAAGCGTGATCCCGCGCGCATCCTGAAGGTGCTGGCTGAGATCGACGCGGATATTGTCACCTTGCAGGAAGCCGACCTCAGGTTCGGCACCCGCGCCAGCGTGCTGCCGCGCTTCCTGATCGAAAGCCAGACCGCCTACGTTCCCGTCCCGCTTGACGTGCAAGCCGATTCGATCGGGTGGCATGGCAATGCGATCCTGGTGAAGAACACCGTCACGGTCGAAAGCCACGACATCATCCACATTCCCAGCCTTGAACCGCGCGGCGTGGTGACTGCGACCTTGCAGGTTGGCGGTGCGATGGTGCAGGTGTTCGGGATGCATCTCGACCTGTCGGGCCTGTGGCGGGTGCGACAGGCCCGTGTGATTGCGGCGCTGGCTGATACCGCGCGGCAAGGCCATGCGACAGTGCTGATGGGCGATCTCAATGAATGGCGGCGGCAGTCCGGAGCCTTCCGCGAATTTGGCCGCCATTTCAGCATCCTCGACCCCGGCCCCAGTTTTCACGCGGCGCGTCCGATCGGGCGGCTCGATCGGATCATGCACTGCGAACAGCTGGTGCCGCGCGCTTGCGGCGTGCACCGCAGCGCGCTGGCAACGACAGCGTCGGATCATTTGCCGGTATGGGCGGAATTTACGCTGGGGTAGGGGTGGCCGGGGTAGGGGTGATTGCCACGGCGTAGCGCCTGCCAGAATTGGTGCCAGAACCGGTGCCGCACCGAACCGCCTATTCGTGCCGCAATGCGTCGATCGGGTCGAGCTGCGAGGCTCGGCGTGCGGGGTAATACCCGAACACGATCCCCATCCCGGCGGCAAACGCAAAGCTGACAATGTTGATCACCGGATCAAACACAAAGGGCACGTCGATCGCCGCAGCCAGCCCCAGCGATGCGCCGAACGCCAGACCCACGCCGACCAGACCGCCCAGCGCGCACAATACCACCGCTTCGGTCAGAAATTGCAGGCGAACTTCGCGGGCGAGTGCGCCGATGGCCAGGCGGATGCCGATTTCGCGCGTGCGTTCGGTGACCGAAACCAGCATGATGTTCATGATCCCGATCCCGCCCACCAGCAGGCTGATTGATGCGATCACCGCCACCATCGCGGTCAGCGCGCCGGTTACTGCGCCGAGCGCCTGATTGATCTGCGCTGTGTCGATGATGTTGAAATCATTGGGCTCGGCTTCCTGCAGCAAGCGCCGCTCGCGCAGCAAATCGACCAGCGCATCCTGGATCGACGCGGCGGCGTAGGCACTGTCGTACTTGACCACAAAAAAATCGAGGTTGTCGTTCCCCCGGAACCGCCGCTGGACGGTCTTGAGCGGCATATAGACCACATCGTCGTCGTCCGCGCCGCCGCCCTGACCGCGTTCCTCCATCACCCCGATCACCTGGCACGATACATTGCCGAGCCGCATCCGCGCGCCGACCGGGCTAGAGCCGCGCGGGAAGATCGCCTCGCGCACCTTGAGGCCGAGCAGGCAGACGCTTTTGCCTGCCGCCTCTTCGTCGCGGGTGAAGGCGCGGCCTTCCTTGATCGCGATGGTTTGCGCCTCAAGCAGCGGATTGGTGCCGCCCTCGATCCGCGTGTCCCAGTCCTGCCCGTTGTAGAACGCGGTGGCGCTCGTCCCGGCCCCGCCCGCGGCAATCTTGACGCCGGCAATCTGCTGTTCGACCGCGCGGACATCGGCCTCGTCGAACGGGCGGATCGTGCCGCGCGTGGTGCGCACTGGGAAAACGATGAAATTGCTCGCGCCTAGCGAGGAAATCTCGTCCTGCACCGAAGCGGTCACCCCGTTGCCGAGCGTCACCATCGTCACCACCGCCGCCACGCCGATGATGATGCCGAGCGTCGTCAGGATCGAGCGCATGATGTGGCGGCGGATTTCGCGCAGCGCCAGCAGCAGGGTCGAGCCGAGCATCATGCCGCCGTTCCTTGATTGGCAGGGCTGCGCGCGCCGCGTTCGATCCGCTCGACGCGCCCATCGCGGAACCGCACGATGGTTTTGGCATAGGACGCCATTTCCTCCTCGTGGGTGACCATCAGCACGGTGATGCCTTCGCCATTGAGGCGACACAGCAGTTCCATGATTTCAATCGAGCGTTCGCTGTCGAGGTTGCCGGTCGGCTCGTCGGCCAGCAGCACGTCGGGCTGGGTCACCAGCGCGCGGGCGATGGCGACGCGCTGTTGCTGGCCGCCGGATAGTTCGGCAGGGGTGTGCGTGGCCCATGGCACCAGCCCGACCTGATCGAGCGCGTGCATCGCCGCCGCGTGCCGCTGCGCTTTCTTTTCGCCGCGATAGAGCAGCGGCAGTTCGACGTTCTCGAGCGCGGTGGTGCGCGCCAACAGATTGAAACCCTGAAACACGAAGCCGAGGTAACGGCGGCGCAACAGGCTGCGCTGGTCGCGGTCGAGTTTTTGTACTTCGACCCCGCGAAACCGGAACACCCCGCCGGTCGGCACGTCGAGACATCCCAGAATGTTCATGGTGGTCGATTTGCCCGATCCCGATGGGCCCATGATCGCCACGAATTCGCCGCGTTCGATGGTCAGGTCGATGCCCTTCAAGGCCTGGAATGCGGCGGCCCCGCTGCCAAAGCTCTTGGTGATGCCATCCATCTGGATGAGCGGTTGTGCGCTCACGTGCCAGCCGCCTTGATGCCGGTGACGACCTTCATGCCCGGCTTGAGTTCGCGCGCGGTGACCACGGTGCGCCGCCCGTCGCTGCGTCCGGTAACTACCGCGATGGCGCGCAATGTGCCGTCCGTCTGCAAGACTTGCACCTGCTGGCGGCTGCCTTCGCCGATGCTGGCTTGCTGTTTTTGTTCCTCAAGCCCGATCTGCGGATTGAAGACGCCCCCGGCGCTTGCTTCCTCGGTTTCGGGGCGGAAGCGCAGCGCCGCATTGGGCACCAGCAGCGCCTTGCCGGTGTTCTGGGTCGCAATCGTGGCGGTCGCGGTCATGCCGGGACGCAACAATCCGGCGGGGTTCTGCACATCGAGCCGCGCTTCGTAGCTGACCACCGATCCGCCACCTGCGGCGCCGGCGGTGCTGGTGCCCGACTGGCTTTGCACGGTGTTGCTTGACGCCAGATCAACCCGTTCCAGCGTCGCGGGAAAGCGGCGCCCCGGATAGGCATCAACGGTAAAGGTCGCGCGCTGGCCCGCCTTGACCTGTCCGACATCGGCTTCGTCGATCGAGACGCGCAGCTGCATTGTCGCCAGATCTTCGGCGATCACGAACAGGGTTACGGTGTTGAAACTGGCAACCACCGTCTGCCCCGGCTCAACCCGCCGGGCCAGCACGACCCCATCGACCGGCGCACGGATCACCGCACGGGTGCGGGTGGTGAGGTTGCCTTTGAGCGACGCTTCGGCGGCTTCGATATTGGCGCGCGCCGAAGCGACCGCTGCCCGGTCGCGCGCGACCGCGGCCTCGGCGCGTTCGACCTCGATCTGCGAAGGCACGCGCCCGCCTGACAGGCGGCGCACCTCCTCCAGCCGGGTGAGCTGAACCTGGTCGATTGCGATGGTGGCCTGCGCCTGTGCCAGCGCGGCGCGCGCCGCATTGAGATTGGCGCGGGACTGCGCGATCTGCTGGTCGACGATTTCGGTATTGATGACCGCAATCACCTGCCCTTTGGTTACGCGGTCGTTGACATCGACCAGCACGGAATCGAGCGGGCCGGTCACTTCGGCGCCGACCTCGACCTGATTGGTCGGGCGCAGATTGCCGGTCGCGGTCACCGACAGGGCGAGCGATTCCTGCGCCGTCACCGCGGTGATGTAATCGGGCTTGGGCTTGTCCCTCAAGAACGACGAGATGATCAGCGCGAGCAACACGGCCACGATCAGGGCGGGCAGCCAGTATTTCATTGTGCGCCGCCAGCGCGGGCGCGGCCTGATGTCCAGGAATTCATCCACGCTTGGCTGCGCGTCCGGATTGGTCGTATCGTTCACTCAGCTATCCCCTTGGCCGCCACTTGTTGCAACGCCGCGCCTTGCGGCACCGTCCATCCGCCGCCCAGCGCGCGGGCGAGACTGATAAACGCGCGCGCCCGCGCGGCTTCGGCGTTGACCAGCGCGGTGCGGGTGCTGAGCAACTGGCTTTCGACCACCAGCAGTGTCTGAAAATCAATCAGCCCGGCCTGATACTGGCTGCGCGCAAGCAGTGCGGCATTGCGCGCACCATCGCTGGCTTCGCTGAGCGCCTTGACCCGCGCGGCACTGGTATCAAGGCCGACGCCTGCGCTTTCGACCTCCTCCAGCGCTGTCAGGATGCTCTGCCGCCACGCTGCCAGCGACCCGTCCGCAATCGCCTGCGCCGCTTCGATCTGACCGCGCGCGCGTCCGCCATCGAAGATCAGCTGGGACAGGCTGGCAAACACATTGCCGGTGATCAGATCGAACAGGTTGCCGACATCGGTTGCACTGGTGCCGACGCTGCCGGTCAGCCGCACCAGCGGATAAAGCTGCGCCCGCGCGATCCCGACCCGGTCGAGATCGGCCGCCAGCCGGGCCTCGGCCGCGCTGACATCGGGCCGCCGTCGCAGCATCTCGGCCGGCGCGATCAGCGCGACCGCCTCCGGAGGCACCGGCACGTCGCGCGGCGTTCCCGCCAATGCGCGATAGACCGCGCCGGGCGGTTCGCCAATCAGGGTGGAAATCCCGTTTGCCGCCGCCACCAGATCGCCTTCCAGCTGCGGGATCGCCGCCGCCGTTTGCGCCCGCTGCGCGCGGGCCTGTTCGACATCGAGGCTGTCGACCAGACCTGCCTGATTACGCCAGCGCGCAATTTGCAGATTGTCGTCCTGATAGGCGAGCGTGTCGCGGGCGATGGCGAGCTGCGCCGCGAGCGCGCGGGCGGCGACCACCTGGCTGGCGACCTGCGCGACAATCACCCGCTCCAGATCGCCGAGCGAATAACCTGTCGCTTGCAGATCGCCGCGCGCGGCATCCACCGCGGCATCGATCCGCCCGAACAGATCAGCTTCCCACGCAACATCCCCGCCAAGCGAGAATTGCACATCATTGCTGGCAAAATCGCCGAAATCCCGCTGTCCGCCGCTGCTGGCGGTGATGGTCGGCACCCGCGCGGCGCGGGCCTGACGCAAGCCCGCCCGCGCGGCGCGCAGCCGCGTGACGGCTTGCGCCAGATCGAGGTTATCATCCCGCGCGCGGGCGACGTAGTGATCGACCAGCGGATCATCCAGCATGAGCCAATACCGATCCAGCGCAAGCGCGGTTCCGGCAGACGGTGCCAGCGCCCATTGTTCGGGCAGCGGCTGCGCACTGGCGATCGCTGGCGGATTGGCCCGCGGCACCGCGCAGCCAGCCAGCGCGAACACCGCGCAAGACATGACCAGCCAGGTTGCCGCCGCCGGTGCTGCATGGCGCTGGCGCAGCGGCACTACGCCCATTCCTGCTGATGTGTGTGCACCAAGACCCGGCCCCCTGACCCCCGATCTCCGTAGAAATCGATCTGAAAAATCATGGTGATGGTAACCGCACGCCGCAGTCTGCGCAACGCGGGTTCGTCGGGTGTGGTGGATTGCTGGTCGATCAGTGGCCGTGCCCGGCGGCGTTTGGGGCCGGTCGCCCGCCTGTCGCCCGTGTTACACAGCGAAAAAAGCCCGGAACCGTGTGGCTCCGGGCTTCTTCGGGTCGCCCCCAGGGGCGGTAGGCGACGCGGGGGGTGCAGGAGGACTTACCGCAGCAGCGACAGCACGTTCTGCTGGCTCTGGTTGGCCTGCGCCAGCATCGCGGTCGATGCCTGACCCAGAATCTGCGCCTTGGCGAGGTTGGTCGTTTCCACCGAGAAATCGGCATCCTGAATCCGCGAACGCGCATCGCTCAGGTTGATCGCGTTGTTGGAAAGGTTGTTGACCGCCGACTGGAGCCGGTTCTGCGAGGCGCCAAGCGTTGCACGGGTCGTATTGATCAGGTCAAGGCCGGTATCGATCGTGGCCAGCACAGTGTTGGTTGCAGTGGTCAGGTCAACCCCGGTGACGCCGGTAACGCCAGCGTTGCCGGCCAGATTGCTGAAGGTCAGGGCGACCGTATCGGCCGCATTTGCGCCGGCCTGAATGGTCACCACGCCTGCAGTGCCTGCCGAACCGTCGAACAGTTTGCTGCCGTTGAATTCGGTGTTGGCCAGCACATCGGTGATCTGGTCGGTAAGCTGGGTCACTTCGGCCTGGATGTTGGTCTTGTCATCGGCCGAATAGGTGCCGCTGGTGGCCTGCACCGCCAATTCGCGGATGCGCTGCATCATGTTGCTGACTTCGTCCAGCGCGCCTTCGGCGGTTTGCGCCATGCTGATCCCGTCATTGGCGTTGCGGATGCCTTGGTTCATGCCGCGAACCTGCGCGGTCATGCTGCTGCTGATCGCAAGGCCGGCGGCGTCGTCCTTGGCCGAGTTGACACGCTTGCCGGTCGACAGACGTTCCATCGCGGTGCCGAGCATATTGCCCGCCGAAACGCCGGCGCTGGTGGCACGAAGAGCAGAGATATTGGTGTTGATAACGGACATATTGGTAACTCCTGAATGGTCAGGCAGGACGAACAGGCCCGTCGCTGCTGGCCATAAGAGCGGCTGCCCGCCGGGATGTTTAAGAAGAAAATTTTTTTGTAGCAAAATCAGATTTTTATATGGTGATGACGGTGTGGCAACGGCTGTGCGCGCGCCAGCCCACCGCAATTGCCCTAAGGGAAGCTACGGGGGCTTAAATTTGCCACATCTCCAGCGTCTGGGCGGCATTGGTTTGCCGGTAGCAAGAAAACCAGGGGCGACCATGACCATACCAGCCAGCACCATCGCGGACGGCAATACCGACCACGCAACACTGATTACCATGACAGTGCCGTTGATGGGCGGGCGCTGGCAGCGCGACCGGATCGTGCTGGGCAGCAGCATTCCGCCAGCGATGGGCGCAGCAATTGCGCGCAGTGGCAAGGTGGCGATTGATCTGAGCGAAAGCGCCCCCCCCGCGCTGTCGCTGATCGCGCCGCAGCGTGTGGTGCTGGCCTATGATCGCGTAGCCCTGTCCGATGCCCGCGCGGCATTGATCGCGGCGTCGGCGCAAGGCGGCTGGCCGATTGCCGGCGATCCGCAGTCGCTGGCGTTGCTGACGCTGGCCGAACGGATTGCGGCAAGCGACATTCCCGTCCTGCTCGAAGGGCCGACCGGCACCGGCAAGGAAGTGCTGGCGCAGTTCATCCACCGCCTTTCGCCGCGCGCCGACGGCCCGTTTGTCGCGGTCAATTGCGCCGCCATGCCCGAAGCGATGCTGGAAGCGCTGCTGTTCGGCCACAAGAAAGGCGCCTTTACCGGCGCTTCGGACGCGGGCGAAGGGCTGTTCCGCGCGGCGGACAAGGGCACGCTGCTGCTCGACGAAATTGGCGAATTGCCGCTGGCGTTGCAGGCCAAGCTGCTGCGCGCGTTGCAGGAGGGCGAAATCCTGCCGCTCGGCGCGACCCGCCCGATCCGCGTCGATGTCCGGGTGGTCGCCGCGACCAACCGGCACCTTGCCGCCGAAGTCGAGGCCGGGCGGTTCCGCGAAGATCTGCTGTATCGTCTTAACGTCTTCCCCTTGCGTTTGCCCGCGTTGCGTGACCGGGCGGGCGATGTCGCGCCGTTGGCGTTCGGGATGCTGCTGCGTCATGCCGCTGCGCACGGCCAGCCGGGGTGGATCGACCGTGCGGCGCTGACTTTGCTCGAAACCCATCCCTGGCCCGGTAATGTGCGCGAGCTGGAAAATGTCATTCGCCGCGCGATCCTGCTGGCAGATGGCGCGAGCGTGATCGGGGCGGAGCATATCGTGTTCGACACTGCGGTGCGCCCGGTAGCCGGGGCGGTGGCAGCAGCGGCGCCCGTGTTTGCGTCCTCTGGTTCTGTCACCCTGGCGCGATCGCTGTCAGATGTGGCGTTCGCATCAGAAGCGCGCGCGATTCTTGAAACGCTGGCCAGTCATCGCGGCAACCGCGCGGCGACTGCGCGCAGCCTGGGCATTTCCGAACGCACCTTGCG
>Ga0100402_1006661_pt1 | contig 11389 bp, 16 predicted proteins | sample CryGeyme20150102_FD_80419 | JGI IMG/M metagenome (GOLD analysis project Ga0100402, IMG submission 80419) | Groundwater microbial communities from Crystal Geyser aquifers in Utah, USA - Crystal Geyser metaG 2015-0102 | ecosystem: Environmental > Aquatic > Deep subsurface > Groundwater | place...
CTTGGTTCTGATGCAAAATCAGCTATTTTTATTACTCGCTGTATTCGAACAATTCGAAAAATAGTTCAGCTATGTCCCTTGCCTCAGGTTTCAAAGATCTGAATATTAACATTTTTACTTGAAATCTAAACTTTTCATGAAGTTCATGACTATGCAACGTATATGCATCATTTTATTCTTCAATTATGATATTTTTTAAATTTGCTTATTTTTCTACAGCTCCAGCTCAAGAAGTTTTATTGTGAAATTTTGGTGATCACGTCGTGTGGTGACATCTCCGTTGTGCTTCTGATTGATGCAGTGAGGACATCCTTTTGGCTAGAATTAACTAACAATATGATCTCGCTCTTTTTCTTTGTTCTGCTTTTCAGTAGCCAGCACTTCGAAAATGGAACCCGAGACGTTGTGCTGATTGAAGTAAACTTCGTCAGATTATCCACACTACTTACTCATTCTCTACCGATTTTTTATCTCCTCTTGCTGTGGTTTTTCATGTCTTTGTTTCTTCAAGGTTTTGATCTCTTCGTTTAGCTGAATAAACTTGAGCTTAAGAGTGTTCAGGACCTATATTTATTCATTATCGAATATCTTTTCATCATTGTTTATCCAAACGTCTTCCAGCTCGATGTTGAATATGTAATTGAGAATTTTTTATATTTTGTATTGAGTCTCAAATTTTGAGATAGGGGCGAATGAATTCTCAGGTTTTTAATCGTTTGGATTGTCAGCAACATCATCCTACATTAGAGGTGCGTTGTTGCGAAGACGAAGGGAAACATTGAAACTAGATTTTTAGACGATGGAATGCTGCTCGATAGCTTTGAGATGATTGCTTATGATTTTTTCATATTTTTTCAGGCTGCTCATCTTTTTCTCCAAAAATGAGCTTAAATTGTAATATTCCTGCTTTTTCTTATCGAGGCCTTCAACTTCAACGCTCATCTCGAAATTTTTCTCCTTAAGGATAGTATTCTCCTTTTATAAACTAGTGTATTTCTCACTAAACTGCTGTAATTGTTGCTCGGCTCGAGTCAAGTGCTCAGTCCTTTTCTCCAGCTCAATGTTAACCTTTTCATTGATTTTCTGCAAAGTTTCAATCTCCTTCTGCAGAGCTACGCCATCCTCCTCAAGTACATTGTTGCTGGTTCTGCCTTGCTTGCTTTCGTAGAACTGAAGAGCAGTCTGCAATTAGCAGATTAACTCATTTTTCTCTGCCATTTATTATGCCAACATTTCTAAACTTTATTTTTTCTTTTTGCTTTCGATCTACTGCCTTCGGTAGTTCTACTCAATCTGATCCTATAGCATTTTATTTGACCATTTCAGGCCTTACAGTTCACGATTGAGGGCAAAACAGCGACGAGACAGAGAGTGTATCTTATCATTACTATTTTAGGAGGGACTCTGCACAAAACAGGTCTTGTTGCGTGGATGACTGGATACATCCAGCAGCACTGTACTTACATTTTTGTCAGTGTCAGTTGTTTTCTTATCGGTCATCATAACTGGCTTATTGGTAGCAAGCCAAAGCATCCGTGTCCCTTCTTGTACTCTCTTGCTAATGCATCTCTCTAAAGTTTGTGTCAATTTGAATCCTCGATGACATTTCTATTCGACAGCCGTTCTGAAAATCCTTCTAAAAGCTTCAATCGTTCTTTTTTTATTCATATTTGCAAGAGCAAGAACTAATAAGGTGGTCTGTGCTGATGTGCCATTCCTGGTACTGACATTGTTGCTAGGCTGATCAGGATTGCTATGGACGGAGTTGTCTTTGCGCTCGCCTTTCTTTTTGAATAGTTATACAAGGTTCATATATTTGTGGATGAGTTATTGTTTTTGGTGGCAGGAGGGACACAGCTCCTCCTTTGGCTAGATCATTATTATTGCTTAAAATATTATAGGTCAGTGCTTTATTATTTTACAGCAAAAATCATCAAAACCAACCTCAATACATCTCTTTAATCATATAGCCTTTGATCTATAGCTTTTTATATCGGGTACACAAAAAAATAAATTTTAGCAGAACCCATCTCCCCTTATCTTGACCTCATGCCTCTTTTTGAGCGCAAACCAAGTAATCAAAAAAATAACCGCATTTCCAGCTTATTAAAGCAAGTTGGTGAGATATGGGGGTATTGTTGCTGATAGTCTGGGTTATAATGGACAGTAGACTTAGCAGGCCGAGGGTGGAGATATACTGTTGGGGATTTGAATTGATTTTATTGGCTAAATGGGCGGGCGGGATGGAGGCAATTATATTATTTCACCAAGGACAATGGTAAGTATTTTCCATCTTCTTCTTTCTTCTCCATCATCATAATATTCAGAAAGTAGCACGTAAGACCCAAATGCTCGAGACCACCTAGACCCTCCTTCCTGAACCCAGAAGGACCAGTCGTGTACACAAGCCTCCCAAGTAGCCCTTCCTCGACGCAGAAACGATGATTTCTTGATGGGTGCCTGCCATCTCTAGGAAATCCTGGGGACATCCTACATTGAGGTAAACTTCTTACATTTTTCCCCTTTCCTCTTTTTATTCTGACGCAGGAGGACTACTACCCAAAACGACGAAGAAAAAATCATCGATTCGACGACAGTGACGATTACTCTGAAGGACATCGTGCACCTCGCAAAAAGTACACACTCCTCCATGAAGCCCCCAGAGCCACCTAAATCAAGTCGAGGCCCTCCTCGAGTGGAAAAAGGCAGCCACATATCTTCCCATCACGGTCAGCTATCTGCCCGATCAGGAAGAAACACCAGTTGAATTGCTCCATCGCACCAAACTCATCAAGAGCATCGCCCATGAAAACCTTTTATCAGTAGCTGAGGATGTTTAGGCCATATTTATCAACATAGATTGGGACAAAGCTGGTCAGACAATGAAATAATTCCAGCAACTCAAACTAGAATCCAACAAATTGATGAGCAAAGGACTCATTTTCGTTTGGGCTCCTAAACAATATGTCCATGACTTGCTGATCACCATGGAGAAGAAAGATTTCGTGTATGTGGAAAATCTATAAATCATCAGATTGGATCTCAACAAAGCTGTCCAGTACGCATAAACTGTCACCAAAAATAAATTCGAGTCCGGTAAATACAAGAAATATACAGTCACTGACATCTGGACAGTCGTCAAATGCTTGGATAGTGCCAATCCATGCGATCTGATCGCTGACGAACCTTCACAGTACTTCAATCGCAGCAAGCAGACCCTCCTCATGTTCAAAAAGGTATCATCTACTTATACTCAGAACAACGGTGCCAAATTTGAACTGAGACATCAACGCACCTGCGATGTAGTATTTGACATGCCCCTCAGTTTGAAAGAAAAATGCGCCCCAGACACTAAAGGATACATTTACAACATGATCGAGACCCTGCTACCAGATTGCCTGATGATTGAGCAAAAAGGAAAGGGCAACTTCGGCTTCAAGATGTTGTAGCTATGGGGAGACAGTAAACAACCAAGACGAGGATGGATCAGTCTATGCGAGGAGTGATTGAAAATTCCTTCATGAATCCTATATAATGATATATAGCAAGCACTTGACTTATTGATTTGATTTGAATATAGGATGAGATAATAATTTAAGTTACAAGATGGCCACGGAAACTATCAAGAAAGAAAATATCATCGAAATGCCTGATGGATCAGATATGATCGCCTAGGCCACCAGAGAGGTATATTTTAGTGCTAATGCAGGCTAAATGGGCAGTTGACAACCTCAAGGCAGAGTATCTGATGTCCAAACACATCAAGGAAAAGTTTGACGAGAAGTATGGTTCAAATTGGCATTGTGTCGTTGGCAAAAATTTCAGCTCTTTCGTCAGTTATGAGGCCAAGAATTACATATTTTTCTATGAGGGGCAACTAGCAATATTGTTATACAAGATAGGATGATAGATCTATCACTTGACATCTGATGCCATCCACTCTTCTATCACATGACCTAATTTGTTGAACTCACCAACCAACGGTTCAAATTTCCTGTAAAGAGCCTCCACTTCTGAGTTGAGGAATATCCTCGCTGTTCCCTTGTAGGTGTCAGGAAGGACCTGCATGAAGGTCTGCATCTCCACGCTCATTAGCTGACTGATATTTCTGAGCATACGCATCGTTTTGAAGAGAGGAGTAGCAGTGTCAACATATATATCGTGTTTGTAGTTGTCCATAATGACAGTTTCGGCGTTTGTGGGAAATGCGATATTTTTGTCTTATCCGACAAGAGGCGACACTCTTTTGAGCCTGATCATCAGCAGATCATAGAATTCAGATTGGGGGAGGTTGTTTCTGGTCAAAAATTTGTTTAGTAAACGCTAAGTTCGGAGGAAACTCATATGCCCCAATTCATTTAGTGCACAGACCAGACGATCCAGTAACATAGTTTCGGTCTCATCTCTGAAGCAAAGGTTTCGCATGGGAGCTGACCCATTGATTGAGATGTAGCGCATTTGTGGCTTGTTAATGCTAAAAGGAATTTGCTGCTCCACATCTTTTAGGCAGTCGTAAAGCACACCATGCACCTGTGGAGTGCAGCGAAGAGAGTAGGCATCTTGAACGAGGCTATTTGTGGGTTTGATGGCCTGATATAGAGATATCTATTACTGTCTGATCGATCTGAATATAGTCGAAAATGACTGCTGCGAAGTCTATCTCTCCCCGATGGTTCTTATCTTTATGGACGATCGCTCTGAAAGGGTGTGTTCTCGCATAGAGGCTGACCAGGCTCATAGCAACGACATACTAACTCTTGGGCAGGAATTATTTTACTCTAAAGTAGCTCTAGACCAAGGTTGTAACAACCATCCCACTACTACCCAGCAATTCCTCCAACATCTCAACTGTAAGATAGACATAGGTCTGACTAGCCAGAAGTATTTGAGCAACCAGCCCGTGATTACAAGTGCTTACTCTAAAATTATGTGAGGACGGGTTGGTGAGATAGTTGTTGTAGAAGGGTATAAGTTTATTGAGAAAGGGGTGCCATTCTGCACCTTTGTGTTCGAGTAGTGAGTTGATTTTGAGTAGAATGTAACGGCAGATAAAACTGTGTCGGTGGTTCCTATCCTATCCGCCTTCAGTACATACCTCCAATTTTAGTCTGATGGCAGGAGTATCTTCACTCAGAATAGGACTGTTCTGCTCCTCTTCAACTTCAATCCTCGGCAAACAATCCAAATCATGCACTGTCAACTTCCTCGGTAGCTTGATAGTCTAACTCATTGCCCTATATCCGTATAACTAATAATATTTTTTCCATCCTCAAAACTATATCTCAATGATTTAAGGTTTCATTATTCATTTTAAATTTGGGACTTTTGAATGACCACCAGCAAGCAAGTCTTCAACTTTAACCAAAAGTTCAACGGTAATAAAGCACCAGTCTTCGCCTGGAGCAAAGACTCCTCCTATCTGGCTGTCGGTACAGGTCAAAAATACGTCTACGTCGTTGATAAAAGAGGCAAAGTTCTTGTCGAAAAATAGTTGCAGCAAAAAGGTGCTGTTGTTGCTCTCGATTGGGACTACGAGTAAGAATTACTGGCCATTTTGCTAGAAGATTCGAATATGCTGTTACTGTGGGCTCCCTTCACAACCGGCATGGTTGATGAGCTCCCCTTCTAAAATCAAAAACAATCGATCACTTGGATGAAGTGGTCCCTGACTCATCCAGTCCTGGCATGTGGAAACGAGAAAGGCTATCTGAATTTTTACTACAAAAAGAACAAAAGGAAGGTGCCGACCATGGGAAAACATTCCAAAAAGGTTACTTGTGGAGATTGGAACAGCTAGGGATTGCTGGTCACTGGCAGCGAAGATAGACTGATCACTGTCAGCAGCCACACCTCAGATAATGCTGCCAACTCGTTGGCTGTCAAAGCTGAACCAAGAGATTTGAAATGGGTAACCATGAAGACCTAAGAGAGAGGGAAGAAACAAACAACAATTTGCGGTATATTCAACCAGAAGACCCTCCTAATCCACGACATCGCCTCAGATCGACCCGCCCCTCTAGAACTCATGTTCTAATCCAAATACGGCAAAATTATCGACTACCAATACTACGGTGACGGCTACATCGTCATAGGTTTCAGCTAAGGGTATTATTGTCATGTGAGCACTCACTAGAAAGAGATGAAAGACTAGATCAAGAGCTAAAGAGTATTCAATGCTCCCTTGTAGGCTATGGCTGTCAACAACTCCTACTACAAATTGGCACTAGCCGGATAGAACAAGATAAAGGTCATTAGTCTGAGCGATTGGAAAGAGATAAAACAGGAAACTTTCGATCTGCCTCCTGGAAGTGGCAAGGTGACTGGTTTGCAGTTCTCGCCCAATGGAAACACCCTGACCATTACCACCAACAACGGCCTGCTCTATGGATACATCTTATCGACTACTACTCTCATCAGTACTTACAATTAGTTGGTGGCTTTGCTGAGCTCACTCACAGAAGTGGTCATCTTGTCCTGTTCCTCTAAAAAGAGAGGCCAACTCATAACAAACATTAGTTTGCCTTTTGAACCTGCTGGCTTATCTCTGGGACCTTATCATGTGGCTGCTAGATTAGGCAACACTATTAAATTTTACAGATGGCTCAAAGATAAAGTTCTACTTCAGGGAGGTGAATAAGTCAACGAAATCCAGTGCGAGTACAACATCAAGAGTGTGGAAGTAGGCGACGGGTGGGCCGCCATTTTAGACGACAAGAATAAAATCCATCTGGTATAAATCTAAGGTAAGAGCAAAGAGAGGATCTTTCCTGTAGAGGGAGACAGACAAGTTGTCCAATATTTCATGACCAAGGTCTTCCTGATCTACCTCGACAACACCTACAGACTGAAGTACTACCACATCGAAGACAAATCTGTAGTGATGGAGCATAAACCAGACAATCCCATTCTCCGTGTATTTCCCAATAAAAATGGTACCAAATTGATCCTCCAACATCAAAACGGTGAAGTGAATCTGTTCTTCCCTACAACCGAATCCTACCACCACGTCAAGATGGTCACAGATAGAGTCGATCGGGTCATCTGGGACAACTAGAATGCCAATGAGTTCGTCATCATAAATGGAACTCAAGCTTACTCTTATGTCATATCGAAAAATAATATTTTTGGGGATATCGTCATGCCAGTTAATTAAATCCTGGCTATTGAAAATGTTGAAAATTAAGATGGCGAGCCCACTACAACAAGAATCGAAAAAAATGTGCTGACTCTCTCGCAAGGGTATATCTTCTTCATGACTGGTATCACAGTTAGCTTCGTACCTCTGACTTCCCATGCCTACTTTGGAAACTACTCCTTTGAGAATGACACGCCTGAAGGTCATACAAGATTTTTCTTTGCTAACCTCTCCCTTAAACGCTTCCAGCAATGCCTGATAGCAGCTAAACATCTCAGATCCAATCAATTCTATGAAAGTTTGGGCAAAAAGGCTCTAGAAAATTTGGACCTCGATATCAGTTTGAAAGCTTTCCAAGCTGGTAAAAATTTAGCAATGGTGCTGACTCTGGAACCTTTGTTACATGAAAATGAAAAGGATCTACTTGTGGGACATGTTGCCATGATACTGGGAAAATATGATATCGCACAAGAGCACTATTTGAAGTCATCGGAGCCATTGAATGCTTTGGACATGCGCTGCGACATCCAAGATTGGTTTATCGCCTCCTCGCTTACCAAGAACATCGCACCAGAGCAGGAGAACTTCATCAGCAAAAGATTGGCTGCTCAAACTTAATCACTAGGAAACAACACTGAGGCTCTCAAACAATTCGAAAAATCAGTGATCAACGGTGAGCTTCAGACCGTCAGTAAAGCTGTCGTGGAAAGACATAACGTTGAATGTTTTGCTGGTATGGCTCGAACACTCATTAAATTGGGCGACATCCAACGTGGTTTCAACATTGCCCGATAAATAAAGGACAAAACTCTACTTTCCGATATTGCTGTTGTCTGTGAGAATATGAAGCAGTACTTGGAAGCTGCCCAACTCTATGAAAAGGCTGAAAATATTGAGAAAGCTGCCACCTTGTACCTTCAGTTGAAAATGTTCAAGCAGGCTGCTCCTCTCATGAAAAAAGTCAAAACCAAAGCCATACTAATCAAATACGGTAAAGCCAAGGAATCAGAGGGTGCCTTCAAGGAAGCCGAGGAGGCCTATGAAGATGCAGAAGCATGGTAGGATGTCGTCAGGATCAATCTCAGCAACTTTGACAACCTCTAAAAACCCAAGGAAATTCTACGCAATAAATGCTCAACTTCTACAGTTGCTTCAATTGTCGCTAACTATTGCGAAAAGCGAGGTTTTTGGAAGGAAGCAGTTTAATTTTTGATCATGGCCAACCGTAAAGAGTAAGCATTTGTTATGGCCCAATCACACGGATAGATGGACACCTACGCAGATTTACTGAAAGAATGCACAGCCGAGGAGCGAATGCAGATAGCTGTTTACTATGAGAGCAAATCAATGTGGGACAAAGCTGCCAAACAGTACGACCACGCCAACAACCAACTCAAAGCCCTCAAGTTATACATCAAAGCTGGAGAACATTACATCGATAAAATGCTCGACCTGATCGAACGCAACTCCAGCCAGGAGCATCTTACTCAGGAATTACTGGATTACCTTATGGGCTAGACTGATGGCACACCCAAGGATCCTATCTTTACTTATAGGTTGTACAGAATTTTGAAGAACTTCAGAGCTGCTGCTAAGATAGCTGTTACCATTGCTTCCCAAGAGCAATAAAATGGCAATTACAAAGGAGCCCACGATATTCTGTTCCAATCCTACCAAGACATCAAAAAAGCAAACGTCCCCATTCCTCTCGAACTCGAGAAAAAACTATCAATTCTTCATGCGTACATCATTGCCATCAAGCGAGTGGCCAAGATGGATCAGCATGCAGACACAGCTCTTTTGCTGAATAAGGTTGCCAAAAATATCATGCAATTTCCTGCCCATGCTGCCAACATCCTGACAACTGCTATCGTCAAAGCTATGAGGGCTGATTTGAAAGGATTGGCCTACACTTGGGCTATTGTCGTCTTTAGACCTGAATATAAGAGTCAAATTCCTGAAAAATACGTCGACAAGATCAAGAAAGTAGCCATGAAGCCCATCAACGAGGAGGTGCCTGAACCCAAGTCACCCTGTCCCTTCTGCAAGGAACCAGTACCTGACTACAACGATGATTGTCCTCGATGCCTCAACTACATTCCTTTCTGCATCGCATCCGGCAAGTACCATTACCTATATTCAGACACGTCGTAGCCGAAGATTTGGCCCAATGCGATCACTGCAAGTTTTACTGCAACTATAGCACCATGAAGAAAATGCTCGAACATCCTTAAATTGAGAAGACCTGTCCCATGTGCAACGAGAACGTGACTCTGAATGAAATTCAATTTGTCGGTGAAAACGGTGTAAACGGATTGAAGAGAGCACCTCCTCCCAAGGATGAGAAGAAAGAGGAAAAATGATGGCAAAAACAATCTAAATTAGCTTATAAAAAATGAATATGTTGAAATCAGTAGATCAGAGAGAGGTCTTTATTTTGTCGTCTTTCTTGCGAAATCCACCGAAAGTCGAACCTCCTCCTCCTCCAAAAAATGATGGCTTTTTGAATGCAGGAGTAGAGCCGTTGGGTAGTTGCTGTTCTATGGTCATTTGAGTCTGACTCATGCTCGCATTCAGAGGCTGCCTCTGGGAAGGCTGGCTTCTGATATTGAATATACCGTTGCTATCTTCCATATCAGGAGGGAGGTCCTGAACACCTTTCAACTTGGCCTTATCCAGCAAAGCTCGGTATTTTGTCTTGAGCTATTCGTATTTTCTGCGTTCTGATAGCTTTTGGTCGCTAGCCTCTCTCATTCCTTTTTTAAGCTATTCGATCTGCTGTTTCATCTTTCTGCTCTATATCTAATTTTGCTTGCTAGTTTCCCTGTACTATTCTGTCTTTTATTTGTTTCTTAGACAATCGAGGTTTTTCATCATGAGCATATCGAAGAAAAGTGAGGCCATGAGTTCAGGCTCAGTCTCTTTGCTTTCGAGTTATTTCTTGTAATTAACAATTTCCTGGCTGTTCTCGTTCATCAATCTTTTGAATTTTTTGAACTATTGGTAACTTTTCTCTTGTTTTTCATATTTCTGTAGTTAGCTACTCAAGTAAGCCTCATGCTTTTCGGCCGACATAAGATGTTTATGCAGTCTGTCTTTTTCACTTTAAAGTACCTTGTTTTCATTACGCAAATTGAGGACTTCTATGCTCAATGCTGTCTTCTAATCCGACAATCTTTTGATAGTCTCCCCTCTCTTCACCACTTCTTTCTCGTTTTATTCCATGTTGTTTCGCAATTTGTCTACTTTTTACGATTACTCCTTGATCTGTTTCAACAACTCCTCAACCTGTTTCCTCTACGATACGTTAACACTCGACAATAACTGTCTCAAATGCGCATTAGCTTTGCTGTTTAATACCACTGGAAAGTGAATACTTCTCATTTATTTGCTTCCCGCTCTCTTTTGACAGTTAGGACAGGTCCCTTTATATTCGAAATGTTGTTGGATACAGATGTAATGAAAGCAATGTCCACAGGCCAAGCTGACAATCTCCTAGGTAAGTTCTGAAAGGCATATTGTACAACTAGGCAATTCGTAGAGGTTTTAGTTGATGAGCTACTATTTTTTGGGGGAAATCATTTAGGCGGATAAGTTAATTATTTAACTTATGGATTTGGGTTGATATTCCATCGGATACTTTTTGATCTATTTGCAGACAGATATTGATCAGAATAAACAAAGGCATTGTATTTGAATATTTTTATAGGAAAGAAATGTTGATATAAATAAATATGTTATTGCAACTGTTATGGGCATCCGGATATCCATCTTTCCATTCAACACAGCTACCTGCCTTATGAAATGACACATCAATCAATCAATCAATATATATTAATCTCATTCGGGAACGATCCTTGTCTGTATATTTGACATCTAATAAAACTAAATGCTGTGAATAGATGAATAAAATGATCACTTTGTTTTGTCTTTGACAGACTTCAGTAAAGTAGGATTAGTTATTTGATCCTTGCGGCTGAAAAATAATAAAATTATAGTATGGGTTGTGCTCCTGCTGCCAAAAAAGCCCCTCTCTAAATGAAATAGAGCCCCGTTGGTGTCTTGAAAGTCACCATTCTCGGAGCTGAACTTTACAACCATCCTAAAGTCGTCAAACCTCACATCAAGATTAGAGTATCCAATCAGACCTGGCAGACAGATTTCGTCGTTCCTCCAGCTTCCGACAATACAGGTGAAACCTTCACCTTTGCCATCAACAGCTTCTACAAACCTCGAGGAAGAGCTATTTAAATC
>Ga0100402_1006665_pt1 | contig 11386 bp, 11 predicted proteins | sample CryGeyme20150102_FD_80419 | JGI IMG/M metagenome (GOLD analysis project Ga0100402, IMG submission 80419) | Groundwater microbial communities from Crystal Geyser aquifers in Utah, USA - Crystal Geyser metaG 2015-0102 | ecosystem: Environmental > Aquatic > Deep subsurface > Groundwater | place...
AGGATAAATGATTTTTGGGGAATATCAGCTGTATATAAAATGATCATACTTTTGGCAATTTCAGGTCACAGTTGTAGTGATATTTCTCATCAGAATAAATCATCTTGTAGTGTCCCAGCTCAACCTGTATTTCTGACTTGTTCTTATTCCTCTTTCGAATTTCCTCAGTAAAACTGATAATGATCTTATGACAAAATGTAATCTCGTCCATGTTGGCTCCATCCATCTTGGCATCCACGAAGCAGTAATGAATCAGGTCATCTCGAGCTAGTGAAACTTTCCATTAATCATTGTGTCGACCGATAGCGAGACAAGATAGTTTTTGATAATTTTAAATTTTTAGGAAAGAAGGCAGGCACAATAAACCGAGAGTTGAGCTGATTTTAGGTTTGTTTTCGATTTAGAGGCGGGTCTTTAAATTGAGATTGAAGAAGTATGGATCTGTATGAGTGGCATATACAATGATATCAGGAGTAAAAGCTCCTTTGATCTAGTATCGAACTTTATCCAAAAGTACTTGGTTCTTACAGCGCTGACTCATAAGGAATAAGGCACTATTCCCCACTGCCAGCACAGGTATATCTTTGTATACATTCAATAGCTCAGCCAACATTTCAAAAAAAGTGTCACTGTCCGATTTTTCCTTGACTTCTGGTATGACAATAGCGTCGACATTTTTTATAGTGAATTCGAGTTTTTCCTTGTTGAGATTCGCCCTCAGTGGTGTGATTCTGGTACCTCCAGATTCAACCCATTTCGCAAATTTCTGATCAATAGAATAATAGTTCTCCCCAGATTGGTGAAAGGCTACAATTGCAGTCAGTGGATTTGTATTTTTATAGTTGACTTCTTCCTACCAGGCCAAGGAGTAATATGCAGGCATACAGCATTTGTAGGCCGTCTCCAATTTAATAGCATTTGCAAAGGCTTGAGGCTAGCTAATTGATGGTTCTTTCCATTCTGACTCACTATCTGCGATTTGTGAGATATCTGAGATGATTTTGTGATAATTAGGCTACAGAAGATGTTTATGTTGTTGAACGAACTGATATTTTTCTTTGAAGGTGGGGTTATTTGACTAATTCATTCTGAAATGTTTATAAACAGGCAGAATAATATACAATCACGTTTCATCTTAGCTTGGCTTATGAACCTCCAAAGGTAACTCAACTGGCTAGAACTCATTTATTACTCCTTTGGCGTTGTTTTTAATCAACCTGAATTTCAACTCGATATTCTCTCGTATTTTGTACTCCATCCACTCACCAACTTCTTTCTTGTCTTTGATGATTCTCACCAAGTCCCCAATTATCTCCATGTAAATGTTTTCATCCACTCTGCTGTTCTTCTTGCCTCGCCTGACGATATTCTCTAGCTTGTCTATGTTGTCCTCGAAAAGAACTTCAGCCTTTTTGTTGAATTTGTTACGGTACTGTTCAATTTAGAACCTGTGGACGTATTATTTAAGCTCTTCTAGCTTTCTTTCGAGATTAGAGAGGTATCGTTATTTTTTGAGCTAGCTGTAATCCTTACGCATTTCTGTCAGTTTATCTTATACTTACTCATTCATTCTGAGGAGCTCCTAATTGAGGATATAAGACTAGGCAAACTCATGGACCTTTTTATTGATTTTCCACTAAATTGCATTAAACCGGCCGAAACAATCGGCTAACTTTGTTTCCAATTGCATCATCTGCACATCAATTGTCTTGAACATCTTCTCCACTTTACTATAGTGCATTGCGAACATCTTCACCAGCTCAGATAATTGATTCTCTTCTTTTAATGAATCATCTCTTACATTTTCACTTTTGGCATGAGTACTCTTCCTCGGTGGTAAAGAATCATATTGCGAGTGAGTGGGTTTGAGGGGCACTGTTTAGGGAATGTAGTGACTGCTGTTGTGCTTGGGCAGAGTGGATCTCAGTCTGGAGTGCATTATAAAGGAAAGTAATTATTGCGAGTGATATATGAGTTAGAATGATAATTTTACTTGATCAAGTCAGTCAGTATTTCTGTACTTCTCTCGCAGTTTTCGCAAATATCTTTCATGTTCCTCCAACCTTTCCTTTTACTATTGGGCTTCGTCCATTTTTCCTTGTTTTCTCAAAGGAACATCTTTCCTGTAACGACTGTCAGAAGGCAAGAGAGGATCTATGGGGTCTTCCAATATATATGGTAACACTTTTTTATCATTCAGGTCGATGTATGTTTTGTTGTCAAATTTGACCCATTGAGTGTATCTGGCCTCAAATTCACTAATAATTTTTGAATATTTGTCCTTTCCATAAGGCTTGAAAGATACAAATCTGCTCTCTTTCTTCAAAGTTTCCTAAAATTCAGCCATAGTTTTAGCCTTCAACATCCCAAGATACCCTTCAAAATTACTGTCATTTAACTTGTAAGTCAAAACAACTCCATTAGAGTCATAGGCATAGGATCCACCATAGGGCTAGAAGGTAGTGGTGCCCACAAGCACACCTGTCATCTTGCCATTTGTTAGCTTGCCCTTGACCCAATATCCATCATCGTATTGTAAGGTAATATCACCGACGAACCTGCCGTCGCCACTATTGATGCCTATGGAAGCAGCTAATTCAAGGGAGCCATATATGGTGTAGTTATCCTTTCTGTAGTGAAATGCTGTAATCGGCGGGTGATGAACCACCTGTTCAGCGGTGTATCGACCTCCGGCAATGTCGGCTTGGTATGTTTCACCGATAGCCGGGTTGAAAGGTTTGACGATTGCTACTTGCAGTAAGCTAAAAGACCAGATAAAGCACATGAATTTTTTGAATCTTTAGAGTGGATCTTTTGAGTTGCTGATTATCAAGGGAGCTGCTGCTACTGACTTACCGTAGCTTTATAGGATGGTTTAACTTTTAAGGGAGAAAGCAGGTAGGCTGATCCCCATGAAACTGCCAGTCGACAGAAATTTCTTTAGCACAAAGCTGAATATTTTAGATGTATTGCTGGCCCATTCCTCATTGATCATTTCTAAATTTCCTTTCTCAACGTTTATCTTCCAATCTTATCTTCGCTGGTAGCACGGCTCTTGTTTGTATTTGCCTTCTCTTTCTTTCAGTTCCTCCCTATACTTTATAAGAGAAGGTCTAACCTGTAGAGTCTTGGGTGAGTTTGAGGACTGTTTCTTGAGAGAATAGTTTGTAGATCTGCTTGATGGTAGCATAGCTGTGGATTTTCCTAGTCTACGGTTTTCTTTTTCTTTTATGTCTGCTTCCTTCTCCTCTTGGAAAGCTTTAGCCATGGCTGCATAATCAATCTGTTTTGGGACTTGGATTTTTTCTTCCTTGAGCTTTTTGGAAACCAACGCATTTTTAGTATGTTTGATAGCTTTTCTAATAATTTCCGAATCTTTAGCATTGATCTAGTATTCTCTTCCATTGTCGAAAATCAGCGATACATTATCTCCATCAACTTTTTATTCCTCCAGTTGGTCAATGTGAAACTCCTTATATTAATTGATATGCCCTGACTGCGAGATAGCAATCTGGGAAATGCCAGGCTTGATGATTAACTGGCGCTATTCATACCATCCGAGGTACTTACTCTTTATATTTACTTTTTGACTGAAATGTTTGGACATTATTGCCGCAGTAGTTTAATAATGGTAAAATATTTTTCTAGAGCTTTACTCAGAAAAGATTAATCTTATAGTCAGTATTCAATAATTTTATTAAACATGTTAGCTAGCACTCACTAACAAAGGCTTTGGGATATATTTTCCCTAAAAATATGATGGATTATCTGGTATCTTTCCTGATGAGTAAACATTTAATTCCTTCTATTTCATGCTAAAAGTAGTTAATACCCTCAGCTTCATGATTCTAGCTCACTGTTTGTGCCCGTAGCGCTCCAACAAAATGCAATCATTGCAAGTAACGGCAATATATGTTTGTAGAACAAGTGAACAAACAGACTGATTAATTGTATGGTAAATCTAGTTTTAATTTAGAGTTGCTTCAAATATATTACAACAAATTGTTCTTCAAACCATCAGTTTTCATAGTTTATGGTCAAGGCCTCAGCTTGATAGACTTGCCGATATGATCTGTACACCATCGTTCCTTTCAACTCCTTCAGTGATAGGCCAGCAGTAGTCAATTTCACCTGTCTCTGCTTGCCAGGAACCAAATCGAAGTAGTTATCGCTGAACTTAAGGTATTGTTGACTATTGCTGATGTATAGACTTTTTATTAATTTATCGCTTGAGAGGATGATTTCGTTGGTACCATAAAGGTAGTGGACTGTCAATTCAGCAGGTTAGAGCTGTAGATCTTTGGGTGCTTTGATGAAGGTAGTCAGTATGCTTCGGTTTTCCTCTTTCATGCCATAGATCATCTCAGTATATATTACTATTTTATTTTCATGTCCCGCATAGATGTTCTGATCGAGCTGGAAAAGCTCTTTCTTCTCATTTTATTTCAGCTAAATAGAGCCGTCTTCTGTTAGCAGCACCATTCCATCAAAAGTGACCACCTCAATCAGATAGTTAGCCATGACTGGATACAGCTTATCATTCACGGCCACAAATTTTTGGCTGTGAGGGTGATAGTACAATATGATATCTTTGTAGTATCTTTTGGCTGAGTACTGGACTGCTTTCCATCTGCCGTAGTAATCAATGCTGGCCCAGGATATAGCAGGCCAGGCATCATTGAACATCCAGTAGAGGGTACCCCAACTTTTAGGTTTGGCTACTCTTTGAGCGCGAATGGCAATTTCCATGGCATGTGCATGAACCAATCCGCTGTTATATGTTTACAACTCGAAGTTAATAGATTGTTTGGCGTAATTTCGCATGTATTTTTGTAGAGTACTGAATCTACTCATATGTTTCTCATGGAAGAGCATCTTATCGGATTCATAGGCTCGATCGTGAGGCTCGGTGAATTAGAGAATAGTCTACCAAACAGGAAGAGATTGTGTTCCAAACTAACTATTGAACATTCCTTGAGCAGATTCATAAGACTCAAAAGGCATTCCAGCTGCCCAGACTCCCCAAAAGTGGATATCTCCACCAGCATGGAACCCAGAATTTCCTACTCCTTTGGAAGGAGATGATTCGATATAAGGCAAATTATCGCATTAGACCCTCAGAATATCAGGTATGAGCTGTTTGAATAATTTTTTATAGTTCTATTGATATTTTGGTTGTCCCCATCCCCAGGATTGAATTCCTTGCAATATTTAGTTGTTTCCTGACCAGAGCACCAAAGCTGGATAATTTCTTACTCTCCTCACTTGATACACTATTTCTTGTTTGACATTCTCCAAAAATTGATCGGTGCCTGGGTAGATAGAATCGCTGAACATGAAGTCGTGGAAAATCATGATACCTTTTCTTGATGCTAATTGGAAAAATTATTCTGATTCGTACTGACCACCTCCCCAGAGGCGAAGCATGTTATAGTTGGATTCAACTGCATCGTTGAGCAAATTTTCAATAGAGTTTTTCGGATGGAAGTCAGAGTTGATTAAGCGAGAGTACATCATATCTGGTGGGACGTAGTTGGCCCCTTTACAGTATATCGGATGCCCGTTGATCATAAGTTGAAAATTGGGACCAGTTTGATCCAACTTGACAGTTCTGATGCCATAGGTCGATATCTTTCGATCTTGCATTTCACTTCCTTTCAAAATTGTAAATTCGAACTCATAGACATGAGGTTAACCGATGCCATTGGGCCACCATAACTTAGGTTGTATAATGCTCAATTTAATATTGCTGTATTTTGCAAGAAGAGTGAATTATTTGACCTCCCCATTGTCCATTCTTTTGACCGAAACTGATAAGTTTCTGTCTTTGAGGTTGGCCTGAGCATCCACACCTTCAAGAGCAACAACAATGTCTAGCTCGGCTTGCAGGTTTGGCTGAATTTTTGCTAGTCTAAACCAGACATAATCGATTTTGACCTCATGGTAGAAATTCAAGCTAACAGGAAGCCAAATTCCAAGAGTGTTCATATAGGGAGCCCAATCCCAACTATACTGATAACAAGCTTTTCTGGTATGAGCATATTCAAAAGGCATCCTATTTGTTTTTTGTCTCTAGCTATCATGGGGTTTGGGGGATTTGATGCTGACAGTCAACTCATTGCCTCCAGCTTTCAGATGTTTCTTGATCTGATACTCATATTTCACAAAGGCATTATCAGTAGCCCCTAAGCGAATATCATTCAGATATACAGTAGAATATGTGTCGATGCCTTAGAAGATAAGGGCGATCTTAAGGTTTGAGTCGAGTTCAATAGAAGAAAGTTGGAGGGTTGTGGTAAAGTTGACATCACATTCTGAGAGTGAAGACAGGGCTCTCAAGTTGGTGCCAAAGTAAGGATTGGGGATTTGATTGTATTTTTCAAGAACAAGGTGAAGAGTAGCAGGAACTGTTGTGGAGAATGGTTGACCCACCATTGATTAGAAAGCTTTAGGGCATTTGGTGACCACCATTTTCCAATCAGCCCTCAATTCTTTCTTATTGAAATTTCCCTGCTGACTCAATCCTATCAGCAACAGCAGTAAAGAAAGCACAACCAATTGCATTATGCTTCAGGACCTTGAATTTAATTTATAAGATCAAATCAACTGATAATAATTCAAACTCAATCCGATACATATGGCACAAATCAGCAGCTTCCATTCGACTCCGCACACAGACAACAAGGAAAATCAATGTCCTAATCCTAGAAGCTCATCTTTTATGAGACTCAAGCCATCAATCAAGCATCAGACTCCCCTCCATGAGCCTTAGTTCAATACCTTCAGGACCATCCAGGTGATCAGAGGTACAACTAACCAATCTATGACCACTAAAAGTAAAGCTGAGTTAGAGGCTATCATTGAAAATATTTCAACTAAAACGGAAAGTCGTAAAAAATATAGTGAACATTCACATAAATCTTTTTTGGCCTTGCTAGGCTTAGCAATTGGTAAAGAACAGGATTCTTTGACTGTGTAGGAGGCTATTGAAAAATGTGAGGAGTATGAAATTACAGGGAGAGAACAGTTGTTGAGCATGATCGAGGAGAAAGAGCCTTCGAGGGAATGGCCTTTACCGCTGTCTAATATGCTTCTGACTGATTTGGGACAACTGAAGATCACACGCCTATGTCAAGCCATCTAAAATCAACAAGATCTATCAGATACAGAATTACAAATTCTATAATTTCTGCTACCCAACCTCCCAAAGCTTGAAGTCCTTGATAGGTCCACAGTGATTTAATGCTACAACGAATTTCTAAATAAAATAACTTAAAAATCAACTCAAATTGACTAGCTGGTCAAGCGCTACACTCTGACTGTTCAAAGAAAGATCAAGAGCGTGAAGGATAAAGTAGCTCTGGTGAAATTGTAGAAGAAGATAAAAAAATATGGACAATTGAATGAAGGAAAGATCACTTTTGGGTAGCTTTTGGAGTGCATTTAGCTGTTTGGAATGAATGAAGAAGAACAATTGACAGCATTTAAATATTTCTATTTTTTGGAGAATTAAAAAATTCTTGAACTTGTTGATAGAAAATTAACGATTCAATGCTCCACTTGCTACCAATAACTGCTCCAAAAAGATATCTCCTCAACGAACACCTCCATCATTCATCATTCAGCCTCAGTGACCACCCTCTACTAGAATTAAAACTCATCAATCATTAACCAATTGCTAAGCGACAAACATCACCTGCTGCTGACAATCAACTGTAAAAATCAATAACTTGAACAGTTACATTCCCAACTCGCTATGATGAAGTTTGATCTAGAGGCCAACGAAAAGGAGCATCGGAGAGAAAAGGATCGGTAGGTAAATAATGTAAAAGCAAAATACACTGGCGTTATAGCTTCACTTGAGGCTGACAATTCCAACAAGGATAGGATCATCAAATGGTACCAAGGGTAGCTCGAATCCCTCATCCAAGAAAAGAAGCAAGAGTATGTGAGTGATAACAGGTCTGAGGTTTTCTATAAAGTCGTCAAAAGCACCCGAGCTGTCAGCACCACAGGTCGAATTCAGCCTCAATAAAGCCACTAAAAAGATTCCTAAGGCTAGATAAGCGAATAGAGTGAATATGAGATCTGAAACATCCAATTCTCATGATTGATATGTCATGTCCTTTAAATCGAAGAAAATAATAATACTGCATAATGACCCGCAGACTATCCATCGACAATGTCTTTGTCGAGTAAGATGATAAATTAACCTTACAAGTTGTGCCCAACGCTCTTCCTCGCAAGAAGGGAGCACTTAAGCCCCTAGATCAACGTATGTTCAGTGAGAAGCGCATAACCTAGAAGAAGATAGGTACAATTAAAAGCATCAAAAGTATCAGGAGTATCACTTTCAAGGCTAAGGATTAGGTACTCAATCAAAAAGAACAGGATTAGCAGTTTGATGTCTGCTGCACTGTCATGTGAATGATCAACATATACTTTGCACTATTCATCATATCGACAAACAGTCATTTTGAGGCAAGACAAGGGAAATGGATTTAATGATGAATCAATCAGATTTTGGTATACTTGTCCACTCCTGTGGCATGCCTCAGAGTTGGTACCAACTTCTTTTTCCAGTCCCAGCCTACTGCTTTTTCAGACATTACGTAAAGATCCCTGTCTTCCAATTCGACTAAAACTCTCTTGCCTACTGGCTTGCCTTTGTGGAACCACTGATAATGCAAAGGGTAACATTTTCCACTGCATAATCGGATCGCAATCACTCTCTTTCTCTCAGCATCACCATGAAAGCCAATACCACACTTGTTGACATCGTAATAGTAGTTTCCTTCTGCTGTCAGTTCACTGCCTTGAGGGAGGTAGGTACTGAGTTGCCCTCGGAGATCTTTGAGCAAAGGGGCTTCTTTCCAAGGGATTACTCTGCCTTTTCCAGATTCGTAGTCAGGTTGCTGAGCTTCCTCATCGAAGCAGAGGTTATGCCTGGCGTGTTTGGATACCACCCGACCATACATGAAGGCCTTACTATCCCATTCCAATTTGGCCAGTTCTTCAAACAAATCTCTTCCGTTAGCTTTGCTTCCTTCCAACAGACAATCCGCACCCTTCTTGACCACCAGCACTCGAGCTGGTTCTGTCTCAATTTATGTATATTCGTTCAAGTTGACGATATGGCATTTGTACCCCTTGTTTTAGAACTTCTTCATAGCTTGGTTTAGATCTTCAACAGAGTAGCCTTTTTCCATGGCTTTTCCGATAATTTGCATGCCTTTGTGATTCTAGGCTTGATCGCCGAAAGTTATCGTAAATGAACTCATATCTCTTTTGCTTATAATTACACAAGATGAAGGGTTATTAATACTTAGCAGATCTTATCGATTCTGACTGGAAATAATTAGAATTATTCTTTAACCATCTGCAAAATCAAAAATTGTAAGCCTGAGAGAGTCAATAGGACCTTCTCGATAATTATATTGCTGACATAATAAACATGAGCCTTGACCAGATTAGACGTTTGAGGTTACTACACGATCTTGAAAAGAGCCCACGTCTCACTTCTCCTAAAGCAGAGTCTAAGCGTCGCACTCTAACCAACATCAGTATGACCGACAACCTCCGTAGACTCAATAAAAATGTACATTTTGTCTGAGCCAGAAAAAATACATGATGGAGTAGTAAAGAAACACCGAAATCGAGCGCAATAATCGTATTCTGTACGAAAAGATAGTGGGTCATTTTCAGCATTTGAAGGAGACCATGCAGTGCCGAAAGAAGTGGAACAAGCACAAAAGGAAGGTAAAATACGTCAATGACAGTGATACGATGTACAGTTCAAAGCTGAAGCAACAAGAGCCGATGGTCAACTTTCGCTCTAGGGTCAATACAATTCGCGACAGCATAGTAGAAGAGTCCCGTACCTTATTTTTGGGAAAGGCTTAAATTGACAATCTCATGCTAAAAATCAAGATTAGTCTTTCCAAAGAACGCTACCTCCTATTGGCTTCCAACGACCATTTGTCAATTGAATTGGAAATGTAATATCACTAGTACATGCGGCTGCACAAAGGTTTACTTGAAGGGAATCCCTGCAACATTTTTCAATACTTAGAGATCCACAACAAAAGTATTAAATTCAGAGAGAAGACCAAGGCATAAAAATATGGAAGTATGCCTGTACGACTACCCAAGACCAAGACAGTCTGCTGATACTAATATGCCTTTTTTACGATAGATATTATAATTGATTGGCGGGATGGCGAGACGAACCATGAAATCACGTTAAAAAACATATATGGAGGGCTACGAATCGGAGTAGGCCTTCAAATTCGATGAGAGCAGGCCACAACGAAGAGACTACATCACCCTCAAGAATCGCACAGCCAAGGCAAAACAAGAAAATGAGTAAGAACTTCTATAATACTACACCACCGAAAAATTCAACGATTACTTTACCACTCTCCACCCAGTCAAGGCCACCTTCAACGCCCAAGCTATCCAATAGATCAAAGAAATGCATGAAATGATCCAGGCTGGTCATAATATCTGTGTATTCGGACGAGGGTCGAAGATAGACTTATTGAAGGATGTGCATAAGAAACTACTAGGAGGATATCATACTTTTTAGGTCAAGGCCTATTTGCCCTCTGTCACTGAGAAGAAAATCTGTACGCATTTTGGCGGTTTTTTGTTAGATTTAGGCTTGGCTAAAACCTTGGAAAAATATGCACTCATTGATCAGATTGAAGAATACCACAACATTCTTAAAGAGAAAGGTAAAACTAAGATAGTCGTATTGCTGCACTCAATCGATGGTCCACAGCTGATGAACCCAGACAGTCAATAAAAATTATCTATATTGATGGATCACCCCCAAATTCAACTTATATGCTCCCTTGACAGCATGAAGATGGTCATGAACTGGTCACCAAGTACTCTTATCTCTATCTTTAGTCACCCTGCAAAAATATAGATTTATTTTCTTCAACATCGACACGAAGCAACCCTACATCTAAGAGCTTCGTTACCGATCTCTCAAAAACTAGAGTAAATAAACGACAGAGGACTCTCTGATGTATGTCTGGCAAAGTTTGAATAAAAACCAGAAACAAATAGTAAAATTTATCGCAGCAAATGCCATCGAAAACTTCAATCGTGACTAATCCGAAGCCACATATTATACCTTCACTGCACTGCTGGACATATGCATTTAAGAGGTGGTACTGTCATCGGAATCCCAATTGAGACAGAACTTGCTGGAGTTGCTGGACCATAAGATCATATTGGAAAGGACCGACGACAAGAGGAATAAAAAAATATATGTGATGAAACTGGAGAAACGGGTGCTGGAGAAAGTAATGGATTTGAAGATTGATTGATTGTTAACTGATTGATTTATATTTTGGGAGGATTATAAATAACAGGA
>Ga0100402_1006669_pt1 | contig 11380 bp, 9 predicted proteins | sample CryGeyme20150102_FD_80419 | JGI IMG/M metagenome (GOLD analysis project Ga0100402, IMG submission 80419) | Groundwater microbial communities from Crystal Geyser aquifers in Utah, USA - Crystal Geyser metaG 2015-0102 | ecosystem: Environmental > Aquatic > Deep subsurface > Groundwater | place...
GCGGCCAGTGGCCAGTTCATCGCCGATGGCATTCCCATCACGCCGTATGACGACGCCGGCCGCAAGAACTTCTATCCCATGGTCAAGGTGGTCGCGCGCGATGCCGCCGGTACCCAACTGGCCCAGGCCCGCGTGGTGTTGCCGGTATCCGATGAAATGAGCTGCGCCGCCTGCCATGCCTCGAATTCCGGTGCCGCCGCCAAGCCGGCCGCCGGCTGGGCCAACCTGGCGAGCCCGGATCGTGACTACAAGACGAATATCCTGGTTCTGCACGACGAGAAATCGCTGAGCGTCAAAGCCTATCAGGACGCGCTGGCGGCCAAGGGCTACGCCGCCGCCGGACTGGCCGCCACCGCCGCCAGTGGCAAGCCGATCCTGTGCGCCACCTGCCATTCCTCCAACGCCCTGCCAGGCACCGGTGTCGCCGGCATCAAACCCCTGACCACCGCCATCCACAGCCATCACGCCATGGTGAAAGACCCGGCCACCGGCCTGGTGCTGGACAGCATCAACAACCGCAGCGCTTGCTATCAGTGCCACCCCGGTTCGCAAACCAAGTGTCTGCGCGGCGCGATGGGTAAAGCCCTGTTGGCCAACGGCCAGGCGGCGATGGATTGCCAGAGCTGCCATGGCACCATGGCCAACGTCGGTAGCGCCACCCGCACCGGCTGGCTCGACCAACCCAACTGCCAGGCCTGCCACCACGACGGCCAGCGCGATCTGACGGCGGTCAGCAATACCGGCCTCCCGAAGACCTGGCTGGATACCCGCTTCGCCACGACGCCGAACGCGCCCGCCACCGGGTTCAGCCTGTATCGCTTCAGCACGGGCCACGGCGGCCTGCAATGCGAGGCCTGCCACGGCAGCACCCATGCGGTGTTCCCCAGCGCCCACGCCAACGACAACGTGTTGTCCAATGACGTGCAGGGCCACGAAGGCACCATTAGCGAATGCAGCGCCTGCCACAAGACGGTGCCGCTGACCGCCGACAAGGGACCGCATGGCATGCATACGGTGGGCAACGCCTGGGTGAAAGGCCATGAGAGCTCCGCCAAGAGCAACAAGGCGGCCTGTGCCACCTGCCATGGCGCCGATTTCCGCGGCACTGTTCTCTCCGCGGTGAAAGTCGCGCGCACGCTGAACGCCGATGGCAAGACGGTGAACTACGTCGCCGGCCAGAAGGCGGGCTGCTACGACTGCCACAACGGTCCGAATGGCGGCTAAGCCAAACGGCATCACCAGGAAAAGCGGGTGGGGGGAGCTCCACCCGCTTTTTTTCTGGCGGCCAGTCGCATTAACGAGGTCAGATACGCCTTCTCCGCGATCCGATCGGATTGTGGAGAAGGCGTATCTGACCCCATTAACCCTACGCGTTCTGGCTCTTTTTCGAATGATCTGTGCCCCCGGCTCGGAAAAATCGCCCAAGCGGCGTGGCGAACGACTGGAGAGCCATAGGGGCACGCCTGATATGATTTCAAAAATGGATATGCCCGCCCGCGCCTCCTTGGTCACCTCACCCGCGCTGTTGCAGGCCGTACAGCGCCTGTTGCGCCCGCTGGCGCGGCTGCTGATGGCTTATGGCGTCAATTTTGTGGCATTCAGCAACCTCGCCAAAGGCGTCTTCGTGGATGTCGCCGCGCGCGAGTTTCACGCCGACGATGGCGTGGTCACGGATAGCCGGGTGAGCCTGCTCTCCGGCGTGCATCGCCGCGAGGTCAAGCGCTTGCGCGAGGAAATGCTCTATCAGATGCCGCCGCCGCCCGTGGTTTCTCTGGGCGCTCAGGTCGTTTCACGCTGGTGCGCCGAAGCGGCCTTTCTCGATCACCAGCGCCGACCGCTACCCCTGCCGCGACTGGCCAGCCAGGGCGGCGACGTCTCCTTCGAGCGCCTGGTGGAGAGTGTCAGCAAGGACATCCGCCCGCGCGCCGTACTCGACGAATGGCTGCGCCTGGGCGCGGTCACCCTCGACCAGGACGACCAGGTGCATCTGGTGGAACACGCTTTCGTGCCGGCGCGGGGGATGGAGGAAAAGAGCTTCTATCTGGGCAAGAACATTGGCGACCACCTGGCGGCGGCAAGCCATAACCTGCTCGACGGCCAGACGCCCTTCCTGGAGCGCAGCGTCTATTGCGACGGCCTGTCGCCAGAGTCGGCGGAACAACTGCGCGGCCTGTCGCGCGAGTTGGCGATCGATGCCATGCAGGCGATCAACCGCCGCGCCCTGGAATTGCAGGAAGCGGACAACGGCCGGGCCAATGCCAGCCAGCGCATGACCTTCGGCGTCTATTACTACGCGGAAGACACCAGGCCGGTGGAGCGCAAGGAAGGGCGATGATCCGATTCCGGCGCGCGCTGCTGCTCGCTTTGCTGTTCCTGTGCGACGGGGTCCAGGCCAATCCCTGCGCCCTGCCCGGCCTGAATCTGGACGGCGCCGGGATGGGCGGCAGCGGCCATGATGGCAGCGGCATGGGCGGCAGCGGCCATCAAGCGGATGGTGGCGGCATGGGCGGCAGCGGCCACGACAGCGATGGCCAGGGCATGGGGGGGACCGGGATCGTCGGCGTCATCACGGGCTTCGGCAGTATTTGCGTCAATGGCCTGCGCGTGACCTATGACGCCCAAACACCGCTGAGCGTCGACGGCGAGCCCGGCGACAGCGGGCAACTCGCCATCGGCCAACTGGTGTCGGTGGCCGCGGAGGGCAGCGGCGATACGCTGCGTGCCCGCCGTATCGCGCTGATCTCGGCACTGGTCGGGCCGGTGAGCTGGGTTGCCCCGGGGGGAGATCGCTTCATGGCGATGGGCCAGATGGTGCGCCTGGCAACCGAAGGCGCGCCGCTGGGGCGGGCGCGTGGGGCGGTGCCGAAGACCGGCGATTTCGTCCGCGTCAGCGGGCTGCGCGACGCGGCCGGCAGCGTGCTGGCGACGCGGGTGGAACGGCTCAAACCCAGACCCCAGGTATCGGTGACGGCGGCGCTGGATCATCAGTCCGGCAAGGTGGCGCGGATCGGCGCGCTCAATGCGGTCGGGGTGAAAACGCTGCCGCCGGGGCAAGTGGTGCGTCTGGCCGGCGTGCTGAAAAACGGCGTCCTCGCGGTACGCGAGACCCACCTCGACCCCGCCCTGGATTTCCAGGCCAAGCCGGAACGGCTGGTGTTGCAAGGCGTGGCACAAGCGGAAACAGGTTCGCGATTGCTGGATATTGGCTATGCCCGCATGGCCGTGAAACCGGGTGTCGCGCGCGCCAGTCCGGGCCAGTGGGTCAGGGTGGAAGTGCGGATCCATGGCCATGGCAGGCTGGAAGCCGTCCGTCTCGATGTCGGCCGCGCGAATTTCGCCAGCCATGAAGCGCGGCACAAACATGGCGCCGGCGGGGGGCGCCCCGCGCCGGATGAGCGGGAGCACGCGGAGGAACGGGTTTCCTTGCCTGCGGGAACCCGCGAGAAAGCAGATAAAGTAGAGCGGCCCGAGGTTCCGGAAATGCCCGAGAAAGCGGAAAAGGCCGATAGGATCGAGAAAATCGAGAAGGTGGAGAAGATTGAAAGAGTCGAGAAAGTCGAGCGGGTAGAAAAGCCTGAAAAGATCGAGAAGCCTGAGAAGGTCGAAAAGCCTGAGAAAGTCGAAAAGCCGGAAAAGCTGGAGAAGGAGTAGCCATTGGAACGATCCGAATTGAGCAGAAGGCGCGTCTGTATCGCCGCCGCGGCGCTGCTTGCGTCACCGGCCGGGGCGGGGGAGTTCACCCTGACCAGTGGCCTCGACACCAGCAGCGGCAAATATGGCGCCAGCCAGGCCACGGAAATCTGGTATGTCCCGCTGACCGGCAAATACGAAACCGGGGCGTCCACCTTCAAATTGGCGGTCCCCTATGTGCGTATCAACGCCGCCATCGGCGGCAATCTGATCGGCGTCGATGCCCAGGGCCGCCCGCTTTATGACGGCACGGGCGCCAGGACCAGCCAGGAAGGCATCGGCGATGTGGTGGCCAGTTACAGCCACAGCTTGTTCGAAAAGCCGGTGCGCGGCCTGCTGTTGGATCTGGCGGCCAAGGCCAAACTGGCCACAGCCGATGCGAACAAGGGGCTGGGCAGCGGCAAGAACGACTACACCGTGCTGGCCGACCTCTACTACCTGGCCGGCACCTGGACGCCTTTCGCCAGCGTGTCCTATCGCTTCACCGGCGACCCGGCCGGCAGCAACCTGAAAGATGTCTGGGGCGGCACCCTGGGCCTGGGCTACAAACAATCGTCGGAACACAGTCTCGGCCTGATGTGGGACAGCCGCCAGGCCAGCACCAGCAGCGGCATCGCCAGCAACGAGGCTACCGCTTACTGGGTGCATAAATACGCCGGAGGGATGAAACTCCAGGCCTATGCCGTCAAAGGCTTTTCCGACGGCAGCTCCGACTGGGGCCTGGGCCTCATGTTCAGCAAGACCTTCAATTGAAGACCCTCATGAAAACGACGAATCCGCGCCGCATCACCGGCTTCACCCTGCTGGAACTGCTGGTGGTTCTGGTCATCCTCGGCCTGCTGGTGGGTTATGTGGCGCCGCGCTATTTCGCCCAGGTGGGCAAGTCCGAGGTCAAGGTGGCGCGCGCGCAGGTGAAGGCGCTGGAAGACGCGCTCGACCAATATCGTCTCGATGTGGGCCGCTATCCGGCTTCCCAACCGGGCCTCGCCGCGCTCAACGACGCCCCCGCCGGCGAGGCCCGCTGGCAAGGGCCGTATCTGAGAAAGGCAGTGCCCAACGACCCCTGGGGCCACCCGTACCAATACCGGGCGCCGGGCGAACACGGCGAATACGACCTCTGGTCCTTCGGCCGCGATGGCCAGGCCGGTGGCAGCGGCGAAGACGCGGATATCACGAGTTGGCAATGAGCGCGCGGACAGCCGCTGGTTGGGTCAATGAAACCGCCCCCGTAACGCCGGCGCTACAGCACACTGAAACATGATCTTCCACATCCGCGCCCTCAACGCCGGCGGCCGCGTCAGTCTGCGCCTGGAGGCCGCCAGTGCCGCCGAGGCGGCCGCGCAGGCGCGTGGCGACGGGCTGACCGTGCTGAGGGTGCGCCCCGACCGCGGGCTGGAAAGCCTGTTCGCCCGGCGTGCGCGTTTCCCCTTGCTGCTGTTCACACGCGAACTTCTGGCCCTGCTGTCCAGCGGTTTGACGCTGATCGAAGCGCTGCAAACCCTGCTGGAAAAGGAAACCCGCGGCGAACCTCGCCAGGTGCTGACCGGGGTGCTGGAACGGCTCAATCAGGGTGAAACCTTCTCCGCCGCACTCGGCCATTTTCCCGAAGTATTCCCCCCCCTCTACGCCGCCAGCGTCCGCGCCGCCGAGCGCAGCGGCGACCTGGCTCCCGCGCTGGCGCGCTATGTGGCCTGGCAGGAGCGACTGGACACAGTGCGCCGGCGGGTCATTTCCGCGTCCATCTACCCGCTCATGCTGCTCGTGTTGGGCGGGCTGGTGGCGCTGTTCCTGATCGGCTTCGTCACGCCGCGCTTTGCTTCCATCTACGCCGACAACCTGCAGCGCCTGCCCTGGGCCTCGCGCCTTTTGCTGGGCCTGGGGGTCTGGATCGACGCGCATGGGCTGGGCGCCGCCCTCGGCTTCGCGGGCGCCTTGCTCACTTTTTCCTGGGCCGCTTCTCGTCCCGCCGCGCGCACCGCCGCGGCCCGCCTGGCCTGGCGCCTGCCGGGCCTGGGCGAGCGCCTGCGGGTGTTCCAGCTCACCCGTTTCTACCGCACCGTGGGCATGCTGTTATCCGGCGGCACCCCCATCCTGCCCGCCTTGGGACTGGCGGCGGGCCTCCTGACGCTGGAATTGCGTGCCCGGGTGGCGGTCGCCGCCGGCCATATCCGCGCCGGCCAGCCCATCTCCGAGGCCATGCAACAGGCCGGCCTCACCACGCCGGTGGCGGGGCGCCTCCTGCGGGTAGGCGAAAAAAGTGGGCAGATGGGCGAGATGATGGAAAACATCGCCAGCTTCCACGACGAGGAAACCAGCCGCTTCGTGGACAGCTTTACCCGCGTCTTCGAGCCCCTGCTGATGGCCGTGATCGGCCTCCTGGTGGGCGGAATCGTTGTCCTGCTGTATCTGCCCATCTTTGAATTGGCGGGGAGCATCGAATGAACTCTGTAGCGCCGGCTTCCAGCCGGCTGTTTTCAAAGACGCCGGCAAGGGTGCCCGCGCAATAGTTGGCTTCCCTGCCGGCCCGCGTCTCCTGACCATACCCCCATGACCATTACCTCCGATCTCGTCCACCAGGCGCGTGAACAGGCCGCCGCCCGTGGCGAGGCGCCGCTGGCCACGCTGGAGCGCCTGGCCGGGCTGGACGGCCAGGCGTTTCAGCGCGCCCTGGCCGATGCCTTTTCTTTTCCCACGCTGGATATGGCGGGTTTACGTGGCTTGGCGCCGGCCTTCGACCTGCTGCCGTTCGCGCAGTCGCTGGCGCGCGAGTGCGCGGCCTGCCGCGATAGCGACGGCCGCCTCTGGTTTGTCTTTGCCGATCCGCTCAAGCCCGAGTTGCTGGAGTGGGCCGAACGCCGCCTCAACTCCGCTTTTTCCCCGGTGCTGGCGCGGCGCGAGGACATTCTGGCCTGGCTACATCGCCTGGAGGTGAACCTCAAGGCAATGGATAGCGCGCTCGGCGAATCCGCCGCCGGGGTCGATGACGGCCGCGCCGAGGAACTCTCCCTGCAAGCCATCGGCGCCGATGCCTCGCCGGTGATCAAGCTGGTGCACTCCACCCTGTATGACGCGCTGTCCAGCGGCGCCTCCGACATCCACCTGGAAAATGACGCCCAGGGCCTGACCATCAAGTACCGCATCGACGGCGTGCTCAATCGCATCGCCCAGCCCGCCGGCCGGGAGATGGCGGAACAGGTAATCTCGCGGGTGAAGGTGATGGCCGAGCTGGACATCGCCGAGCGGCGCATTCCCCAGGACGGCCGCTTCAAAGTGAAACTGCGTGGCCGCGAGGTGGACATCCGCGTCTCCATCATGCCCGGCGTGTTCGGTGAGGATGCCGTGCTGCGCGTGCTCGACCGCCAGCAACTCAATGACGAGCTCTCCGGCATCACCCTGGAGCGCCTCGGTTTCGCGGGCGAGACGCTGGCGGCCATCCGCCACTTGGCGCGCGAGCCCTACGGCATGTTCCTGGTCACCGGCCCGACCGGCTCCGGCAAGACCACCACCCTGTATGCCGCGCTGTCCGAAATCAACACCGGGCGCGACAAGATCATCACCATCGAGGACCCGGTGGAATACCAGTTGGCCGGCGTGTTGCAGATTCCGGTCAACGAGAAAAAAGGCCTGACCTTCGCCCGCGGGCTGCGCTCGATCCTGCGCCACGACCCGGACAAGATCATGGTGGGTGAAATCCGCGACCCGGAAACCGCGCAGATCGCCATTCAGTCCGCGCTCACCGGCCATTTGGTATTCACCACCGTGCACGCCAACAACGTGTTCGACGTGATCGGCCGCTTCATGCACATGGGGGTCGACCCCTACAGTCTGGTTTCCGCCCTCAACGGCGTCCTGGCGCAGCGCCTGGTGCGGGTCAATTGCCCGTATTGCAGCACGCGGGTGGCGCCGGAGGCCGAACTGCTCGCGCTTTCCGGCATTGCTGGCGGCGGCGGCTGGAACTTCCAGGCCGGCAGCGGCTGCGCCCAGTGCCGCGGCAGCGGCTACAAGGGGCGCCGCGCCATCGCCGAACTGATGCGGCTGAACGACGAACTGCGCGAACTCATCGTCGCCCGCGCGCCCATCCGCCAGCTCAAGGAAGCCGCCGCCCGCGCCGGTGTGCGGCCTTTGCGCCACGCCGCCCTTGATCTGGTGCGGCAGGGCGTCTCCACACTGGAGGAGGCCAATCGTGTCACTTTCGTTGGCTAGTTCCATCCTTTATCTCGCTCCCGACCGCGCCACTCTGCGCGCGCGCGGCGCGATGCATACCGCCGCCGTGCCAGGGGCGCCCGGCTGGGCGGGCGCCCTGGCGGCGCTGCAAACCCTGCTGGAAACACAGCGGCCGGCCGGCCAGGTGGCGGTCCTGCTGTCTTCGCATTTCGCCCCACTCTGGCTGCTGCCCGGCGCCCCCACCCGGCTGAATTACCAGGAAACCCGCGGCTGGGTGGAAGCTCAAGCGGCGGAACGCTTCGGCGAACTGGCGGCGAACTGGCGCCTCGCTTTCCGCCCCGCGCCGGCCGGCGAACCCCTTCTGGCTTCCGCTATCGACGCGGCGCATTGGGCGGAACTGCTGCACACCCTGGCGGAAGCGGGTCTGCGCATGGCGGCCGTGGCGTCCTGGCCGGCGCTGGCCCTGGCGCGCTATGGCAAACACGGCACGGCGCGCCTGGCATTGGTAGAAAGCGGGCGCCTGACGCTGGTGAGCCTGCTCCGCGGCGAACCGGTCGCGCTCGACAGCGTGCGTGGCGAAGCAGATGCGCTGACCGGCCTGTTGACGCGCGCGGCGCTGGTCGATGGCCTGGGGGATGCGCCGCTGCACCTGGTCGGCACCGGCGTGGCGGGTGAGTTGGCAAGCGCTTGGGCTGGCGCCCAGGTGCTTGCCAATGCCGCAGAGACCGCGGTCCTCAGCGGGCGCGCCGAACCCGACTTTCTCCAAACCCGGCCACGCCCGCCCCTGGTGGCCTGGCTGCTGCTGGCCGTGGGGCTGGGGCTGGCCGCCCTGGCCGGCACTCGCTACACGGCGCTGGCGGAACAACTCGACACCCTGTCCGTTCCGGAAACCACCGTATCCGCCAAACCGCGCGGGGCGCGCGTCGTTGCCAGCCCGGAAGCCTCGGCGCGCCCGTGGGGCGATCTGCTGAATCGCCTGGAAAGCCAGCGGCCCAAGCGAATCGCCCTGTTGTCCCTGCGTGGCGACGCCCTCCGGGGCGAAGCGAGGATTACCGCCGAAGCGCGTTCCCCGGCCGACATGCTGGCCTGGTTCAAGGCGCTGCGCGCGGATCCCGATTTACATGAGGTCAGCCTGGTGCGGCACGAACTTCAGGTAGAAGACGAGCAGCAGCCGCTGCGCTTCGAGCTACGTCTGGCTTGGGGGGAGCGATGAAAGCCGCGCGCATCCTCTTTCAATTCACCCGCCTCGGCTGGCCCGGCGCGCTCGGTGCCGTTCTGCTGCTGGCCGCCCTGGCGGCCGACCGGCTGGTCAACACCCCGCTGGAAGAAAACCTCGCGGCCAGCCAGGCCGCCACCGCCCGCCGCGCCCTCCTGCCGCCAGCGGCGGAGCGGATACAGAAGCCGATTGTCCTGCCGCGCGAACGTGCGGAAGCCGCCTTGCCACGCCTGTTCGCCGCCGCCCGCCATCACGGCCTGAGCCTCGACGAAGGCCGCTACGCGGAGACCGTCAAACCCGGCCAAAGCGGCAAGGTGGGAGAGGACGGCCGCCATCTGCGTATCGACCTGCCGGTGAGCGGCCCCTATCCGGCCCTGCGCGCTTTCCTGGCGGAAATGCTTGACGAAAACCCGGCGCTGCGCCTGGAAAGCCTGGAACTGCGGCGCGACGACATCGAGACAACCGATCTTGAAGCGCGCCTGCGTTTCGTGCTGAACCTGGAGGCCGCGCCATGAAGCCGCGCCAGGTTTTGATTGCCCTGGCCCTGGGGGTGACCCTGGCGGCCGCGTTCTGGCCGCGGCCAGAGGAAGAAGTCGTGGAGGCGGTGGCGCGCTCGGGTGGTGGAACACAGACGACTGGAACACAGAGGACTCACCGGCCCGGAAATGGTGCGCCGGCGTCTCGCCGGCCAACAACGCCGGCTGAGGCTCCTCCACAACTCGGCGCCTCGCGCGTTGACCTGTTCCCGGCGCAGACCTGGCGGCCGCCACCCCCGCCTCCACCGAAGGTGGTGCCCTTGCCGCCACCGCCCCCGATGGCGCCCCCCCTGCCGTTCCAGTACCTGGGGCGCTGGCAGGAAGAGGACAAGGAAGTGATTTTCCTGGCTCAGGGTAGCCGCGTGCTGCACGCGCGGGTCGGCGACACCCTGGCCGGATGGCATCTGGACCAGGCGAGCGAGTCCGCGCTCACCTTCACCTGGACCGCTTTGAACATGCGGCAAATATTGAGGATCGCGCCATGAAACGGCTGTTGTTGCTGATCACCCTCTCCCTCGTCGTGGCCGCCTGCGCCAGCGACCCGGCCTACCGCGAAGGCGAAAAACTCCTGGCCGAGGGCAAGGACGCGGCCGGAGTCGCCGCGTTGGAAAAGGCCGTGAGCAAGCATCCCGGTGATGCCCAGTACCGCACCACCCTGGTGCGGGCGCGCGAGGGCCTGTTGCAGAAGGGGCTGCTCGCCGCCGAGGAGCAGACTCGCGCCGGCAAGCTGGAGGAAGCCGCGGCGTCCTACCACGAACTGGCCCGGCGCTATCCCGACGACGCCCGCATCGTCAGCGGCTTGAGCAACCTTCAGATGCGCCTCGACAACGAGGCGCTGGTGAAGATGGCGGCGGAGGCCCTGGCGAAGAACGAGCCGGAAGCCGCGCGCGCGAAACTTCGTGCCGTGCTGGCGCGGGATCCGGGCAATGTGGCAGCGCTAAGCCTGCTCAAGCAAGCCGAAGAGAAAACCGGACATGCGCGCGGAGTGGATACGCCGCGGCTGGGCGCCACTTACCGCCGCCCGGTGAAACTCGAATTTCGCGATGCGCCGCTGAAACAGGTGTTCGACGCCTTGAGCCGCCAATCCGGGCTGAATTTCGTGTTCGACAAGGACGTGCGGGTGGACCAGAAAACCACTGTGTTCGCGCGCGACACCGCCATCGCGGACGCCCTCGATGCGCTGCTGGCCACCAGCCAGTTGGCGAAGAAAATTCTCAACCCCAACACCGTGCTGATCTACCCCAACCAACCCAACAAGGTGAAGGACTACCAGGAACAAGTGGTGAAAAGCTTCTTCCTCGCCCACGCCGAAGCCAAGAATGTGATGACCCTGCTGCGCACCATGGCGCGGATCAAGGACGTCTATGTGGACGAAAAGCTGAACATGGTGGCGGTGCGCGACACCCCGGAAGTGGTGCGCCTGGCGGAAAAACTGGTGCAAATGGCGGACAGGCCGGATGCCGAGGTGATGCTGGAAGTGGAAATCATGGAGGTGAAGCGGAGCCGGCTGCAGGATCTGGGGTTGCAGTGGCCGAACCAACTTTCGGTGCTCAATGTAATCGACAGCAAATCAGTCGTTGCCGGAGCGGTTGGAGCGCCCGTTGAAACCATTACCAAGGTTCAGTCTTCCCTCCCACTGACACTGAATCAAGTACTCCTGAACAATCTAAAACAATCGTCGAATATCTCGGTTAGCCCTGCTCCGTCAGTCAACCTGCGCAAGGATGCCAGCGACGTCAATCTCCTCGCCAACCCACGCATCCGGGTGAAGAGC
>Ga0100402_1006672_pt1 | contig 11379 bp, 7 predicted proteins | sample CryGeyme20150102_FD_80419 | JGI IMG/M metagenome (GOLD analysis project Ga0100402, IMG submission 80419) | Groundwater microbial communities from Crystal Geyser aquifers in Utah, USA - Crystal Geyser metaG 2015-0102 | ecosystem: Environmental > Aquatic > Deep subsurface > Groundwater | place...
TTCGGCAATACACCATCGAGACTTGCCCCCTAGCCTTAAAGGCACCGAACAGCATGAACATATTACTTCAAAAGACATTAAATGGCCTCCGAACGTATTACCGTCGCACGTTCAAGCCTTCTTATGAATTTTATGGTAAGCCCAGGATTGGATTAAAAGTTGAATATGGGAATAAACTAATAACGGATGCCTTGTTAGGTGAAAAGCCCGTCATGATTGCCAGGATGGGGACGACCGAAAGCGGAGCCGTCATTAATTACCTTGGCGTGAAAGAAGGCAAGAAGAATCCCTGGAAATACATTTCATGCAGGCAACATGCTTGGTGGTGGAATGGCGGGGCAAAGCAATACTTAGCAACCGGTGCGGGATTTTTTCCGACCACCGATGAAAACCTGGAAAAGTTTGGTGATCTAATGCTGAAGGATTTGCCATTAGCTGACATTCTGGCATCGCTTACATATTCCGAAGAGTATTTGAAACCCTATTTTCAACAGGCCAAAAGAATTACACTTCCTTCCATGGAACCCTGGTTTTCCATCCATCCATGGACGCATGCCTTGAAAGGCAAGAAAGTATTGGTTGTTCATCCGATGGTCGATACGTTTCAGAAGCAATTCGAAATAAAGGATCAGATTTGGCCGGATGGATTGCTGCCTGACTTCGAATTACAGACCATTAAGGCTGTTCAAACAGCAGCCGGAGAGAAATCCAGGTTCGCTGACTGGTTTGATGCTTTAGAGTGGATGAAAAGCGAAATCAGCAAATCCGATTTTGATATTGCCATCATTGGTTGTGGCGCTTATGGCTTTCCGCTCTCAGCACATGTTAAGCGAATGGGGAAAAAGGCAGTTCATATGGCTGGAGCGACCCAGCTATTGTTTGGCGTGCGGGGAAGACGATGGGAACGGGACTCATCGCAGCCATTTAACAATTTCATGAATGAATATTGGGTTCGGCCTGCCGAATCTGAAACACCGGCAAAAGCGATGCAAGTTGAGACGGCCTGCTATTGGTAGGCATGCTGAATCTGCACGCAAGTGGGAGAAGGAAAATCCGGGACTGTCCCGAAGTGCCCGTTTCAAGCATATTGATGAAGACAGCACTACAAAATATTATTGCTGGCGTGTATTGTATTGGTTGTGGTGCATGTCATAATGCAACCGACGGTGCAATACCGATTGTCCTAAAAACGTTCGCATCCTCTTGTCTCTGCTGAAACAGTACAACATTCGACACTTTGTGATTTCCACGGGAAGTCGAAATATTCCGCGCAGTGCGGCACTACTAACCAAACACCATAACATAAAACATCGAAACACCTTACTGTACAGCGTCACTGCGTGACGCCACGACCTTGTGATCAAACAACCCAAATGAAGAATGACGAAACGTAGTCACCGTTGGCCTTATGAACAAGACAATTATCCAGATCACTAAAAATGTTGTCTCAAGCTGGGGCATGTCCATATTGCAGGCCGGTATTGGCTTGGTTATGGTTCCCTTCCTTCTGGGAAAGATGGGAAAAGAAGGTTATGGGGTAATCGGAGTTTTGATGGCGATTATCGGATTTTCGCAAATTGCCGATTTAGGTCTCCGTGCTGCGCTAAACCGGGAGCTTGCCGAAAAAGTAACACATCGTGACGAGGTGGGATTCCGGAGCCTGTCGGTATCGGCATTGGTCTTGTATATCGGCATTGCGCTGATCACCGCGCTGACTGGGGCTATCTTTGCGCCTGCGCTGTGTTCCCTTTTTAATGTTGAAGGCCAACACTATGATCTTATGGTAATCTTACTTCGCACATACGCCCCGTTCACGGTTTTGCTCTCATTCATTACGCCAGTCTTCACGGCGGGTATCTGTAGTTTCATGCGATACGACATTCAAAACCATGTTTCGATGATCTCCAATATCTGCATTAGTTTAATGTTATTTGTCTTTCTTTCGCTTTTCGACGGGAACCCATTGATTGCGTGGAGTGCGGTGATGGCGGGTGGGGCCTTACTGCGCTTAGGGCTGATGGCAATTTTTTATCGCAGGATTTGCTTTGGGGGTCATATTTCTGTGCGTCACCTTCACTTCGGAAGCCTTATGCCGTTATTCAGATTGGGTAGCAGCATGTATATCTTGCAATTGACGAATGTGTTAGCGCAACGCGTGGACCCGCTGATTATTTCCCGGTTTCTGGGTTTGGGCGGGGTGGCGCTGTATCAAGCAGGATCCAAGCTGCCGCAGCTAGTCCGCCCGATTGTTATGGCAGGGATCAATCAGATGGTTCCGTTGACTACAAGATTTCATGTTTCTGGCAATCAATTAAGAGAGCAGCAAACGCTTATATTAGGCACGAAATACACGTTGTATTTAGGGGGCATGTTTTCGGCGGGGATGATATTATTCGCGGATTCGTTCTGCCATCTCTGGCTTTTTGACAAGCTTGGCGAGGATGTTCAGACGGTGGCACTGGTGCTTAAAATGTTGGCGGTGATAAGTTTGTTCAATTTTGCGGGCGGAGCGCAATGGCCTCTTGTTTTGGGGAAAAAGAAGATTAGGTTTTCGATTTGGCTGGCACTTACAACATCTGTTTTTAATGTGATTCTTTCCGTCTACTTGGTCGGGTTCACAAACATTGGGGTTGCTGGGGTTTTGGTAGGAACGGTTATGACGGAGATTGTGCGCCGTCCGATTGCTGCTTGGTATGTCTCCTGGCTGGTAGGCATGAAGTTGCGAAGGTATGTTATGCTTGCGTATGTCATTCCTACTATTTACATATTATTGCTGATCCTGCTTGGCCGCCTAGTCGTATCTTTCAGCAATCTGGCTGACTGGGGGAGCCTGATCGTTTCGGGGTGTGTTTTTGGCTGTGGAGCGATGATTCTTTTACTCGGGTTCGAATGGCGTATGGCAAGGCCGCATCTGTTACGGGTGCGCGATCGCTTACGTGCTTGATTTTTGCAAAACTATCGAGACTAACATGCTTCAGGAATGGATGATATGAAAGTGCTGATTCTAGGCGGTACAGGGGCGATGGGGATTCACCTAGTAAAGCTCCTCTCAGAGAATGGAGTTGAGACTGTTGTTACTTCTCGAACGAGTCGGCGTTCGGTAGGCAATGTACGCTATATTCAGGGCAACGCTCGTGATGACGATTTTTTACAAATAATTCTACAAGAGCGTTGGGACGCAATTGTTGATTTTATGACCTACACGACACTTAGCTTTGAAAAGCGAATTGACTTTTTATTAAATGCTACATCTCAATATGTGTTTTTGAGCTCCGCCCGTGTGTATGCAGGTTCTGAGACTCCGATTACTGAAACTTCGTCTCGTTTGCTTGACGTGTCAAAGGATGAAGAGTTTTTATCGACTGACGAATATTCACTGGCAAAAGCCAGACAAGAAAATGTTCTCAAGCAATCTGGCAGATCAAACTGGACCATTGTTCGCCCCTACATCACCTATAGCGAAATTCGGTTGCAGTTGGGGGTGTTGGAAAAAGAAGAATGGTTGTATCGGGCCATGAAGGGAAGAACCATTGTGTTCTCCAGTGATATTATTTCCCGATTAACGACAATGACGTATGGAGGTGATGTCGCGAGAGGCATCTCCGCGTTGATTGGTAATTCTAGCGCACGGGGAGAGACCTTCCATATAACGGCGAAAAATGTGCTTACATGGAATAAGGTGTTGACCATATATCTTGACTCATTAGAGCAACACCTCGGCAGAAGACCACGGGTGCTGCTGCAAAACCTAAACGCGTTTATGAAATGTAAGAACGTAGAATATCAAATAAAGTACGACAGGCTCTTCGATAGAGTATTCGATAATGCGAAATGTTCTGAACATATAGACACTTCCTCTTTTGTAAGAACAGAGCGGGGGTTAAGGTCATGCTTAGAGCACTTTTTGCAGAATCCCCAGTTTAGGAATATTAACTGGTACTCTGAGGCACTAAAAGACAGGCAAACAAAAGAGCGTGCATCCCTCAGAGAAATTTCGGGAATTAAACAGAAATTGAGATACCTGCACAGCAGGTATCTTGCCTAATGCCGCGAAATGATTTGGAGAATATTATGGCAAAACATTATACAGATGAAAAAAATGTCCAGATCATACTGGCATTACTGAAAGCGCATGGTATTCGGAAGGTGATAGCCTCTCCCGGTACGACTAATGTCACCTTAGTCGGAAGCATGCAAAGTGATCCGTATTTCGAGATGTATTCTTGCGTTGACGAGCGCTCGGCCGCGTACATGGCTTGCGGCTTGGCGGCGGAATCCGGCGAGCCTGTTGTCATCAGTTGCACAGGCGCAACCGCCTCACGCAATTACTTACCGGGCTTGACAGAGGCGTTTTACCGCAAGCTACCTGTATTGGCCATCACATCAACGCAGGCGGTATCTAAAGTGGGGCACCACATAGCCCAGGTAATAGATCGAAGTTTATTGCCTAATGATGTGGCCACGCTGAGCGTAACATTACCCATCGTAAAAGATGCTGATGATTTGTGGGAGTGTGAGGTAAAGGTGAATCAAGCCATTTTGGAGCTGGCCCGTCGAGGCGGCGGGCCAGTTCATATCAATCTGACAACGGCCTACAGTCGTTCATATGACATCAAACAGTTGCCAGCGGTTAGGGTCATTAATCGAATATTTCCAACTAGTGAGTTTCCTGAACTTCCGCCGGGCAGAGTTGCTGTATTTGTTGGTGCCCATGCTGTCATGTCTAAGGAGCAAACAGAAGCTCTTGATGATTTTTGTGCCTCAAATGATGTTGTCGTGTTTTGTGACCACACGAGTGGATACAAAGGAAGATACCGTGTACTGTATGCGCTTGCGGCGGGGCAACCGGGGCTAGATTCGAAGGCAAGTCGCCCGGATGTCATGATTCACATTGGGGAAATAACAGGTGATTATCAGAGCATGAGAATGGCAGGAATGCAAGTCTGGCGTGTCAGCCCCGATGGCGAGATCCGTGACACGTTTCGCAAGCTACGCTATGTTTTCGAGATGCCAGAGCAATGCTTCTTTGAGCACTATGCAAGAAATCGGACGCATGCGGCCGACAGTTACTTGAGACTTTGTAAAGCCAAGCTCGAAGAATTGAGAACGCGAATACCTGAGCTACCGCTGTCGAATCCGTGGATTGCATCAAAGATGGCGCATCGCATTCCTGAGGGATCTGTTATCCATTTCGGCATACTCAATAGCCTGCGCTCATGGAACTTTTTTGAATTGCCTCCCACCGTGCAGTCTTCATCGAATGTCGGTGGATTTGGGATTGACGGGGGCGTATCCTCTTTGATCGGGGCTTCGCTCGCGAGCAAGAGCAAATTATATTTCGGCGTGATTGGCGACTTGGCATTCTTTTATGATCTCAATGTTCTTGGTAACCGTCATGTGGGAAATAACTTGCGAATTCTATTGGTAAACAATGGAAAAGGCACAGAGTTTCGGCAGTTTAATCATCTTGCAGCCCATTTTGGCACAGATGCGGACGAATACATTGCGGCAGCCCGCCACTTCGGAAACAAATCAAGCGATCTGGTCAAGCACTACGCGCAGGATCTTGGCTTTGAGTATTTGTGTGCCACGAACAAACAGGAGTTTGAGGCATCTGTTGATCGTTTTCTGACTCTAAAGATCAGTGACCGCCCAATGGTATTCGAAGTATTCACTAACAGCGATGATGAAAGCTCGGCTTTAGAGTCAATACTAACAATCGAAAAGGCTGAAATAGATGCGAATGGTCGCGCGAAACAACTCGCTAAACAAGTGCTTGAAAAAATGGGCGTGAGTGTATTGAAGAAAGCAATCGGGCATTAGATTCCTAGCGCTGCAATCAACCCAATCGCCTGTAGCGCTATCTCTTCGGCGCGCAATAAATAATCCTGGTGCGGAAAAGAGTAATGGAATTCGACAAAGTCGTCTACTTTACTTTCTGGAACCTCCCGGACTTGATAAAGAGCAAAAAGAGCCCGCTAGTTTATTTAAAAAGGAACGACTATTTGCTGCGATGTATATTATGTTTGCCGATGCGAGCGGCGTTAAATAGTGGAAAGGGTGACGAACATCCTGCGTAAACCGAAGAAACCATCATGAAGATCGGCGTCGCCACATTTACCTGGGCTCATAATTACGGGGCCGTATTACAAGCCTTTGCCCTGCAATCGCTGCTCGAGCAGAGAGGGCATGATGTCGAGTTAATCGATTTTCGCGTTCCCCACGCAAACGCCGGATATCGGCAATGGATGGGGAAAACAATTGGCAGCACACTCGCTAAATGGGAAACCGTCTTCGACGAATACCAGTTCGAGTCCTTTCGCCGGGCAAACCTGCATCGCACGCACGAAACGTTTTGCAATGCCAAGGGCTTGAGGAGAATACGAGATCGCTATGACGTGGTCATTGCCGGAAGTGACCAAGTTTGGAATCCAGAATGGCTTCAGCAGATCGAGGGAATTACCGATCTGTTCTTTCTGTCATTCGTGGATTCGCATGTGAAACGGATTGGGTATGCCGCCAGCTTTGGCCATAAGTCAAAAGAAACGATTTCAATCGACTGGCAGAAAACCCTTTGTGACAGGCTTTGTACATTTGACGCTATCAGCGTGCGTGAGCAGTCAGGTGTCGATCTCGTTGCCGATCTCACCGGGCGGAAAGATACCGTGCATGTGCCAGATCCAACGCTGATGCATGATCAGTCTTTTTATCAGAAGCTTGCAGGCGGAAGAAAGCGAAGCCGCCCCATACTGCTGAATTTTATGCTTCATGGGCGGGAGTCCGATAGCCAGGCTGTTTGTCGAACGCTCGCGGCCTCTCACGGACTTAGAGTTGTAAATGCCAAACGTAGCCAGACATGGATGGACGGTAATGCCGTCCATCCTTCACCCTGCTGCTGGTTAAGAATGATTCGTGATGCGTCATTCGTGGTGACAAACTCCTTTCATGCGGTTGTGTTTTGCCTGATCTTCAATACACCCTTTGTTGGGGTACTGATCGACGGCAGCACTGGCACGATGAATACACGCCTCACCGAATTGCTGGAACCGCTGGGGCTGACTCATCGTCTCGTGCAACCGGGGCAGGCAATTTCAACGGATTTAACACAATCCTCGATTGATTGGAGCCGAGTTGCCCGAACCATTGGCAACTGGCGCCTATCCGCATATCAATTTCTTGCCGATCAAGGACTCTAGGTAAACCATAATGCGCATTTCAGTTGTCATACCGCTCTATAACAAAGAGGCCTTTATCCGGCGAGCGATAGAATCCGTCTTGCATCAATCCCATGAAGATCTTGAGATCATCGTTGTTGATGATGGCTCAACCGACAATAGCGCTCATGTCGTCAAGGATATTCAGGATCCGAGATTGCGCTTGATAACACAGGAAAACCGGGGCGTTTCCGCGGCCAGGAATATCGGAGCCAAAGCGTCTCGCGCCGACTGGGTTGCCTTTCTGGATGCCGATGATGAATACGAGCCGGGCTTTCTTGCAAGCGTTGTTGAAGCGCTGACTTCAGACAGAGATTGCCCCGAGGATATAGCGTTCATTGGAGCCAATTATTATCTCGACCGCCGATCCAAGACAGCGGTACCGCGATCGGTATCGAGCGGGCTACAGGATTATTTCAAACTCTTCGTGAATAATTGCAGTCCTTGCTGCAGCTCGAGTACGGTTGTAAATAAACGCATATTTCATGCGGTCGGCGGATTCTCCGAAGGACAAATACTATTTGAAGACTGGTTGCTATGGTTCAAGCTCGCGCTAGCGGGACACTATGTTCATCTGAACACTCCGCTTGCCTTTTACCATTCGCTGGATAGCGGTTCTTCTGCTCGTCGCAAAAGAGTGAATTTTATGTACAGCGAAGCCGAATGCCTTGTGTCCGAGTTTACGCGATTCTGCGAATCATCCAATGCGACCAACGAGAGAACGTATGATGCTCTATCATGCATGCACAACATATGCCTCGAGCTAAGCTGGATGTTCGCCAGAAACGGAAAACGCATTTACTCGATAATGATGCTCCGCCATATTGGTGCATCCAAGTTGCTGACAAAACACATTGGGCCGTTGACCAGAATCATGAAGTACTGGTGCGTACCACACATTGTTGTGCGGGTAACCATTCGTACGTTAAATGCAGTATCTCGCATTAAAACATGACAACGATTGGTAGTAGAGGTAGATTAGTAACATTATTGGGGTAGTAAACCGATAGTTCAAGCAATCCTCTCTTTCATCGCTCTTGACGAACACCACGCCCCCTTCACGCGACGTTGTTGATCATTCGCACAAAAATGAATTATAGACATCAACTGTATCCAGACGGTCATTCTAATGCCTGTCTCTCACCGCATCGCAACGCGGTTCAAAAGCACGTTCGTGTTCCGTCTCGAAGTGAAATGGACAAGAGCTTTATACTTGCATTGTTTGCGCTAAATGCATATTTGTGGTGCTCGATTATCGAGCCGGTATACGGTATCCCCAAGATCATAAAGTACGGTTTTTCTACCGCAGCAATTGCGCTGCTTCTTTTCTTCAGCCTGCGTTCGAAAAGGCGGTTGTCAGAATTGCCGGAATGCCCTGTTATTATTTGGTTCTGCGTCTATTCCATTTTTCACCTTCTGCTCTCCTTTAGACCTGAACTCTTTTACGTACAAGAAGTCTTCGCAAGTAGATTTTATTTTTTACCCTATGTGTTTCCTCTGCTTCTTCTTGCAGCGCGTATTGATGCTATTCTTCTTGCGAAGGTGCTTGCTGTGTCCCGCTTCATGCTGGTTCCTGCCATTATAGCGACAGCGTTTGCTTTAAGTATGAGCACAGGTGAGCATCGTTGGAGTTTAGTTAGCGCTTATCTATCGATGTTTAATATTTTCTTCTGGTTGCTGTTGTTTTCTGCCCATCTGTTTCAAAAGGCAAATGTTTCGATGGGTGTCCTGTTTTATTATGTCCTAAACCTGCTTGTAATTGGTGTATACGGGCGGCGTGGCGGTTTTTCGATCATAGCGATAGGTATCTTATTTGCTGTTTGGCATCAGGCAAAAAGTCGCGTAACCTCACCGATGAGCAAGACATTGGCTATTGTGGTTGTCTGTCTGCTGTTGGTGGCTTCCTTATTTTACGGGCACAGGCTAGGAGAATTACAAGTCTTTCAACGGGGCATCTCAATTGAGGGGTTTGAGCAATCCAGGTCGACTGTGATCGAAGATTATTTTGATGATTTTGGTGGCATGAGGGACTGGCTGGTCGGGCGCGGTATTAATGGGACAGTGAAGCGGACAATCAGAGGGGGTGATGTGGCACGTGGAATCGAAAATGGCTACCTCACCATTTTGCTTCGCGGTGGCCTGCTTTATTTGGCACCTATGTTGTTTCTGATGTTACGTAGTGCATATCTAGGCTACTTCAGATCCAGAAATGATCTTTCCCGGGCTCTCGCAATCATAGTGGGATTGCATTTCCTGAATATGATGGCTTTCGGCCTGCCAGACATGTCATCTTCGTACGTGCTTGTGTGGGTGGCCATCTCAGCGGGCCTTAACCCTGATTTGCGGATGATGGATAATCGGATGGTGATTTATATTTTCAACGGCGGTTCTCGTACCCTTTCATAGGAATTTGCATCAATGAAAGTTCTCTGGTTCTCAAATACGCCGGCGACAGGTATCGAAGCCATGTATGGCCCGAATCCTCTCCGGGCTACAGGCGGTTGGCTCTATGCTCTTAACAAAGGTATAGAAAACAAGCTGGAACTGCATGTGGCGTTCCAGCATCCTTACAAGCTTGCCCGCTTCAGGCACGGGAATACAAGTTTTCATCCTGTCTATACAGGGAATATTCTTGTTCAACGACTTCGTGAACGCCTAGGGCTTTATCGCCCCCGTCGTTTTCTTCGCGAAAGTTACCTGCGTGTTGTGAAGGATGTACAACCGGACCTGATTCATATCCATGGGACAGAAAGCCCCTACCTGATGATTCTGGGTGCAACAGATATTCCCACTGTCATATCCATACAAGGCAATCTGACCGTATGCTCGCACAAGTATTGTGCAGGATTTCACGGTAGGCATTTGCATGTGCCTGCGTCGCATAACGGGGCACTCCTGCGCAGTTTCTTGCTTGGGCGCAAAACGTACAGACGCGGGATGGATAAACTCAGACAGACGGCCGAGGTCGAACGAACATATCTACAGAAGGCGCAGCATATCATAGGCAGGACAGACTGGGATAGACGGATAACGAGCATGTTGGCGCCAAAGAGTAGATATTTTTTGGGGCAGGAATTGCTTCGCGGCGGATTCTATGATGCGGAGTGGTCTCAAAAAGGTGCACCAAGCGAGGCCCCGAATATCATTTTCACAACGACAGGTGATGGCTATTTTAAAGGGTTCGAAACGCTGTGTCATTCGTTATCGATACTGCGCGGCGCAGGTCTGAATGTTGAATGGAGGGTTGCGGGCGTGTCTGAGAACAGCCTCATCAACCAAATCACGCGCAGGGAGCTGGGAACGGCATATCCTCAGGAAGGTCTCGTTTTATTGGGGGCGCTGGATGAACATGAGCTCATCAAGCACATGCTGGGGGCAAATCTTTATGTCATGCCGTCGCACATCGAGAATAGTCCGAACAGCCTCTGTGAGGCGATGTTGCTGGGTATGCCTTGCATCGCAACCGATGCGGGTGGAACTGGAAGCATACTGACAAACAACCAGGATGGCATCCTTCTGCAAGATGGTGACCCTTGGGCTATGGCGGGGGCCGTCCAGGAGCTTCTGGCCGATCGTGACAGGTCGATGCGTTATGGGGCCGCCGCAAGAGAGCGCGCAATAATCCGCCACAACCGGGAAACGGTTGTATCTTCCCTCATGCGAATTTATGAAACGATTCTTACTGGATCTAAAGAGGTGGCATAAGATTATGGTACGCATCGTTAACGGTCTGAGTTTATTTTTCTGGGAATCTATAGCCCTGACGTCAACCCTTGTAATGAGATTGCTTTTACGCATCATTGGGGTATCTGCACCTAAGTCTGTTTTCTATGGACTGGCAACCGTAAGGTGCAGTTCAGGCGCAACGATCAGCATTGGTGAGGGAAACATATTTCGTTCTATGGCCACTTCAAACCTAATCGGCATTAATCGGCCCTGCATTTTGAGCGCTCATGAATCGGGTGCTGTCTTACGCACCGGTAAATGCTGTGGATTTAGTGGCACCGTCATTGGCTGTTTCAAGGAAATCACGCTTGGGGATCGTGTCCGCTGCGGCGCGAATACACTTATTACGGATTCAGACTGGCATACAGACGATCCGCGCATTGGCCCAGCAGCACCCGTTCGCATTGACGACAATGTATGGCTGGGAGAGGGAGTGAAA
>Ga0100402_1006675_pt1 | contig 11374 bp, 10 predicted proteins | sample CryGeyme20150102_FD_80419 | JGI IMG/M metagenome (GOLD analysis project Ga0100402, IMG submission 80419) | Groundwater microbial communities from Crystal Geyser aquifers in Utah, USA - Crystal Geyser metaG 2015-0102 | ecosystem: Environmental > Aquatic > Deep subsurface > Groundwater | place...
AACACCCGCCTCACGCCCCGCAACCAGGTCATGAGTATGGTCGCCCACATAGAGCGTCGTCTTTTTCGCCTGATCTCCAGCGAGCTTCCAGCGAAGCATCAACTCGAGCAGTCCCGCCCCCGAAGGCTTGGGCGCAAATCCATCGGTCCCGCCAATCACAAACTCTTCATCAAAATACTTACCTAGCCAGCCTCTTTCAGCCAAAATGCCCAAAGCCCCTTCACGATTGCGTCCCGTAAAAATCGCCATCGGCACGCCGCCTTTCTTGAAGCCACTAAGCATTTCTTCTACACCTTCAAACGGACGAGCCCATCCAAAGCCCTCGCCCTGACACTCCCCCCAAGCCTCAATAGCCGCAACCTTCTCTTGCTCAGAATCAAACCATACAGATAGGATCTCCTCAGTCGACGGGGCAAACTTTGAAATGATCTCGGCCCGGGGAACCTCAATGTTTTTTACCTTTTTGATGGCGAAAGAAATACTCTCCACAACATGCGACATCGTATCGACAAGAGTTCCATCCAAATCAAAAACAACACGTTCAATAGGCCCAAACATAAGGCCCTAACGTCCCATAAGAAAGACTTTTTTTCGAGGTCTAATTTCGACCTCCCCAAAATCAATGGTATGGGACCGCCCGGAAGAAGAACTCACATTCATCTGAATCCAATGTTTTCCAGCCGGCAGCTCAATTCTCATCATATCAATAGCCTTGGGTAGACTCAGCCAAGACCTCAAATCCGCGGTATCGGCACTCATCAACAACCAAAAGGTAAGCCAGCCCAGATCCCCATCATCAGTCGCAGCTCCTGCCGCTGAAGCCAAAGCAGCCTTTACCGCCGTTCGCTTCATTCTAGCGAGCCTCATTCGGGCCAGACGGTCCTGCAAATAGTCTTTAGAGGTCTTATCAACATTCAAAAATTCCACAAAATCTGAATACTGCTCTCCATCCACAATCAAAACTGCTACCTGCGATCCGCCAAAGCGCGACCGAAATTGAGGGATCGCCTTATCGTCGTAATTTGGGTACTTTCGCGGCGACTGTCCCCGCTCAAAGAAGACGACAAGCTCTCCTTTTTTTGGATCCGTTTGTCTAAGAGGAGCCGAGGGGAACTGAATTCTCCAATCTCTTTCAGCCTGACTAAGACCAGATTTCCTAGCCGACAAGATCAAGTCGCTAGCGATACCAGGCAACTGTGGGTCAATTTCATAAGCTTTTTTAAAATCAATATAAGCTGAATTCCACTCGCCCGAAGCCTCCCATAGCATGCCCGAAAGGTAGCGAGCAAAGGCTGATTCTTGATAGTTTCTTTTCCCCTCATCGATCATTCGCCTTAATAGTAAATTGATTTTTCTACACTCAACGAGTGCTTCCTCGAGATCTCCAATGGCGGCAAACGACAGAGCTAGATAAACGTTGATCAATACTTTCTCGAAGTCCTCGCCCTTGTAGCCTCGTACATCTTCGCCTGTAACTAGCACCCCAACCTCTTCGCTTATGCTGGTGTAGTCTTTGATCTCTGCAATTTTTTCAGCTTCGAGAAACTCTCTGATGGCTTCGTTGTACTGCCGATTAGCAAAAAAGCTCATTCCAAGATCGAGTTTAAAGAGAAGTTGGTTGCTACCGCGCTCGACGGCATCAGCTTGAAAAGCTTCGATGGCCTGAGCGTAATTATTTTTCTCAAAGGAAGCATGCCCATCATGCCGCAAATAGGCATTCGACGAGCAACCTCCCAACAGAAAAAGCAAAAGCGCAAAAGCAGTTAAGCTTTTGCGCTTTTTGTCGTTAAAACTCATTCAATAAATCCTAGAGAATGTTCCTCACAGTCCAACGCTGCGTTTTTTGAAACGCTTACGAATTGGCTTTTCATCAGACCACTCAAGCAATCCCGTCGTGATGTTTGTGAGGTTAAGAGTGAGACGGTAATAAATGAGTTTTTTTCCGCCAACTTGCTGCACATTGGAAATCAAGTCACCCGTAAGAATATAGTCAGCTCCAATAGCTCCCATTTTGGCTTTTCTTGTATCTCTTCTGACTCGCCCTGATCCATGTTGATAGTCAATTTCATCCGCCAAGATCGACCTATCTTCTTTGTTAGAAAATCTGACTTTACCGGTCTTGATCAAAGCCGTTCTAAGAGAATCTGTGAGAGCTTTAGTATCTACATGCTCTGAAGTTTTGTTTCGAACTCCCTCGACTTGAACAATTGGAGGCACTCTTGCGTCCTTAAAAATAGGATGCTCTGCCATTGATCCGATCATATCTACAATCAATTCTTTCGCATCAGACTCATTGAACTTATCATCCAAATGCCTAACTTCGTTGACGTCATCATATTCACCCTCGGTAAACTCGCGATGTCCACAAGCGCCTAATCCCATCATCAATATTCCAACTAACAATCCCAATTTTTTAGCCATGTAGACCTCCTATTTTCGAACCTTCATTCTAGGCATCATTTCCCAGGAAAAAAGCTCCAAAGATAAGAGTTATCGACGTGAAGCATCAAAGCGCCAATTTTCGCCGAAACCGACAAATTGCAACCAAAGTGTCTACAAACACTGCTAGCCAATAGACGAGATTAGAGATTAGACTCAGAGTCGATGTTTTGGAGACTTATCGCAGAAAGTTTACGCACATTTAGCGTAACCACCTTACACCCTGTGGGTTGGGGCTTCGGCAGGCTTAACTCAATGCTCCGCAGACAGTGCATCAGCGAAGAAGTTCTACGCATTGAACATCATTGCCCAGTACTCTTTGTACACGGAATTTTTCACAATTCGTCTGCCTTTTATGCGATTGAACGGACTCTTAGAAAAAACAACTTTAAGAACATTGAAACGATTGAGCTGTGGACATCTGTGGATCGGATTGAAACCATGGCGGACCAACTCAAGGCGAGAGTTGATGAAACTTATCGAGCCCACCTCGCCTCGGATCGCCCAGGGAAAGTTCGCATTGTCGCACACTCGTTGGGTGGTGTGATTCTCAGAGTTGCCTTGCAGGACCTCGATTTTGCTTCAAAGATAGATAAAGTTCTCTTTCTCGGAGTTCCTCACCAAGGAAACATCATGTATCGCTCCCCGTATCCTCGCTGCATCAGAGATTTAGCTCCCGAAGCCCCTCTCATGAAAAGAATCAAAGAGAAACCTCTGCCTGGCAAGATTCATTATTGGAATCTAAGAGGCACACTCGATATCGTCACAACCAACAAAGACACCATACTCCCAGACGTTCCCAACCTTTATTTCGATGGAGTTGGTCATGCGGGACTATTAAGAGCGAAGAGAGTTCTCCAAGCCATTACCGCTATTCTCGAAACACCATTATACGATCGGATTCCTTCCGAGGTTAAACGGCGCGCCTAGGTCAGATGATGTCGGAAACACTTTCAACAACACAGCTACATTTTATTACAGGCAAAGGAGGCGTTGGTAAATCGACACTCGCAGCCTCACTCGTTAAGAAACTCTCTGACCGAAATGAAGGTCCGGTATTGCTTATTGATATGCAAGGCAATGGCCATGCCCTTTCACTTCTCGGAATGGAAGATCGAACTAATTTTGAAATCAAATTCATTCGCGATATGAATCACGTCTGGGCCTGCAGGATCATGCCGAAGTCTTCATTCCGGCAGTATTTTAGCCTGCTACTTTCAATGGGCCAGCACGACTCTACCTTTGCACAATTGACCTCTGGGCTTCGGGGCAAATTCGTAGACACCATTTTAGACAATAAGGTGGTGTCAGCATTTGTTGATGTTTGTCCCGGACTCGAACCTGCTGCACTATTAGGTAAAGTTCACTATGAATGCACGGAAGGCCTGGTTCCCGAAAGTGACCACAGATGGAAACACGTCGTCGTAGATGCTCCTTCGACCGGACACTGCCTTATGCTCTTCAAAAGCACCCAAGCCCTTATAGATGTTTTTGGGAGTGGAATCGTATTCAAACAGGCAAAGGGCATCATGGATTACATGACCAATCCGAAGCTTTCGAACTTTTATATTGTCGCTACTCCAGAAGAACTTCCTCTCAAAGAAGCTCAAGACCTCGCGAAAGGCCTTGAGACCCTCAACATTCCTGCACCTTTGTACACGATCAATAGACTTAAACCAAAAGCAGAAAACTCCGCCCCCATAGAATCTCTTGAGGATCTGGAATGGAAAAGAATTGTCGAGATTGAAGTCGAGCGTTCCGAACTAGAAAGCGAACTCATCCACTCCTTTGAATCGGACGTGAGCAAAGATCGCATTCTCAACTATTTACCCGAAGTTCCCCACAGCCAAGAGTTGCTTTCTCAACTTAGTGAGATGGTAAAGCTTCATTCAGAAAGTGACTTCAAGAGATGACCCAAGAACGTTCACAATTGGTTTTGGTCCTTGGATCTGGCGGTGTTGGGAAGACAAGTTGCTCGGCATCACTAGGCCTAGGACTTGCCGAAAGTGGATTAAAAGCTGTCGTAATCACTATTGATCCCGCCAAAAGACTCGCCCAAGCGCTAGGACTCGAAAGCCTTTCCAACGAGGCGCAAAAAATTATTGATTTTGAAAATGGTGGCTCCATGGATGCTCTTTGGCTCGACAACAAGTCGGCCTTCACAGACCTCATCCATAGAAAAATCTCGACACCTGGCCTTGCCGAAAAGATCCTCAACAATCGCCTCTTCAAAATCATTCAAGAGCAACTTGGTGGTATTGAAGAGTACTTGGCCGTCGACAAGCTCCTAACACTTGGAAACTCAGGGGAGTATGATATTTGTATCTTGGATACCCCACCTTCCCGACACGCGCTCGACTTCCTTGAAAGCCCCGAACATCTATTGAAGTTCTTTGATGAGAGCGTTCTCAAGCTTTTCTTAAAAGAAGACGAATCCGAGGCCAAAAAATCAGGCTTCTGGAACAAACTTTTCACAAGCACGCGAGCCCAAACACTAGAAATCTTTAAGCGCTTTCTAGGCCAAGGCTTTATGGGTGAACTCTCTAGCCTTCTTTCCGAAAGTCGCCCCGTCCACCAATCGCTCAGAGAAACTGCCCAAGGCGTAAAAGAGTGGGTCCGGCAAGACAATACCAAAAGTATTCTCGTTAGCCTCCCCGAGTCCTACCCCATTGAAGAAGCAAGACTCCTGAGCTCGGAGCTGCGGGCCCATGAACTCCATAAAGCCGACCTTCTCATTCTCAATCGTACGCTTCCCGACAGCCCATTCCCCCAGGGCCCAGAATTCGAACGGTACCTCGGAAAAGAAGCCACTGCCGACTTGAAAGAGCGTCACAAAAGCCAACAGAACGTTATCGAGTCAATCTCATCTGACTCTCAGTCCATCGCAAATGCCACAATTCAAATAGCACCGTTCTCGCATGCCGAAATGGGCCTGCCCATGTTACGCTCTCTTGGAAAGGATATTCTCAATAAATGGAAGTCTCAGGATCAGACCAGTTTTTCAAAGACTTGATCACCAACATGGACTCGGTTCTAGCCGAGCTGCGAAAGTTTACCTCAAGTTGTGGATACCCTATTTATTCTTCTATCGACGTTCGAGATAGTGGGTGGAAAGTTTGCGCCGTTGACGTCAATCTTTTCCCCGCCGGCTTCAACCTGTTAAGTGAGGACGACAAGCTTCGTGCCTCCGTTCGAATGGGGCAATATTTGTCCGCCAAACTCATGACCACATCTCCCTGGAACATCACCGTTATTCCAGAGGCCCACACCAACAACCAAGGCTACCTCGAAAATCTTGCAGGCATCTGTACCATTCTCGAGAAGGCCGGCGCCAAAGTGCGAGTCGCTTGGAGCGGCCCCCCCATTCCAAAGGCTTGGACAGTGAAGACTCGAAACGGTTTTGATATTGAATATCTCCCCGTCGAAGAAGCCCTAGCTGGAGCAGATGCCCTAGTTCTCAATCATGATTTAAGTGGAGGCCTCCCTAAGTTTTTAGAAGACAACAAACTTCCCGTGTTTCCAAGCCCGCAACTTGGTTGGTACAAAAGAAGAAAGAGCATGCACTTCGAGATCATCGATGCTCTCCTTAATTCTCTGGATAAAAAATTTGAATTTTTCGACCCGTGGTATTTCCGTGCTCGTGCCAAAACAATAACAAATATCAATGTGGAAGATTCCGACGATCGTAGACGACTTTACAATGAAGCTAAAATTCTTTTCGAAGATCTGAGGCAAGAATACAAAGAACGTGGGATCGCGGATGCACCTTCAATTTTCGTCAAAAACAATGCTGGAACCTACGGCATGGGCGTTCTTCAAGTCGACACCCCAGAAGCCATTCTCGAACTCAATCGGTCTGACCAAAACAAGATGCGCAAAGGAAAAGAAGCCGTTCCCATTTCCGAAATCATTCTTCAGGAGGCTATTCCTACGGCACTTGAATATCTCAGAGACCCCTCAGATCCAGAGTCGAAAGTTGCGGCCGAACCCGTTCTCTACCTCATCGATGGATTGCCCATTGGAGGCTTTATACGGATCCATGAGAAACTAGGTGCACGCGCCCAATGGAAGAACCTCAATCAGCCAGGCGGAGCCCTAGAGCCTCTTGGCCAGCTCTCGGACCCCTGCTCAGAACGTCCCTTCTCAAAAATCAGGAATACTTGCCCCAGAGAAGAACTCGATGGAAAATACATCTATCACTTTCTTGCCAAGCTACATGCTACAGCCGCAGGACTTGAGGAGTGCCCGCCAGAATGAGATCAACAATACCAAGGCCTACCTACAAAAGAAGAAAGAAATACCTCGTAGAGAAGGACTTTCAATATCGCTTCACTTTTAAGCTTTGTCTGATTTCCGGCATCTTGTTCGCGATCTTCACGGGCCTTGCTCTCTTTTTCATCAAGCTTAGCTATGAAATGTTGATTCAAAATGCCTTATTGCACATGCCAGAAATGGTCGACAAATTGAGGGCTGAATTCAGCACTCTCTCTTTAGCCATCATGAGTAATTGGGTTTTGTTTATGGGTACAATTTTCGTTCTTGGAGTGGTTTACACTCAAAAAATAGCTGGTCCCGTATTCGCCCTAAAAAAGCGACTTCAAGACTTGAGCGCCAATGGCTCCACCCAAAACATCACCTTAAGAAGGGGAGATGAATTTCACTCCCTAGCTGGGACCTACAACCGGGCCATGAATAGCTTGAATGAGAAGCAAACAAGAAACGTTGATCGATTGAAGAAAATTCGCACCCTTCTTCAGAAAAGTCAGGAGCAAGAAGCCCTAAACCTCATCAACAAAACCCTCGAAGAAGACTTCTAGCTGGCACTGTCCCACAAAATTTTACCCGCGGATTCTCGCCCTTGAATTTAGAAAACAAAAAAGGCTGACTCCCCAAGGAATCAGCCTTAAGTTTTTATACATTTGCAACCCTAAGCTTGCATCAGCAAACTCAAGCCAGCATTAGCGCATTACGCGCCAGCGTTAGCTAGCGAACGAGCTTCGAAAACTTCAATCAACTTTTCAAGATTTGAAAGTTGGCTGTTCAAGTTTTGAAGTTGCGTCTGAGTCGCGGTCAAAGCTTCGCGGCTAAGGCCAGAGTTTTGAGCTTTCTCGTCGATCGCTCTTCTGAGGTCTTCAGCAGCTCTTTGAGTTACCAAAAAAGTTCCACGAAGGTTCTCTTCGTTTGCAAAACTTTTCTCAAGGTCAGCTTTCGCTTTGCTCAATACGCTAGTTCCACTTTCCGCTGTTTTCGCCAAAAAGCCAGAGAACGTACCACCGCCAACTTGGATGATGTCACGCAAAGTGCTTACAGGAATGATTGATTTCGAGCGCTTTTGCTTTTCGAAAATAATCTGAGTCAAAGTGCTAGAAGTGATGTCTTTCTTAGTGCGATTATCAACAACGACAACCTCTTCTCCGCGCATGATCATGTCTGCAATTTCATCGAGTGTGACGTAACAGCTTTGGTGTGTGTCATAAAGCTTACGGTTTTGGTAACGCTTGATCACTTTCACATTTTGAGCACGTGCATTTGTTTCAGCAGAATTATCTAATGGTGCTGCTCCCAAATTGCTTCCGTTTGTTGCAGTCGTGTTGTTTTGAACTCCTGTCACTTCCATGTTATTCCCTTCGTTCATTTTCGTTTCCCCCTTCGATCTACGATCTTTCCGGCTCGCGCCTTATATTTCTTTTGTTAACTCAAACACTCCTGTCTGAACCAACGGCTTAAGGCCAGGCTGGTTTTTGTTCGATGCTCGGAAATCCGATACAAAGATCGATAAAACCATGCGCTGCATTTTCGCAACGCTTCAGCCACCTTTTAGCCACCAATGCTCTGTATTTACAAGAGCTTTCTTTTAAACTTGGCGACTTTCAGCCTTAAAAACACTTGTTTTTAAGGCCTCTAGCTAGCGGCTGCCTTTTGCTTGCTTCTTTTTCCGGAACAAAGTTAATAACTTAGTTCCGAACTCAGAAGCAAATAAGAGAAGAACGATTGTAGCGATTACAATCCACTCCTGCCCTTCAGGCATTAAACTTCGCATTTGACGCTTCTAGTCAGCAGTCTCTACAAAGTCAAGACCACTCTGCAGCAAAAAAAGGTTAATGCAGCCTGTTATTTCTGTGAACGCTTGATGATATTTTTCCGAGGAGTGCGAGCTCTGCTTCACTGAGTCCAGATTTTTGAGCAACGGAGTTCAAAGGAAGGCCTTCGGCCAATAATTTTCTAGCCAGCGCATACTTCGATGATTGCGATAAGGCTATAGAATGATTGACTTCTTCGGCACGCATGTCAGATGCCTTTCGCTCAGAAAGCGTGGAGGTTGTCTCCCCCAGCGGCGTATTGATCGCCTCTATTTCAGAGCTAGCTACTGCTATGACTTCCTTTGCACTTTCCCGAATGACAGATGTGTCATTATTTTCCCGAGTTGCCAGTTTCTGCAGAGTCCTGCGCAGGTCCTTCTCCAAAGCAAGCAATCGCCTGCCCTGCAGAATATACGCTACAGCAAGAGCCACGAGACAAACATCAAGTAAAATTTGAAAAGCCCAAATCATGTACACAAGATCATACTAACGAAGCAGTGCAAAAAAGTGTAGCCAGCTATTTGACGTCTTCGAGACTCCTTTAGCCTGGGGCCTCCTAAGCACTATCTGGCGTTTGCGCCTGGGTCTGAATCAGCGTTAAATCCCCCGTCACTAAGCGAAGAATTCCCAGAAACCTGAGAAAGACCTCTGTTTAAAATCGTCGGAGAAATAAACATCAAAAGTTCATTCGTAGTTTCAGTAAGACTTTTTTCGTTCGTGAATAGAAAGCCAAATACTGGGATGTCTTTAAGCCAAGGCAAGCCAGACGTCGTTTGGTTTTTATCCAAGCGATACAAACCACCAAGTACAACTGTTTTTCCGCTTTCAACTATCAACTTAGTTTGGACGGAACGGGTACCAACCGACCTGGCATCAGCTCCAGTCTGAATGTCTCGTTTTAAGTCGACATCAAGAACGACAAAACCATCCGCTGTTACTTGAGGCGTAACTTCAAGCCCCGTAGTAATGGGAACAAACTCTGAGATCGTATTACCTTCTTCGTCGAGCGTTTCAGAAAGAACCGAGATACCTTGGTTGATGTTGGCAGTTTCGTTCGCAAGTACAGTGACCGATGGACTCGCGATTGTCCGCGATTGCGACTTGGTCTCGGCAAGATTTAGTAGAGCGTCGACAGCACCTAAACCACCAATGGTCGCCCAACTAAACGAAGACGTTCCGGTCGTAGGCGTTGACGTTCCGGCGTTTAAGTTACCAAATGATGCTCTAGGATCGTCTCCTAGACTCCAAAAGAAGCCCTGACTTCGTGAAAAGTCTTCAGAGGCTTCGACAATTCGAGACTCAATTCTGACTTGCGGAGTTTGCTTGTCGATAGAGCGAACATAGCGATCAATTTTTTCTAAAACCTCAGGAATGTCCGTAGCGACCACCGTGTTACTTCTCTTATCTACAGAAATCTTGCCTCTCTCAGTCAAAAAGTCTTTGGCGTTGGCTAGGATGTCCTCCCCCTTGGTGTAACTCATTGGGAAAAGCCTAGTTTCGATCTGGACGAGAGCTTTGCTTTTTTCTTGAGCTTGCTTCGCCGTTTCAATTTCGGCTTGAAGCTCTGTTACGGTCGCCACTCGATATACGTTGTCTAAGTCTTGATAACCAAGCCCCTGGTTGAAAAGGATAATAGCCAAAGCCTGATCCCAAGGAACGTTGTTCAAGCCAACAGTAACTTTTTTATCTGATCCTACGCCAGCACTTAGAACAAAGTTCTTGCCAGACTTCACGGATAAGAATTTCAAAACATCGCCGAGGTCTGCCTGCTTAACATTCAGGTTGATCGGTGCTCCGACATATTCTCGAATGTCGTTAGCCGATAGATAGGTTTTGGGAATGATCACCCGACCTGCGCTCTTGGAACGAAATAGGGTGTCTCCACCTGTAATCGGGAAATCGATGACTAGATCATTTCCTGTTCCTAGCACTGTAGGATCCACAAATGATCTCAACTGAAACAAAACTTTCACAGATTCAGAATCACCAACTTTTGCTGGGAATGCCTGAATGTAGGCCACTGGACCTTCGAATTCTCCCGTATCAAGAGCTCGCTTTAAAATGTCTCGAGAAAGTTCCATGTTTCGAAGTTCAACGATGACCTGTCGTCTCTTGGATCTCAGCTCGCGGGCCCAATCTACCGGTCGGTTGGTCTTAACGACTAATCTCACTCGATCCGCTAATTGTTTGAAGTCCAAGCCCGTCACAAGACCTTTGATGCCGTCACTAAAATTTTGAGCCGGAGATTCATTGAGTTGATTGATGGATAATTTTCCACCATCGCGAAAGCTATCGAAGTTTAACTCTTGCTCTAAACCTTGAAGATCCAAGTCGCCCACTCCAAGCTCTCTCGCAGGGGGAGTCCCCTCTTCTTCGTCGAGTGCCGGCGGAGGAGTCCTCCGTGGTGTATTCGTACTTGTTGTCTGCGACGGACTATCCGGCTGATAGGGAATTTCCCCATCTTCCAAAGGAGAGTATCCTTCGAGGTCATCTTCAGGAAGCTCATCGAGAGCATCGAGTTCCGCCTGCAGATCCTGAGCCTGAATGGAAGATACAGGGAAACCCCAGACTGCCGTTATCAATGCGGTCATTGTAAAAATTTTTGCCCATCTTCCCATACTCATAGTTTCCCCCAAAGATCGCCTTTAAGCCATCACTCGATCGTCAGCTTTTCGTAGTTTTTCTTGGTTCTGCCTCGAAAATCCTTAAAACTCTCAACCACTGTGATGGCTTTGGGCTCTATCTTGCTCACATAGCCACGATTTTTCCCCAAACGATCACCCTCTTGAATGATGTGAGAAGCCCCACTTGGCAAGACAAGCATCGCCTTCGGAGTTCCTAATCCCGTCATGATC
>Ga0100402_1006677_pt1 | contig 11374 bp, 9 predicted proteins | sample CryGeyme20150102_FD_80419 | JGI IMG/M metagenome (GOLD analysis project Ga0100402, IMG submission 80419) | Groundwater microbial communities from Crystal Geyser aquifers in Utah, USA - Crystal Geyser metaG 2015-0102 | ecosystem: Environmental > Aquatic > Deep subsurface > Groundwater | place...
AAATACCTCCAAAAACTGAAGTGTCAAAGTATAATCTTAGTTTTCTCATTTTTTAAAGGTAATAAATATTTTCAAATTCAGATGAGATTTTCTTTGGAGTTCTTTCTTATGCTGCCGCACAACGGTTGGGTATATAAGAAGTAGCAGTTAAACTAGCACTTTACTTTTTAGTTTGAAACAAAGATAGCAGAAAAGCACAAACTTTGTAGTTTGCACTTAACTGCTATTTTTTATATACCGTGTTATGTGCTTTTTCTATTCAAAAGATTGTTAATAACATCTATTAAATCATTATTACCTTTTTTTCTTGCTTTTTTCCAGTATAATAACTCACTCAAAATTGAGATTAATAAAAAAATGGGTGAAATAATAAAAACTCCCTTCCAACCAATCATTAGGTATCCAAATAATGCAACAATTGCTAATAATAGAAGTAGGATTATTTTTTTTGACATAGCTATGATTTATTTTACCCTAAATAACCATCTCCCTAACCTACCAGCAGCACCAGTAGATGCAAAAACTGCGCCTCCTAAAGCTCCATAAGCAGCTGACCTCCAACTGTTACCCACAACACCAGCGTAAACCCCGCCTATTATTGCCCCACCAATATCGGTGGCTAACCAAGGTGCTATCAAAGATTTTTGATTCAATTCGCTTCTTGCTGCCAAACCATCCAGGGCATCAGGGTTTTCCTCCCACCATTCTATTGAGGATATAGAAATTGCTAAGATAGTTCCAACCATTTCAGCTTCTTCTCCTACAAAACCATGATTATCAAATTCATTGATTAAATTTTCAACATTCTCTTTTAATTTAATATCAGATAATACGTTTTCATAATTTAGTTTTAAAGATTCAGTTAAGGAATTTAAGATTACATAAGACTTATCGCTTAACTTATCTTCCTTTTTTAACTGTTCAATTAAATCAAAAAGAGAAGGCTCCTCATTTACTGTTTTGGAAAACTGATTGTTTATACCAAAACTTAGATTTACAACATTTTCTTCAAGTACAAGGTTTTTGTGTTCTTCAAGATAGTTTGTTAGTTCTAATTTTTTTGAAGCGTCAATTTCTAGATTATTTACAAAGTTTTTGTTAAATGTTGTCACATAATCTATCTTTTCATCTAAATCAGTGATTGATTGGTCAGGATTAAAGTTGTTTTTAACATTAGTCAGAAATTGATTGTGTATTACACCAACTTCTTTAAAATCTGCTACCTTTAGCTTTGTAACTTCATTATTTGTTGCTTCATTATCAGAACAAGCAACGATAAATATGGTAACAATAAATGTTAGTCCAAGAAATTGTTTAAAAATTTTCATTTTAATTGTTTTTATGAGAGTTTATTTGTTTTCTCTCGGTTAAATATTTCCATTTTGTTGTTTTAAATCCATTTTGAATTCCAGTTGTCCTTAGGTAATCCAACTGTTTTGAGATAGTCAATCTCATTTTTCAATTTTTTAGTTTTCTTTGACCGTTTCTATGTTTAAATTGCACATAACGGTTTGGCGCTTGGCGCAGTGGCGGATTTCGGAGTACAAAACTGGCAATACACCACAAAATTTGATGCGAGGTAGAATGTTCAATTAACCACTTCACCCGCCATTGAGCCAAACGCCTGTTACAAGCTGGCCTTCTGTCCACCGAGTAGTTGAAACGCTTTCCTGTCAACGGTTTTGGTGCCTGACTTGCAACTGATTTTTGTCTGTCGTTGGTATGTACGGTTGCGTATTTTTTATTTTCAGAAGGGGAGGAGATTTTTTTTAATTCAATTTTGTCTGGGTGGGAAAGGTGGAAGCTCTTTTGCAAGCTTTGGTCTGTGCTTGGGCTTGTGCGGCTTGCAAATGTGCTTACACCTATGCTATGGCTCTTTCTCATTCAGAGTAAATATCAAAATCCTTTTCCGCTTTTGTTTTCAATACTGTTTTTCCTTCTTCAACCGTTATTTCCTCATTATTGAACTCCTTACTTGCAGGTCTTGCCCTTTTTGATTTTCCAAACTGTCTAAGGAAGTTTATCTGCTGCTGCATTGTCATAGCAAGTGGGATAATTGGTTCAATGGCTGCAAGCAGATGTTTTAGGGTAATTTCTTTAACATCTTGATTTTCGTCATAAGCTATGAACATTGCTTCCTTAACACATTCTTCTATTTCGGCTCCGTTAAAGTATTTGGATTTTTCAACCAACTCTTCAAAGTTTACAATTGAACCCTGACCGTATCTTTTCAAGTGAATTTTGAAGATGTTTTTGCGTTCTTCTTTTGTTGGAAGGTCAACAAAAAATATTTCGTCAAATCTTCCCTTGCGTAAAAGTTCAGGAGGTAAAGCCTGAATGTTGTTAGCAGTCGCAACAACAAAAACTGGTTTTGTTTTTTCTTGCATCCAAGTCAATATTGTGGAGAACACTCTTGAATTAGTTCCCCCATCTTTTTCACCTCCACCTGTATTTAGCCCTTTTTCAATTTCATCTATCCATAGAACACAAGGTGCAACTGCTTCGGCAGTTTCAATAGCTTGTCTGATATTATTTTCGCTTGCTCCAACTTCAGCTTGAAATACTTTTCCAATGTCTAATTTTAAAAGCGGTTGTTTCCATTCTGCTGCTACACATTTTGCAGTTAAACTTTTACCACAACCAGGAACACCGACAAGCAATATCCCTTTGGGTTCTTGCAATCCAAAATCTTTTGCTTTCCTTTGAAATGATTTCTCTCTTTTTCGTAACCAATCTTTCAAATTATCTAAGCCACCTAAACTGCTTTCTAAATCTTGATTGACTTGGTAGTAATCCAAAATTCCACTTTTCTTGATTATCTGTTCTTTCTCCATTGAGATAATTTGTGCCGCTTCTTTTGTATCCAACCCCACTTTTTGTTTTGCTAACTTAAAAGCAAGAAAAGCCTCAGTGTCTGTCATGCCAAGAGCAGAATCTATAAAGTATTTTTTTAAATCCTCGTCAATCGGTTTATCACCAGAAATATAATTTAGATTCTTCTCTAAATCTTTTCTGTCTGGCAATGGAATTGTTACAACAGTTACAAATTTTTCTAATTCATCTGGAATTTTAACAAATGGACCAGTCATGATGATGTGCTTGTCATAAATTCTAAGTTTTTCTGCAAGTTTTCTGAGTCTTGTAAAGACATCTACTTGGTCAAAGTATCTGTGTAAATCTTCAAAAATGAATATGTCTTTTGTGTCCTGTGTATCCTTTTCTTCTATTAACTTACTTATGTAATTTAATGCCCCAACATAATCATCACAATCAGGTATTTCTTGATAATCAATCTCATTACCTTTCTTTTCATGTCTATTTAAACTGTTTACACAATCCCATACATGGAATGAATACCCGTTTTTGAATGCCATATCTCGGATATAAAGCATTGTTCTATTATACTCTGATGTTACAGTATAAATAAGCGGATAGTTTGCCTTAATTAAATCCTTTATGTTGTCAAATGTTTGTTTAGAGTTCATAGTTACTTTCTTTTAATCGTTTGTTTTTGAGTAGTGGAAATATTCTTTGATTTTATTTGTCCTGTTGCCGAGCAGAAGGTTTTACCCTGATAAATAGCCGGAATAGATTTACGTTTGATGTGTTCTCCCTCTTTTCTTGTTGTTCCAAAGGATTTATCAATGGCCTCCATCGCCTTATCTGCAAGCTTGTGAATATCCTCAGGTATGTAGTTTGAATCCGTTACAATAGTTCCATCAAACTTGATTATGAATTCAATTTCTGTTCTCTTTTCGGATTCATTTGGATTTCTCGTTGTAGCGACCATTTTGAATTTTTCTTTTTCAGTTTCATTAGCGACAAATTTCAAGTCTGGGAGCAACTTAAAACCAACTGCTTGAAACTCCCTCAAAATAGTTTCCTTGGCATATACCACGTTCAAATCGTAAAACTGGCCTTCTAACTCCTTGATTAACTCTTGCCCGTTCTTCATGTAGTAACTGTTATAAGTCACCACATTGTCAATCACTTTCAATGCAAATTCACCTTGGAGATTAGCATTTTTGTTTGTGTCATACACATAGAGCACTTGCTTGTTCTGTTCGGTTTTGACCTCAAATTTCCAACTTAACTTTTCACAAGCCTTCTTTAAAATTTCCTGATTCATCACTTTTGGATTTTTCAGGAAGGTTGATGATTCAAAACACGACATATTGTTATTTTTTAAGGTTCAAAAATTGTTTTTCGGTTACTTCAAAATTGCCAAGAGAACCAACAAACTGCCAAGCTTTTTCAAAACCTAATGCTTTATAATCAAATTCAGGATTTTGTTTCTTCAATATTTCAATGAAGCTACTGATTTGATATTTGCCATTTTTGCTGGGTTGCATTTTATTGAAAGTACTTTTATAGTCAATTCCGTTAGAATTTGACGAGTTTACTTTGGTGTCTGGCTTCTCACCTAAGAACTCTTTAAGCGAAATAGTTGGTATGCCAATTGATTTGGATTTCAACTGTAACCCATTATCACTTGTGAGTAAAATTGGGTTTTTATCTACATACATAAATGCAACGGACAAAATCCTATTATCTGGCGTGTTTTGCTGATAATCCTCACCTAAAATAGTTGTATTTGCTTTTGCAGTTCTTAACTGTTTGCTTTTTCCTAACAGTTTATTGAGAATGCTAATAGCTTTGGATGCTTTTTCTTTTAACTTGTCTTTTTGTTTGAGCTTATCTAATTCATTTATTACCGTGTGCGAAAGCACTATATAATGCTTACTCTCGATTTTTGTAATTATCTCAGGTTCTTCAATAAAAACATTGGTATCAATGATATAGGTTTTAGCAAGGATTTCATCTTTGATACGTTTTTCTTCTACCTTTATTTTGTTTTCAAAATCAACAACTTCTTTTAGCAAATCAGTATATCCCTCGAATAATTCGCTCTGAATTGTTTGAAGTTTTCTGTTGAACTCTTGTAAAGGCTCTAATCTTGAAAATTCCTGCTTATCAAAATCAGTCACCAGCTGTTCTAGTTCAGATTGAAGTTGTGCTTGGTGTTTTTCTTTTAGTTTGGAAATGAAATCATTTTTCTGTTGCTCAATTTTAAAAACCTGTTGCAAAACATCTTCATAATCTCGCAAATCAGTAAATACAAAGGATTTTTTATCTAAGTTTTGGTATGATAATATATTTTCTTTATTTATTGTTTCAACTTCTATTGAGGTTTTTTGAAGTACGTTCTCTTTGAGCAAGGGCAATAATTCATTTGCGAAGTAATGCTTTCTTGTATTGTAACTTTTTGCTGCATCAATATTAGTTTTTGTGAGTGCGTTAATGAAAAAACTATCACCGACAGAAAACGAAGTTTCATTAAACTCATAAAGTGAATCTTCAAGTTTCCAAAACTTAAATTTTTGAATTTCCCGAAACCCTATTTGTACTACGAATAAATTGTTGCTGTAAAGACAAGACTTATCCGTAAGTTTTTTAACCTGTTTTTCTAAGTCTGCGTTCTGAGTAGTATTTATGGTTACAAACACCATAAGATACGAGCAATCATCCGCAAACCTTTCAATTAGTGATAGACATTTACCATTTGGATCTGGTAGAAAAAACCAACATTCTTTGGTGTTTTCTGAAACAAAACATTTGAGATTATTCCAAAAGTATTCTACATCAATAGAATGAAGGTCTTGATTGATTTGCTTGGCAATTGCAAAAGCGTTTTCTGGATTATTTGTAACTTCTACCTCAAAGTCTTTTTGTCCTTTTGTTATTGTTTGAACATAGGCTAGCGGCAATATTGGCAATAAACTATCTGCTGTATTTTCATTTTGAAACTGCTCGATAATTTCTTCTAACTTATTTTCATTCAGCCATTTGGTAAAATACTCGTTGATGGTTTTGGTGGTAGGTTCATAAGACAATAAGCGAATCTGGTTGCTTTCCAAATCGTATAGCAAGGCAACAAAGATTTCTAATAGAAAGGATTGACTTTTATTCTGGTCTATTTTGGGGTTTGTAAAAGAATTGCCCTTTTGTTCATCAAAGACTTCATTGGCTTGTTTTACAGCCATTTTTTTCATTAAAACTTCATCAAGAAAATCAAAACCATTAATTAATGATGGTTGATTTTTACCTTTCAGATTTTTAAACAATATTTTTGCTTCAATGTGGTTTTGACTTGTATGGTCATAGACCAAAGAGAAAGGCTTATTATTCTCAATTTTGAATTTTCTTCCTTTTTGAGCATACTCCTTTCCGATACTTGTAAGCCTGCAAGATGAATAAGATGTATCTCCTATCTCAATCATTTTGTATTGATAGAGATTATCCAAAGCCATTCGTAAAATATCAAATTCGGCATCATCCCTGTGTTGTTGTTTTTCAGGATTATGAATGACATTCATTCCCAAAATATCCCCGATTTCCTCAATACTTAAAACTTCATCAACTAATAAAATGCCGACTATGGTTTTATCGAACAAATCAAAAGGCACTCCCACAGTACATTCTGCTGTATAGTGGATTTCTGAATACAGCCAATCAAACTTTATCTTACCTAAATATTTTTCGGTAAGTTTTTTCTGCTGAAAGAGTGCTTGATATATATTTAAGTCTAATCCTGAAATCATTTTTTGAACTGGTTTTGTAAGGTTTCGTAGTCAATTACCTTCGTCATCTCAGCAATAGCATTTTTGTATAGAGGTCTGCCCGTTTTATCGGTTACTTGCTCAAAAAAATCTTTGTTGCCTACTACTATCAACAAACGTTTTCCCCTTGAAAGAGCTACATTCAAACGCTGCGGGGATTTAGCAAAACCGCTATCTTGGTTGGGTTTTGTCTTTCCTCCAAATACGGTTTGTGTATTGCTTCGTACCGTGGAAACAATGATGATATTGCGTTCCATTCCCTGAAATCTATCTACAGTATTGATTTTCAAAGGCACACCGATACCGGCCAAACTTCTTTTTATCAAGCGTTTTTGTGCCCCATAGAAACTAATTACCCCAATTTCTTTTTCTTGCTTACGTTTGAAATCATCTTTGATAAAATCCCAATGCTGTTGAAAATCTTCAAATCCCTCTGCTTTTTTTAGCATTTCAATCACCATACGAATAGCCTTTACCTCTCCTTCGTTAGTTACAGAAGTACCTTCACGCATTTCGGGGGTTTTCACATTTACCCATATTGTATGCGTATTGGCATCAATAAAATTAGAATAATACAAACCGTGATGACGGGAAAAGATATTATTCAAGTTTTGGTCATCTGCATTTTCAATGAGTTCTTGGGCTGGTTCTAAACCTGTATCACCTTCGTCTGTATTTGTATAAAATTGCTTAATGACTTTGTTAATATCAGGGTGCATACGGTATTGAATATTACACCTTGAAATAATAGTAGATGATACTTTCGGGTTGAGTATCATCCGCTCAAACTGAGATGTTTCGGTAAACTCTCTGTCAATTTCGTCTGCCAAATACCCGGCACCTGCTTCTTGCAAAGCTTCCCTAAAATCTTTTTCGTTAAGCATAGGGGGCAATTGTCTGTGGTCGCCTATGACAATGCTACGCTTGGCAAAGCATAAAGGCAAAACTAACTCAGGTGGAGTCGCTTTGCTGGCTTCATCCATTATTACGGTGTCAAATTCAACTTTGGGTTCAATATAAGGTGCAATGAACTCTTTACTAAAATTTACAAGTTGATGGTAGGATAATAGTTGATCACTATCTTTCTCACTTCGGATTTTTGAATTGCCTATTGTCAATAAATTATCAAAACTATCATCCTCGTCATCTTCTTCAAAATCAAAATCTTCTTCCTCTGTAAAATGGTTTTTAATAATGTAATAATCGCTTTGGTAATTATCACTTAATCTCCTAAACTCTGAAAGTACATCATTAGGAATAGAATAAGCCCTTAGTTGCTCAATGAACTTCTTTCCAAAAGGGGCAACTTGAACCAAGTAATTTAGTTTCCCCATTTGCTCAATATTTGAATTTTCTGAAAAGACTTTTGCTGAATCCCACATAAATCTTGGACTACCACTTGAACTACAAGTAGAACCCACGATATTGGCATATTCAAAGTATTTATCTTTGAAAATTCGCTTTACCTCTTGCGTAGGAAATGATAAATCCATAGCCCAATCCTTTAAAGCACTCGCATATTTAGGATTATTGTTTTTTGCTCTGGAAGCAATGCGTTTCATCCAATCTTGAACAGCATTGTTGTCGGGGCTGTTTTTCTGAACATCATCATCCAATTCATCGTCTTTTTCATCCAAAGTATCAGGTTCATATTCTTGTGGAATTTGATAGGTTTCGTCTAACCATTTCATAATTCTATCCACGGAGTATTTTGCCCCTTCTTCGTCCATTTTACCCATTCTACCAAAACGCAAAGGCTTGATAAGCGTAGTGTATTTTGCTAAATTTGGATTCACACCTTTGGAATTGAGTAACCTATCCAAAGCATTATCTACTGCCAAATTGGTTTCGGATGTCAATAGAATTCTGTGTTTAGCGTCTTTTCTAATGATTTGCCAAATAATTTCGGCAATGACCGTAGTCTTTCCTGTGCCGGGTGGGCCTTGCAACAAAGCCAAATCCGTACAATGAATAGCCGCCAAAACGGCTTTTCTTTGAGCTTCATTTAGCTTCAGCAATTCATTATTTCGTACTTCCCAATAATACTCGCTGTTTTCCGTAACCTTTGTTTCATCATAAATAGGCGTAGCCTTAGACGTATCAAAAATGAATTCGCCTAATTTTTCATTAGCCGCTTTACCATTTGGTGCTTCTGCTGGTTGTGTGATTTTTTTGATGGCATTTTGTAACCATCCTATTTTTGTAGCATCTCCCGTGAGGTTTGCTCTAATCTCTTTGATTATTGGTTTCTTCTCAGAATTTAGAAACTTCAAGACCTCTTTGGCTTTTTTCTTGTCATCAGGAAAAATATTAGGGATATTCAAAACTAATTTTTGAATATCCGATTCGTTTCCATTGAGTTTTCCCAAATAAATAAGTTCGTTTCTTTTACTTCCTTCTTTTGCAACCTCTACTACAAATTCGGCACCTCTCAATGATTTAAGTTTTTCTAAGAAAAGTTCCTTTTCAGATTTTTTGGCAATGACGTTGGTTTTAATTTTGAACCTAAAATCAGGTTGATTGGGCGAATAAGCAATATCGCATACATGCAAATCTTCAATAAGGTTTAATTGAGTTTGCAGTTCTTCTTCACTATTGTATTCAAGGTACAAGGATTGGCTGAATGAATTTATCGCATCATCGAGGTTATGAACATAGAGTTTTCTCTTCAATTCAACCCAAAAATCCTCTGTAAAGTCTTTGTCAAAAAATTGAACTTCCCTTGGGTTGATGGCTTCATAAACACTTTGAAGTTTTGTTTCAATATTTTCTTTGCCATAAATTTTGATTAGGCACTGATAGGATAATTGTAAATTAAAGTATTCAGCATTGTAATAAATAAAGGTATTATTTTCAGGATAAGGCAAAAGTAGTTCTTTCTCGCTTTCTGGTTTTACAAAACGCTTACCAAAAGTTATACTATGTTTATTGTTAATTAAATCATTTTCGATAATATTTCCGTGATTGATTATTCTAAAATCCCCTCTTAACTGTTTAAATTCAAAACCTCTATTTCGTAAAGCATGATTTAAATTATCATTTGCTTTACAATCAATGAATATTTGTTTGTTGTGATGATTTTGAGAAACAGGGATGCCAATTTCCTTTTGAATTTTCTGAGCAAGTGTAAGAGGGCGAAGTTTTAGAATTACACTAATTGTTTGGCTACGCTCTAGTTTATCAGGAAATTCTCTTTCAATAACAGTATCCAATAAGTCAATTTGTTCTCTTGTCAAAAATACATTGCCTTCACCATCAAATTTTTCTTCAACTCCCAATTCTTTGAGCTTCTTCTCCAATTGGTTATACTCAGGTAAAATTTCATTCGCTAAATCAAATTTAAAGGTATAGCGAGTAACCTCACCATCGTTATTTTTAGTTTCCTGCAAGAACGGTGTGCCTTTTACCTGATAGGGCTTCTGCAAGTTATCAATGATAGCTTTTTGCGCCTCAATCCATTTAAACCAAATCTCTTTTTGATTTTGAATGTTGATGTTGGAAACAACTGTTTGCCTGCAAACCCTTTTATATAATTCTTCAAATTCATCTGATGCCCTGTTTGCCCTTCCTCCTTCATTGATGTCAATGATTTTTACAAGACAAGTTTCCGAAATGCTTTTGTCTGCTTGCGGTGTAATGATATTAGTACTGTATATTGTTTTTTTCTTCTTGTCAACAACTGCTTGATAAGTGTCTGCTACCGAATACCACTTTACAATTGCTTCAAACTGTCCGTTTAATGTTGGGATAAATATTTTGTGTTCAGTGTCACTGATTTTTTGAAAATGGCAGTAAAGTTCTTTGCCTGATACATCTGCTTTTATTTGGTCAATAGAGAAATCGTTCAATTTATTAAACTCAATAACATCATCAGGCGTTAGCCTGATGATGACTTCTATTGGGTCTAATCCATAATTAATTTCTGGCATAATAATCAATATTCGATTAAGGTAAATATTCTATGTCCACTCCTCTGTCGTGCATATGTAAAATGCAATTTTCTAACTCACCGTTTTTGAGTTTAATTGTCAAACCGTAGTCAGCGAATGAAGCTCCCATAGCATCGTGACCGTAGCCACGCAAAACAATTTTGTCATTTGTCTGCTCTATGACTTTCATTTGCTTTGGTGCCATCTGAACATTGTTTTGCCAAACAGGATGGTTCCCGTCAAGATTATACATTGTAACAGTAACGCCTTCGCCTCCTGATATATTCGACTCAACTTTTACTGCTCTTCGTGCACCGCCATGAGGTCCAGATACGTGTCTACCATTTTCGTAACGTAAATGGTCAGAAGATTTGAAAACGAAATCTAATTTCATAGTATTTGTTTTGATTGTTGATGAATAAGGCGTTGGCAATAAATGGCTCTTTTGGTTTTGCGAAGGGTCGACTTGTGTGGCGTGCAAAACCAAATGTGCCATTTGTGCGGCTGGCTAAAATTGAATTAAAAAAAATGTGCGGTGGGTGAAATAAAAAATACATAAGGGTCGGTAATGAGTGTCGGCTCTGTTGCTGTCCAGTCGCATTTTGGTCTATATGTCTTTTGTTATCTGTCAAAATTAGCGTTCCTGTTTATGTTTATAGTCGTCTGTTATGTCGTTGCAGTGTCGTCTTTTAGGCTTGCTTGTAACTAGTAAATAGGCGCAACTTTATGTAACTTTTTTCTATTTTTCATTGCGCAAAAACTTTGCCTAAAGTAACTATTTTTTATAAAGTAACAAAATCAATAAGTTAAGTTAAATAGAAATTG
>Ga0100402_1006684_pt1 | contig 11369 bp, 9 predicted proteins | sample CryGeyme20150102_FD_80419 | JGI IMG/M metagenome (GOLD analysis project Ga0100402, IMG submission 80419) | Groundwater microbial communities from Crystal Geyser aquifers in Utah, USA - Crystal Geyser metaG 2015-0102 | ecosystem: Environmental > Aquatic > Deep subsurface > Groundwater | place...
TGCGCTTAACCTTGAGGCTGGGAGTGAGCTCCCCCTCTTCTAGACTCAATTCACGAGGCAAAATTTCGATTTTCTTAATGCTCTCGAAGCTCGCCAAGCGGGTGTTCACCTTTTGTACTCGAGCTTGAACTAATTTTTTAAAGGCGGGATCCGCGTATAAAGCGATCAAACCTTCGGCCGAATCGATGTCGTGGCTTTTCGCTAACTGCTTGGCATCGACAGCACTAAGAGCCACTAAGGCTCCCAGATATTTCTGATTATCACCGATGACGATCGCCTGTGCAAAAAGTGGATCCTCTAGCAACATAGACTCGATCTTCTGAGGAGCAATATTTTTTCCTCCAGCGGTAACGATCAAATCCTTTTTACGGTCCGTAATTGAAATGAAACCATCAGAATCGATCTGACCGATATCCCCCGTCATAAAATAACCGTCTTCTGTAAACACTTCTTTTGTTTTTTCGGCCGAGTTGTAATAGCCCTCCATTACAATAGGCCCCTTTAGAATGATTTCGCCATCGGCTGCAATCTTTACATCGGTGCCTTCGAGAGGAGTGCCCACAGTTCCAATCTTGAACTTATCAGGTCGATTAACGGATAACGGTCCAGATGTTTCAGTCAGCCCATATCCTTCGAGATTCAGCACTCCACAAGTGTGGAAGAATCTAGAAATCTCGGGAGAAAAAGGAGCTCCTCCACTAATACAAAAACGAATGCGGCCGCCAAATCTTGCCTTCACCTTATCATAAAGGGCTTTTTTATAAATTTTGTATTCAACCTTTTGCTTTAGACTGAGAGGCTGCCCCCTCTCTTGCGCTTTGCTGTAGACGCTCGTAAACGCGACAGCACGATCTGCAACGATTTTCGACAAACCGTCCATTCTTTGGACGCGACCAACTAGCATGGAATAAATTTTCTCGTAGATTCTAGGAACTGACACCATGATCGTAGGTCTAACCTCAACCATATTATCCATAACGACCTTCAAATTTTCAGCGTAGGCATTGGTCCAACCTGACCCGAGGCTAAGCATGTGCTCCACTCGGCCAAGAATATGAGCCATAGGGAGAAACAGCAAAGTGGTGTCTGAATCATTCATGCCCAGTGAAGCGTGTGCCCCTTTGATGATTCCCATAAAACATTTATGAGTCAGCATGGCCCCCTTCGGGACTCCACTGGTTCCAGAAGTGTAAACAATTGAAGCCAGTGCCGTTTCTTCGAGAGTTTCAGTAATCTCCCTAAGAGCCTGGATGTCACTAGCTTCTATGGATTTGATATCCAGTGCAGACAAGGCATTCGAGTAATTTTGAATATTTTTATTTACAGAGTCAGGCGCGTCTTTCAGCACGATGACCTTGCAATCAAAACCGAGATCATCAATGATTTCTTCCAACTTCTTTTGTTGTGAGTTGTCTTCTGCAAAGACCAACTTCGCTCCAGAATCTTTTAAAATGTATTTGATCTCATCTGAGAGAAGCGAGGGATAGATGGGAACCGTCACCGCCCCCAAGCAAAGTGTGGCCACATCAATCCAGGCCCATTCAGGCCTCGAGTTCGAAAGAATGGCAACTTTGTCCTTGGCCCCTATTCCATGCGCTTGCATCACCTTGGCAAATCGGCATACTTGGTCCTGATAATCCGCCCAAGTATAGGTCTTCCAATGACCATTGCTTTTTTGCATCATGGCACTACGGCTGGATTGCGCATCAACACGTGCGAAAAATATCTGAGCTAGGTTGTTTTTCAATATAAGGGAATTTGGCATGGCTTCTGGCTAAAAATTTTAGCATGAAGATTCAATGCCTATTGCATTCGAACTTCGACTTTTTTGACACTATCAAAGCCTACTTCAACTTGGCCTTCCCAGCTCATCCCTAGGGCCTTGTTGACCAACCTGAGCCGACGTGGTCCGACTTCGACTTTCTGAAGGTTTGCTGGGCTTCTAACCGCCTCACCCTCTTCAACCAAGATCTTGCCGTCGACATAAATCTGGGTCGCGCTAGGGAAAGATACAATATTTAGATAGCCTGTAGCTCCTTTGGCCTCATATATAGGGGCGTCAAAAGTCATTGGCTGATTGCCTGCAGGCTGCCTATCAGCATCAGCTGGATTAGACTTGGGGGGTTCTTTTGCTTTTGTGACTTTCACTGGATCTGCCGTATTTCCAGAGGAGGCAGCAGGAGGAGTCGAGTCCGCGATCGTTGTAGGCGACTTATCGGATTTCATGTTGAAATAAGCTCCTACTCCTGCCAATGCCATCACTAGCAGAAACATGGGATTCATAAAAAAGCTTTTCGCCGAGTCTGAATCGACCGGACGAATTTCAGGACCTCGAGCATACGATCCTCTAACCGCAGACTCTTCATGACCTGAAGGGGCCTCTAAATCTAATTTTGCCGAAGCTTGTCTTTGAGGAGCCCTCTTAAGAGGCGCCTTCGGCTTTGCCTTGATGGTAGCTTGTGGCGCCTTCGGATCTATGGCTCGAATGTGACCATCATTCATGGTCATAGACAATGACAAATGACTTGGTCCATTTTGAGTTGGGAAAGCTGTACTAACTTTTGGTACTTCCTCTTCCTTTACGGTATCCAAGGAAACCTTCAACTCATTAGCCATGATTTCTGACTTCAAATTTGCGTCAACCTGTTTAGGAGGATCAAGCACAACCTCTTCTTCATCACTCGATGTTAGCTCCATTTTTGGTTCTGGCAGGGATGATTCACCCTCAGCATCAGATTCAGTAATTCTAGTGGAGGCTTTTTTCTTGGCTTCTTCTTGAGCTTCGAGAACCGGTGGTGCCTGTTCTTCTTCTTCCATATGAATTACAACTTCATCCATAACACCGGCCATGTCTCTAATTTCGGAGACGACAGTTGCTTCGGAATCATCATCGTCGAAACCAACTTGAGTTGAATCTTTATCTTTAGGGGCCTCCTTATTGGGAGCGCCTTGAAGCTTTCGCTTGCTTGCCTGTGGCGAACCTAGACGAGCGGGCGCATCTGCAGCTAAGGCTTCACGCTTTGCTTTGTCTTTTGCAATATCATCTGTGAAAGCTTTTTCCTTCAGGAATTTTGCAAATTCCATAGGTAAAAAATTGGGATACTTTTGGTTGATGAATCTTTGTAGGTCGGCATAGAACTCACCAGCAGTCTGGTATCGCTCATTGCGGTTTTTCGCGAGTGCCTTGAGAACAATGCGGTCCAAAGCAGGCGATACCGTTGGGTTGTATTTGGAAGGACGAGGAACATTACACTCACGAATCAATTGGAGTGTCCTCATGTCATCGTCATGTGAAAACAATCTTCTCTGAGTTAGCAACTCAAAGAAGATAATTCCCAAAGCAAAAATATCAGTCCTGCGATCAATCGGCATTCCATTTGACTGCTCCGGTGACATATAACCAAACTTGCCCTTTAAGACTCCGGCTCTCGTATGCTCAGATCGAGCCGCAGCTTTGGCAATTCCAAAGTCTACAATTTTTACGGAACCATCATAGCTAAGCATGATGTTCTGTGGACTCATGTCTCGATGGACAATCTCCATGTCTTGACCGGTTTTTTGATCGACGAATGAGTGTGCGTAATCAAGCCCTTTAGCGGCCTCCGCAATCATATAACTCGAATACTCAATCGGGATCCGTGTTTTAGCTTTGTCGCATCTTGCAAGCAACTGGCGAACGTTACGCCCGTCAACGAATTCCATGACAAGATACAGGTAACCTTCGGCCTCACCATTGGAGTAAATTTGAACAATATTGGGATGCATGAATAAGCCAGACAAATTGGCTTCCATGGTGAACATATTTTTAAACTCTTCATCACTCGCAAAATGTGGCAAGATTCGTTTTACAGCTACAATTTTCTCAAATCCACCGTAACCCTGGTGAACAGCACGATACACCTCTGCCATACCGCCAGCGGCTAGCTTTTCGAGCAATAGTAAATCATCGAGTTTATCTGACATATCCCTAATTCATTATATCGGTAATTGGTTGAGAAAAAATAAGCTCAAAATCACCATAAAGCACAGGGTGCAAGCCGTTGTTTTTATTGGCTTTAGTGGCGGATTATATTTTTAGAAGATCTTTTTAACCTTTTCTTAACCTGCCGGCGTCTAATGAACACAACAGGAGGAACGGAAAATGACAAAGTCACTACAAATGAGATTGGATAGCTTAAAAACATTGGCAGAGAAAAAACAAAAGCCTGCAAAGAAAGCTAACAAAACTCGCAATCAATACAGGGACGAATTGGCAGGCATTAGCCTCGTAGATGCCCTCGGAGGATTTGACTACGGAACTCCTCGAGCTACTGACACTTCATTTTACGATTTCGACTGTGCCTTAGCAGCAAGGGTTACACATTCAGAAACGGACATTGATGAAAATTTTTAATCTATATCTATAACTATAAACTATAACTTCAAACTCCTAATACATTAAACCCCGGGCTCTGGAGAGAACCCGGGGTTTATATTTTTTGGAACTAAGAAAATATGATTTCTAAAAATAAGTTTGGAGCCCTACAGTCAACAGACCCAGGCTAACTGCCATAGATCCCTCTGCAATGGCACCCTCAAATGTGGTGCTCAAGCGGATCGCCGTTGGAGAGTTTTTAAAGACATATAGTTTTCCAACAAGACCTGCATTAAATCCCAAAGCGGAAGATCCGTCTGCGATCGCAAAACTACCCCCGACCGTTAAGCCTGGAACAAACATCGTAGGGTGCCTGTTTTCTACAAAATTAATATCGGCCTGTAGAGCAGCAGACAAAATCAAAACTTCTGCCGCATAGCCAATGCCGATCTGAGGAGCAAATTCAAATTGCCCCATATTCCAACCATAGCCTCCTGAAAGCCCAAACCCAAAACTAGCGCCTCCGGTTAAGGTCAACGGTGCAGCCACGGCAAGGCTCACAAAGTTTGCCCGAGAACCGTGACTCATTTGCATCGAGTTAGAACCCATATCATTGCTTCCACCTGGACCCGCAAGTTTGAGTTGTTGCCCTGGCTGAACCGACATACCAGCAGGTAGTTCAACAATAGCTCTATTCGTACTAGCCTTAATCACTTTCAAGTTAGCCGCGCTTACTGAGTGTCCAAACAACGAAGCGCAGAACAACAATAAAGCTTTAAATGTGGAAGTAGATATAGATTGAATGGTGTTTTTCATAGTATTGAGTTTACAGACGTCGGCATGCAGCAGCAAGCTATAGGCCCCAGAGCATATAACACCTTGTGTTGATAAGCCTATTTCTTAATACAGATCCAGTCATGGCATCCACATTGAACAGCCTTATGACCTTCTGATTGGCAGACTCTCGCAAACTCATCAGCTGGCGTGAACTCCATGGTGCACATTCTTCCAGGCCCCATAGGCATGCAAGAGCGCTCTTTGCCACTCATATCAACACCAGTTGCTTTGCCACCTTCAATCACTTCTTTCACCGAAGGTTTGCTAAAGTCAGCATCAGAACGAGATTCTGATTCATTTCCATTGCAAGAGAACAACCCCCCACACAGAACTAACATGAGGCAAAATTGGATGGGTGTATTTCTAAATCGCATAAAATCAAAATACACCCACAGAGGCTGGTTTTACAACAGACGCTTCAAATCTTCTTCACTAAGTGGGGAATGGAATCCCGCATGCTTGACCTTGTTTGAGTTGCGAGACTCATCCTGAAGACCTTCTCCATAGATATATTCAGAAAACAATCCCGAAACATCTTTGGAGTAGAAATTAGTGATTTCTTCTTCAAACCACTGCGTTGTCACGCCAAGATCTTTGTATTGAGCGTGAAAGTATTTCATGAAAGGCTTGAAGCCACCTTGTTCTTGAAACAAATAATCAAGGTGAGCGATGATTCTTGCTCCAGAATCATAGGCATCAGTATCGGTCGTCCTTTTATATTCGGAATGTCCAGCCATCTCTGTTTGATCATTAGAACTTAACTTCGGAAGACTGCGGTAGCGATCATCGCGCCATGAAGCAAGAGCCTCATCAATCCAGCCCGCATTGCCTCCCATTGGAAATGTGGATCGCGCAAAATAGCTATGGTGCAACTCATGTCCCAAAGCCCCCATTCCAGTCGCAGTTGCTCCGGAATACTCCATGCCCCCTCCGTAGTTAGGTATCGCGTAAATCAGAAGGCGATCATGCGGCCATGGGCCATAATCCGCCTCTAGCTCATGAAAGATGTTACGAGTTGGCTCCATGAACGAATTCGGAGCCGTTCCGTATATCGTAACCTGGACACTTCGCCCGTCTATAGATGCAAAATCTTCTTTAAGCTCTGAAAAACGGTCTGACTTATACAAGTGGTAGAAGAGTGACGAACTATTATAGCTAGGCGGACAAACAAGCTGCCAATGCAAACTAGACTTAACTGTCTGTTCACAGTTTGTCTGAAGTGTATGATCTGCAGCGGACCCCCCAGTGACCTTCACATCAAAGGTCATGGCGACTTGATCGTAGTCAAAACTAGCAGGAAGGTATCTTTCCAAAAACTGTCTGTCACTTAAGTCAGACATAAAGAAAGCACTCGATACGGATCCTGAAGCAAATGCTACCCCCGTACTCAATTCATGGTCGATCACAACTTGATGAACACCTAATTGAAATTCCCGGTTCAAATAACGAGCCTTCGATCTCCCGCTGGGAAAATCAATATTTGCAACCCCTACTTCATTGCCTTGATACCAAGCTTTGCTACCATTTGGTACGAGATCAAAAAGTGGATAGCCCTTTTTCAAGAGAACGAATTTCAGAGTGCTACGTACACTTGTGCGCTTTGATTGAACATTGTATTCAATTTCGTAATGAGCTGTTTGGAGGTCAATGAATTCAAAGTGCTTGCCACTCTTATCAAATGCGGAGGGGGCATACTCTACGTCCAGCGCCCAAACATTCATTCCAGAAAACACAAAAGAAGCCAGAATTACCGAACGAAGTCCCAAAATCATTCTCATAGAATCCCCCAGAGCCTAATGATAGCAATCCTTTACAGGCTTCCCTCTTGGCGTGATGTCAAAAAACAGACACCGCCTAAAACTAACTGCACGCACCCCATTTTCAATGTTAGAGCTTAGGGAAGTGGACCTCTTTTACACAGCCCTAGCTCTCTTTTTGCTCATTGATGGTGGGCTGTTCGTGGCCGAAGGTCTGCGCTTTGAAAAAAGATCTAGGCGCCTCAAGAAAGACCATAATAGTAAGATAGGAATTCCCCCCACTCTTCCCAAAGTATCCGTGGTTCTAGCTGCGCTTAACGAGGAAGAAGATCTCCCCAAATGTCTCGCCTCCCTTGCAGCCCAAGATGTTGAGGGGCTAGAAGTGATTTTGGTGAATGATCGATCTACAGATCGATCGGGGGAAATCATGCAAAGCTTTGCGGGGGCTCATCCCAACTGGAAATATATTGAGATCAAAGAACTCCCAGAGGGCTGGCTGGGCAAGCCTCACGCTCTCCATCAGGGATCGCTCAAGACCACGGGTGAATACATCATTTTTACAGATGCTGATGTAAAATTTGAACCGCCCGCCTGTAGGGAGATGCTCGGCATAGCGATTCAAAACGATTTTGATCATCTTTGCGCGGGGCCTCAGTTCACCGCACAGGATCCCATACTTAAAAGTATGCTTCTTGTCTTCACTTCGAGTTTAGTGAGGCTCCTGAAGCCAAGTCGTATGGGACTCTCACCCCATTCCTACATCGGAGTCGGAGCTTTCAACCTCGTACGCAAGAAAAGTTACAAGGAACTCGGTGGCCATGAGAAACTGCGCTTGTCTGTGCTGGATGACATCATGCTTAGTAAGCTTTTTGCCCAAGCTGGGAAGAATCATTTCTTCATGGAAGGCAAAGCGTTTCTCAGTCTGGATTGGTACCCCAATGCTCTAGCGATGATCAGAGGACTAGGAAAAAATGGATTTGCAGCCATGCGATATAGCTGGATCAATGTTTTCGCAATGCTAGCCCTCACTTTGCTGACGTATATTCTTCCTTATTTGGGACTCATTTACGCCACAGGATTTGCATGGAAATTTCTACTAACGGTCCTTGTCGTCAACACCAGCGTCAACGCTTACTTTGCCTACAAAATCTCTTACTCGCCACTCTACGCTCTCGCTATGCCCCTCGCCTCCCTATGCATAGCTTACGCTCACATTCGATCCGCGACTATCGCCAGTCTACGGGGCTATGTTAGCTGGAGAGAAACTCGATACACCTTGAAGAGCTTGAGAGATTTCTCCAAATCATCTGGACTTTAATCTTGAACTGATTCACAGAGCCAATAAGCAATAAAATTATAAAGGTCGATTTACGAGAGCAACAATCCACAATAAAGTCTTTCTCATGAAGAAGATCATTGTCATGGGTGGAAGCAATAGCTCCGCCTCAATCAACAGAACACTTGCTCAATACACAGCCAAGCATGTCGATGGTGCAGAGACAACGACGATCGATCTCAGCAAGACTGTTTTGCCTCTATACAGTCCAGACCTAGAAAAGGCATCAGGAATTCCCGATGCCGTCAAAGATATCGATGCACTCATTGCCTCAGCCGATGGAATCATTCTTTCACTCGCGGAATACAATGGCTCCTACGCCGCCGCTTTTAAAAACGCTTTCGACTGGCTGTCTCGCATCAATATGAAAGTTTGGAAAGAAAAACCTATGCTTCTGATGAGCACATCCCCAGGAAAAGGTGGTGCCGGACACGTTCTAGCCACTGCCAAATCTGGATTTCCGTTCTTTGGGGGCAACGTTGTTGCCGATTTCTCATTGCCATCATTCAACGACAATTTCGTCGACGGCGAAATCAAAGATGCGGAATTTAAAAAAGCACTCCTCGAAAAAGTAAAAATATTCCAGCAAGCTATTTAAGTTGCTGAATATAGGTTGATCTTTGACGGTCTAATTGATCCCTATCTTGAACTGGAAGACTCAAAAAGTTACAATAGGGATTCATCTTATGTTTTATAGACTCCAAAACTTAGCGCCGTCTCCCAGGGGAATATTGGTCCTAGCGCTAGGCTTTGCTGCCACCTCAACTCAAGACATCAAAGCCTCATCCAATAACCGGTGCTACACGATGATTAACAACTTACATTTAAAGCCCCAATTCACGGAGGATTCCCTGCTCATCCAGAAAGATAGATACCTTTGGGACAATTGGATTGTTTATGACGGAGTAGAAAAACAATACTTGCGATACAGCCTTTCGGCTCCGCGAAGCGTAGGAGACAATTCCATGCGGCACAAGCACGCGAGGCTCCGTGTGTTTTCATCTCCTGATGGGAAGACTTGGACAGACCGCGGGCTTTTGGTGAATGATGGCCTCACATGGAGTGGACAAACCATCCAAAACAAAGATGGAAGCTTCACGCTATTAGTGACCAAAGCCAAGCACCTCGACAACCAAGACGTGCATCAGAAATTTGCGATCGCTCATTCAAAGGACGGCGTAAACTTCGGAGAAGCCCAGACATTACTTGATCCTTGGAGCCCGGCTTGGAAGGGCAATCTTGAAAAAGCAGGCTATCATCTTGGGCCTGCTGATGGAGGCATCACTTCTTGGAGGGATCCTCATCTCTTTGAAGATGTTTTATATTTTGGAGCTAGGAAGAAAAAAGCCAATGGGGATATTGTTCTCGCCGTTGGTAGACTCGAATATCCAAACGCTGACCTCAGCGCTACACCCCGCATTCTTGAGCCTCTAGAGCTGCCGATCGAAAAATCTATTACCGAGCTAGAGGTTCCCAACATGAAACAGCTCGAAGACGGACGCTATCTGTTATCAGTCAATATGTCTGATAGAGCTTCTCCCGAAAGCAAAACCATGGATATTAATACCTGGGTGAGATTCTATGTTTCCGAATCTAAAGAAGGTCCTTGGACACCTGCCAAAGCACCTCAGCTTGATGAGATGGGAAATCTCTATGGAGCGAGCGATAGAGTGTATGGTTTCAATCTGCTTCAGGGGCTAGAGCCTGGCGAAATAAAGGGCGCAGGTTTCCTAAGAAGCGGAAATGAGAACGACCACGCTCTCACACCTATTGTATCGATTGATATTGAGTAAGCTTAGCTCTACTGCATTTTCACAAAGGTAGACTTCTTCGCGTTCCACTTCCACGCCGCTACTTTGGCACCTTTTTCATCCAAGAGCTGAAGTTCGTCTCCGGAGACTTTGATCTCATGATTGTCTGATTCACCATTGTGAGCAATAAATTTGGTGGTCTCTGACCAAACTTTTTTCAAAGTTTTTTCTTTTGAATCGAAATGAAAGAGTGCGGTATTCTCCTCAATATATCCATGATGATAGTCTGAGGAGACTTGAAGGAACTCCGTTTTGGAATCAAAATAAAATTTTCCAATTTTAGAATCGCCCCAAGGGACAATTGCAGTTCCGCTCCTGCGTTCACCCGAATAACTTGCGAGACATTCCTCATTCTTTACTAGTACCAACCGAGCTTCCAGGGCCTGATTGGCCATCGACACTTCTTCCTTTTTGCGCCAAATCGATGCGGTCATTCCCGCAAAAGAAGAACTAGCTCCACGAACCCACTCATCGCCAACGGGAAGTTTACATTCTCCATAGGCCATCCCAGCAAATGGAAACGAGAGCATCATGACAAATAGTGGACTCAAGCGCATTTCATCTCCTACCTCGATGGGCAGGCCTCCTCATAGGACTTAAAGCTGCAAAGTCCCTTATACCTTTTATAGAGAGCATCGACATGAAGATAATATTTTTGGTCCTTACCCGCAAATCCATCATTGCTATGGCAGTCAATATCACCATTGACCTTATCTGCTTTCACCGTATCCAACGCTCCTAATCCGCCATTGTAAGCGCCAGCCGTCAACTGAAAGAGTGTAAATCTGTTTCCGAGTCTACCTTTAGCAAGATCGCCCTTGACCGACCTCATCTTTTTAAACAATGCCTCTACCCCAACATCAATATTTTTTTCAGGGGAATACAGAGACTCGGGATCTAAAGCAGAATCTAAACCGTCACCGTATGACATGGGATAAAGAACTTGCATCAAACCATAACTCGACTCAAACCCCCTAGCCCGCGTTTTGAGATTGCCCAAAGTTCCAGGTGCCCCATCTCTGGAGCTCATTAAGCCTTTATCTGACAATTCACTTTCGTACTTGGTCCATACTTTCCGATACCAACCTTTTGTCCGAAGCTCGTCGTTCTCACAGCGGTAAGCTGCCACATCGTGTTTACTCTCTTGTTGGATAATCGCTTTGATCAGGTACATGACATCAAGCTTGGCTCCCGGAGTCGAGGCAAGACCATAAGTTGATGAATGCTTCTCCACGGCGGCGCAAATTTCTTTGTTGTGCCGGCGACAATGTGAA
>Ga0100402_1006694_pt1 | contig 11359 bp, 13 predicted proteins | sample CryGeyme20150102_FD_80419 | JGI IMG/M metagenome (GOLD analysis project Ga0100402, IMG submission 80419) | Groundwater microbial communities from Crystal Geyser aquifers in Utah, USA - Crystal Geyser metaG 2015-0102 | ecosystem: Environmental > Aquatic > Deep subsurface > Groundwater | place...
ATTCGGCCCGCATTCAATAATGGACTCGAAGCCTGAAAAGTCTCAGCTCTCTTCACCGCCGGCGTCTTCGAAGGCGCTGGCTCTGGCGGAACCGCCCCAATAACCGGTTCATCCCATGAATGACTCTCTTCAGGCGTCTCTTCAACAACTAACACTTCTTCTGCCAATTCAGGCGTAGTCTGACCGAGATCTAACTTTTTCTCTAACGCCACTATTTTTTTTGCTGCTTCTTTGTGACCTTCAGCCATAGCCCTCTGATACCAACTCAATGCTTCTGTGCCACTTTGTACAACGCCTTGACCGTGCTCGTACATCAAACCTAAACTTAATAACGCGTCTTTATAGTTTTGTTCTGCTGCTTTACGATACCAAACATAAGCATCTATATCACTTCGCAGAACCCCATCACCATTTTGATACATTAAACCTAAGCTATATTGTGCTTTGTCTAAACCCTGTTCTGCTGCTTTGCGATACCACTTAGCTGCCTCCTTATCATTCTTATCCGTACCTGCCCCATTCTGATTCATTACCGCAAGATTGAATTGCGCAGACACATTACCTTGCTCAGCTGCTTTGAGGTACCATTTTAAAGCTTCTGTATCATTTTTTAGGACTCCTTTTCCATGATGATACATCAACCCTAAATGATATTGCCCACTTATGTGACCTTGTTCAGCTGACTTATTAATCCACCTCAATGCCTCAGCATAATCCTGTTGAACACCACAACCATTTTGATACATACCACCCAACTCAGATTGCGCATCAGCATTTCCGTTCTCAGCCGCTTTTTGAATCCAAACAAAAGCCTCTGCGTCATTCTGCTCTACTGCAAGGCCCTCCTTATACATTAATCCTAAAAAATATTGTGCGGGCACATGGCCCTGTTCGGCAGCTTTACGATACCAAGCATAAGCCTCTATATCATTTTTTTCGACATTTTTGCCTTCAAACTGCATACACGCTAAATGATACTGCGCATCTGCATAACCTTGCTCCGCCGCTTTATAATAACAAGCTAGAGCTTCAGGATAACTCTGTTTAACACATTGACCCTTTGCATAAATCTGCCCCAGGATCGTTTGCGCAGGAGCATTTTCTTGCTTTGCTGCCTGATTTAGCCATTTAAGTGACTGCTGATCATCTCTGCCAACCCCTAGACCTTCTAAATAAACATATCCTAAATAACACTGTGCTAAAACTCCCTCAGCTCTAGCACGCGCGCGTAAAAATGAGAGTCCTCTTGATTGCCCCTTGGTAATATATTTTTTCGCCAGCACTCTATTTTCAGCTATCCAAATTCCCTGATAGTAGTGCAATCCTAATAAAAAAGTTGCAAGTTCATCACCTTTTTCATGCAACTCGTGGTAACAAGACACTGCAGCTTTGTAGTGCTGGTTACATTCCAAATCCCAACCTTTTAAAAATAATTTTGAACATTGTCCATCTTCTTTACTTGTAACAAGCTGCTCCTTAGTCATCCCAAGTTGCTTTTCTAGCATAGCCACGTACGCCACGGCTTCTTCGTTACCTTGAGCAACCAGCATACGGTACCATTTTAATGCCTCTTTGATATCCCGCTTAACGCCTTGCCCATCTGTGTACATTAATCCCAGCTCATATTGCGCCTTTTGATTTCCTTGCTCTGCCGATTTGCGATACCAGCGCAACGCTTCTTTAAAATTTTGGACAACACCTCGGCCATAATAATACATCCACCCTAAGTGGTATTGACCGCTTGGTTCCCCTTGCTCAGCTGCTTTTTTGGTCCACCTAAAACCCTCTTCATCATTTTGCTGAACACCCCTTCCCCGAATATACATCCAGCCTAAGTTAGCTTGCGCGCTCGCATAACCTTGCTCAGCAGACTTAATATACCATTTCGCCGCATTACCCATATCTTTCAACGTCCCTCGGCCATAATAATACATCCAGCCTAAATGATTTTGTGACGGCGGATATCCCTGCTCAGCCGACTTCTGCAACCATTTGAGAGCTTTCTCATCATCCGGCGCCACTCCTTTGCCATTAAAATAAGCAAGTGCGATATCAAATTGTGCAACTTTATAGCCTTGTTCGGCGGCCTTACGGTACCAAGTAACCGCCACCTCATCATCACGCTCAACTCCATTACCTTCTGCATATATCTGTCCTAAAAGATACTCCCCACTCATCTCTCCTTGTTCAGCCGCTTTTTTAGCCCATTTAAAGGCTTCCGCATAGTTTTTCTGAAGCCCATCGCCGCCATCTGTATACAGCCGCCCTAAATTACTTTGCGCGTTCACATCACCTTGCTCAGCAGCTTTAAGATACCAGTCTATCGCTTTGCTTAAATCACGTGTAACTCCTTCGCCGTAATGGTGCATCCTAGCTAAACTATTTTGAGCCTGGAGAAACCCTTGTTCTGCCGCCTTGCACAGCCATCGATAAGCTTCTGCCTCATTTTTCTCCAAAATAGAGCCTTCTCTTAAAAACTCGGCCAAAGTATATTGAGCAAGCACGCACCCATGATTTGCCGATTGAGTGTAAAGCTCCATGCCTTTTTTAATATCAAAATCTGCACCCCCTAGTCCCAATGAACTAATATGACCAAGGTAATAATAGGCTAAGCCTTCATAGTTCTGCATTCGTTCTTGAAGAAAAGACATCCCTTCTGATCGGCCTTGGCTGACATACTGACTTGCAAGCTTCTTATCTTTATCTTGCCCCAAACTATAATTTACACCTAATAAAAAAGTTGATATCGTATGGCCTTTTTCATGCGCTTGAAGATAACATTCAAGTGCTTTTTCATGCTGGCCATCACCATCTAACGACCAGCCTTCTTCAAACAATGCTTTACTTTCTTGCCTATTTTTAAACCATGTCACTATCTTCAACGGCATCGCCACCTCCTGTTGCTTATTTTCAACGCAAAAAATTAAAAAATCTTTAGACTATTTTATATGCACCGGCAAATACAAACAACACCCCCCCCCCGGTGTCACTCTAAAAATTGATCAGATCAAATATTCTCAATTATTCGCAGCGAGCGTCGCATACTCTAAATAAATAATCCTTCCATGTCTCTGAACCTGAGGATAAATTCGCTTCCCCTTCTCACTGTTTAAAGATGCTTCCCGACAACACCGTTGCCGCTGACTTCGCCCTCGACCTCATCTTCTCTTCTAAAATCACCACTTTAGAATGTGCTTAGACCCTTCCCCCCCGCTAATGCTTTGCGATACCAACTCAACGTCCCACTAAAATCTTGGTCAACCCCACACCCTTCTTCATACTTTAACCCTAACTCATATTGAGCTTCTGGATGGTCTTGCTTTGCCGCCTTGCAATACCAATAAAAAGCCTGCGTATCGTCTTGCTGCACGCCTGCTCCATCCCTATACATCCTCCCTAGATGATGTTGAGCAACCATGTCGCCTTGCTCTGCTGCTTTGCTATACCAAAATAAAGCTTATGTATCATTCTGGATGACGCCACAACCATCTCTATACATGACCCCTAGCTGGTACTGAGAAGCCATTAAACCTTGCTTAGCCGCTTTTAAGAACCAAACTGCAGTCTCAACATTATTCTCTTCAACCCCTCTTCTTGTAAGTACATTGTCCATAAATTATGCTGTGCTTCTGCATACTCCTGCTCAGCTATCTTACGATACCAACCACATGCAACTTGTATCATTTTGTTCTTTTCCTGTACCACTCTTATACATTACCCCTAAGTTATGCTGTGATCCTCCATACCTTTGCTTAGCTGCCTTACAGTACCAAAAGTAAGCCTTTAAATAATATTGCTTAACTCCCTGGCCAAATACATACCTCCAACCTAAATTACATTGTGCACGTGCATACCCTTGCTCGCCTGACTTTAAATACCATTTCAATGCCTCTGCAATATTTTTTTCAACGCCTTCTCCACACTCATACATTACTCCCAAATTATATTGGACTTCTATGTGCCCCTGCTCTACTGATTGATAATACCAATTAAATGCCTTCTCTAAATCCTTTTCGACTCCCTCTCCAGTATAATATTATAAAGACCCTAAATTATATTGCGCTTCTACATGGCCCTGTTCTGCTGCTTTATGATACCAAAAAAAAGCTTCTGCATCGTCATGCCTAACTCCTCGCCCATCTTCGTACATCTGGTCTAAATAATTTTGTGCCGGTGCGTATCTCTGTTTAGCCGCTTTATGATACCAATCAAATGCTTCAGAATAATCCTTATTAATGCCTTTGCCACTCTCATACATTACCCCTAAATGATATTGCGCGACGCAATATCCTTGCCGCGCAGACTTAAGATACCAACTCAATGCTTCAAAATTATTTTTTTCGACTGAATGCCTCTTTATAATCTCGTTGAGTCCCTTCTCCATGGTAATCAAGTGATCCAAAATTATACTGAGCACCCATATATTCTTGCTTTGCGGGCTTACAATATCAAGAAAATGTTTGTTCATTATCTTGCTTATTCCCTCGCTCGTCTTCGTATAATATCCCTAGCTTATTTTGTGCACCTGCATGTCGTTGCGTTACTGCTTTGCCTAGCCATAAGAATACAGTTTCTTCATTTCTGTCAACCTTGCCCACACTCATACATTATCGCTAGACGATACTGTGCGGCAGCATTTCCTTGCCTTGCTGATTGATTATACGAAGTAAACACCTTATCAATATTTTTACTAATTCCTAAATCATTTTCAAACATCACACCTAAATAATATTGTGCTTCTGAATATCCTTGTTCTACAACTGAGTTCAACCAAATAAATGTTTCCTTAATATATTTTTCAATACCCAAACCATACTCATACATTCTCTCCACGGCACACTCAGCAACTGAGTATCCCTGATTGGCTGATTGATGATAGGAGATCGAATGCTTCTACAAAATCTTTATCTAAGTACCGGCCACACTCATACATTTGAACCAAATGATATTCGGCTACTGAGTGTTTCTGTCTCGTCGATCGACGATACCATTCGACTGACTTAGCATTACTTTTATTGACACTATGATCATTTGCATATCCTAAATCACACTGTGCTGATGGGCATCCTAGTGTTGCAGATTTGATTAACATTGCTTTTTGTTGTTTCTGCTCTATAACTATACTTTTTGAATAAAGATACCCTAAATAATATTGTGCCAATAAATCATTTTTATTTACGCCTTCCTTCAAAAAAGTTATTTTTTCTCGTTGACTCTTTAGAATGTATTGCTCAGCAAGATCCTTGTTTTTCTCTAACCAAATCCCCCGATAATATTGCAAACCTAGAAAAAATGTTGCAATCAAGCAAAAGTTTTTATGTGCTTTTGTATAATATGCTAATACAAATTTAAAATTGCTCTTTTTTGCTAATTTCCAACCTTTTCCAATGAATCATTATTTTTCTCATCCTAACGGCATGCTTCTATCACTTTTGTATCTACGACTTTTCACAATAATTCATTAAAATCATGGCCTCATTCCGGAACTATTCGAGCTATCATTTTCTCGCGAAGTATGAGCAATAAAAAGTGATGATACAAGTGTCTCTAATTCAACTTCAATTCGAGACGCTAATTTCTGCTCTAAATATATAACTTTCGCTCGGGCTTCTTCTCCCCCTTGACCTGCCGATCGGCGATACCATTGTAAAGCTTCGATAAGATTTGTCTCAACCCCTCGACCACGCTCATACATCCATCCTAAATTATATAGTGCAACGACGTGATTTTGCTCCGCGGCCTTACGGTACCACAACAATGCTTTTGCATCATTCTGCCGAACGCCTCGACCACGCTCATACATGAAACCCAAACTACATTGTGCATCAGCATACCCACGCTCTGCCGATCGTCGACACCAATTCAAAACTTCAGAAAAATTCTGCTCAACCGCCAAACCGTTGGCGTACATCCAAGCTAAATTATATTCAGCAATTGCATACCCTTGTTCTGCAGATTGTTGAAACCATGTAAATGCTCTACTATCATCCTTCTCTACGGCTTGGCCATCAAGAAACATGATTCCTAAATTACTCTGTGCGATTGGATCACCTTGTTCGGCAGCTTTACTATACCAAATTGCAGCCTCACTCAAATCCTGTTTTACTCCATGCCCATGCTCGTACATAAATCCCAAGTGACATTGTGCATTTGTATCACCTTGCTCTGCTGATTTAAAATACCATTTCAACGCCTCCAGAATATCGTGCTTGATCACTCGCCCATTCTCATACATCATCCCTAAATTGTACTGTGCACGTGCATGCCCTTGTATTGCTGCTTTCTGATACCACTGCTGCGCTTTTTCTTCATTCTGTTCGGATCCCCAGCCTTGCTCATACATTTTTGCTAACTTATATTGTGCACGAGAGTATCCTTGCTCGGCTGATTGAGAGTACCAAAAAAAACACTTGGTATCGCTTTTATCAATACCTGAACCATGCCGATACAACGAGCCTAAATTATATTGTGCGACTTGATAACCTTGCTCTGCTGATTTAAGGTACCAAAAACATGCTTTTCTATAGCTCTGTTTAAGACCACGACCATTAGCATACATTAAGCCTAAATTATGTTGTGCAATCGGATCACCTTGCTCTGCAGCCTTACGGAACCAAAAGCAAGCAGCAGTATCATTCTGATTAACTACATCCCCAAGCTTATAAATCCAACCTAAACCGCATTGCGCTGCAGCGATTCCCTGATTAGCAGACTTATTTATCAATTCTGTAGATTTTCTCTTATCCTGCTCTAGGCCTAGACCATTAAAATGCATATAGCCTAAATAATACTGTGCCAATGGATCATTATTCTTAGCATTTTCCTCTAAGTATGAAAGACCCTGAGGAAGACTCATCGCTATGTATTTTTCTGCTAACAATTTATTTTCTAAAATCCAAGCACCTCTATAATATTGTAGTCCTAAAATTAATGTGGAGGTCAAATCCTCATTCTTATTGGCTTGAATATAAAGTGACAGTGCTTTTCTTTGTTGATTATTGGTTTCAAAAAACCAAGCTTTCTCAAATAAGGCTTTGACTTCTGAGTTTGGTAGCATTTGCTCCTCCCAAATTATTAATATCTAACATTTTATTTTTCACAAATATCCTTTATGAAAAATAACATTAGTAACGTCTATCAACCTAACCTTTTGATAGAAACTTATAAATAAAATTGGCAGTCACTTTTCCTTGCATTGGCCAATCTTGATAAGGTGTGTTTAAACCTTTACTCAAAATTTTTTCACGATTAAAGCAATAATTTTTTTCAGGGTCAAATATGAAAAAATCAGCGATTTCTCCAGGGTTTAATCCAGTATTTTTTAATTGCAGAATATTTTTAGGATAGGTGCTAATGCAGCTAACCCATGCAGACCAGCTTAGTTTGTTTTGCAACACTAATCGAAATGACAGTGGAACAAAAATATCTAAGCTTGAAATGCCCGGTAGAGCTTCAGTAAACGGAACTTGCTTTGCATACGGTTCAAGTGGCATGTGCGCAGAACATATTGCATCGATTGTATGATTTTGTAGGCCTCTAACCAAAGCTTGCTGATTTTGAAAATCACGTAATGGCGGGTAAACATAACAATTAGTATCATATTCACTCACGTCAATTTCAGATAAAAATAGTTGATTAATACTTACATCACAAGTAATCGGTAATCCTTTTGCTTTTGCATCAGCAATTAACTCTACAGACTTTGCAGTTGATATCTGGCTAAAATGCAATCTTGCTCCGGTGAACTCAGCTAGCTGTAACGCTCGAGCAACATCAATACTCTCCGCAACCTCAGGAATGCCCCTAAGGCCGGTCCGAGCACTAACTTTACCTTCATGAATATATCCTAATCGCGCTAAAGCATAATCTTGAGGAATGAGGATGATTAATATGTCATAGGTAGCAGCATATTCAAAGCTATGGCGTAATAAAGCGGTATTCTCTATCGGAACATAGGCATTGGTTACTGCCACACACCCTGCTTGTTTTAATGCAGCCATGTTGCTGAGCTGTTGGCCTTTAAGACCGCTAGTTAACGCTCCATAAATGTGCGCATCAGCACCTTTACACATTTGGACACGTGATAGTAACAGTTCAACGATTGCTGGGGTATCTGCAACAGGATTGAGTGCTGGGCTACAACACACAGCGCTAATACCACTATTTTTTGCTGCATTTAATTCTGTTTCTAAAGTCGCTTGATTTTCACGGCCAGAATGAGGTATTGTGGCAAATAAGTCAACTGCTCCGGGAATCAAAATTTGATTGCTTGCATCAATTATTTTATCTGGATTAAAATCTGCATAATGCTCTTGTTTGGCAACCAAGGTTTGATGATCTAGATAAATATTAGAAACTGTATCTATGTTATGAGCTGGGTCGATAATTCTAACGTTTTCTATGACGATTTTCATAAACCGTCTCCAGCAGCCTGATTACCCACGATAATTGCCATCACAGCCATTCGAACTGCAACCCCAAAATTAACTTGCTGAAGAATCACTGAGCGAGGTCCATCAGCAACATCGGATGCAATTTCTACTTCTCGATTCATCGGCCCCGGATGCATAACGATTGCATCAGGTTTGGCTTTATTTAATCTATCATTGGTTAAACCATATTGACCGAAAAATTCTTTACGACTTGGCAATAAACCCGTTTGCATGCGTTCTTCTTGTAAGCGTAAGGCGATAACTACATCTGCATCACTCAAAGCCAACGTCAAATCAGTATGAACTTTAACACCAAGATTTTCTATATCTACTGGAAGTAAAGTTTTTGGTGCAACCACCCTCACTTCTGCAACGCCTAGGGTATTTAAAGCATGAATTTGAGATCTTGCAACTCTGGAGTGTAATATATCACCGACAATCGTAACCACAAGGGGTATAAAGTTTTTTTTGTAGTACCGAATTGTATACATATCTAACATGGCTTGAGTAGGATGGGCGTGACAACCATCTCCGGCATTTAAAACTGCAACTTTATTTTTTAAATGTTGAGCGACCAAATGCGCAGCCCCTGGTGTTGCATGCCTGACAATCAACATATCAATATTCATTGCTGATAGATTTGCTGCAGTATCTAATAGAGATTCTCCTTTTTTAGTCGAAGAAGTTGCAATATTCAAATTTAAAACATCTGCAGAAAGTCGCTTAGCGGCAAGCTCAAAAGTGGCTAACGTTCTTGTGCTTGCTTCATAAAATAAATTAACCACTGTTTTGCCGCGTAATAATGGAATTTTTTTTACAGTTTTTCCATTCACTAAAAATGAATCCGTGGTCGTTAATATTTTTTCTAGTAGGGTTTTTGGTAACCCTTCAATATCTAGAAAATGCCGTAAGGCTTGATTAGAATCGAGTTGCACACGTTTAGCACTCATCATTGTCATTATTATGCCCTATGTTGATTAACTCAAAATACATATTTTGAGGACCGTGTAATTTTATTCTTTGCGATGGTTGTAGCTGCAGAGTTTGCAAACATATATCTGGGCGAATAGGTAATTCTCTATCCTCCAATTCAAAAACACAAACAAATGTTACCTTTTTAGGACGACCATAGTCAAATATTTCATTTAATCCTGCCCTGACAGTCCTGCCAGTATGCATGATGTCATCCACGAGGACAATATGTTGGTCAGTCACATCAAATTGTATGTTGGAAGGTTTGATTTTTGGATTTAAACCTATTTGAGAAAAATCATCTCGGTAAAAACTGATATCTAATTCACCTAAGTCTATAGCGTTATCTAATAAATCAAAAATTTGCTTAGCAATCCAGTAACCCCCTCGACGCACTCCTATTAATTTAAATTGATCATCTAAAAATTTTTTGCTTAACTCTTTTACAAGTAAATCGATATACTCACTGATTGGCTGAAATTTCATTTTAGCAACCATATTGTCTTAACCAACTTTCTAGTATAATCATTGCTGCAAGACTATCAACTGATTTTTGGGTACTTGTATAATAATTGTTATCTTCATTTAATATCTGGCGTGCTGCAAACGTAGTCAAATGCTCATCCACTCCAAACACTCGTCGTTGATAACGCTCCTGGAGAGCAGCTCCAAATTTTTCCGCAGCTATACGCATACGCTGATCATCATATTCATGGTTAACGGGTATGCCGATAACTAACCCATCAGGCTTCCACTTAGCAATCAACTTATCAAGCTGATTCCAGTTAGGTGAACCATCGCACATTTTCATCGGCTTTAACGGTCGAGCAGAATTAGTAACTGTTTGACCTACCGCAATACCCATTTTCCTGCTTCCATAATCAAAACCGAGCAAGGTACCACTGATTTGAATGGGTTTATCTAAACCATAAAATGGCTTAAGCGTGTCCATATTCGGAACTTAATTGATTGACATTGATACCAAGCAAATCAAATGCGGCTTGACGACGTTCTTGGGGTGAAACCTCAAATATTATGTCAGGGATTGCCTTGACTGATAGCCAAAGATTTTGGCTCATTTCTTTTTCTAATTGGCCGGCCCCCCACCGAGCACAGCCCAAAACAATTAAATTTTTATGAGGCCCGTGCCCCGCGACAATTGACTCTAGAACGTCTTGGGATGTGGTTATCGAGATTTCATCGCTTGAAACTAAAGTTGACTGCCATGAATCGCTTGACTGATGAATAATAAAGCCTAATTCAGATGTCACAGCTCCGCCAAAAAAAACTTGTTGATCATTAATTGCTTGAACCTCTGATAGTATTTTCAGCTGGGCTAATATATCCCCAAGAACAACGCCATCAAGAGGTTGATTAATGATTAACCCCATTGTGCCCTCTTGTCTATGTGAGCAGATATAAACCAATGATTGCTTAAAATATCCATCAGAAATACTCGGCATAGCCATTAAAAAGTGATCTTGAAGTGATAGTACTGGCGTATTCATTTTTCTAGTATCATCATTCTTGAGTTAAAACGCAAATCATTTGTAAAGCTTAAAGCATATTGTTAGCCATTTAAACAAATTTAATCTTAGACTTGCACATCTCATAGCAACACTCGCTGAGGTCACATTTTAACTTAATTAAGACGCTCACTGAATGGACTATTCTTTAATTAAAAAGTATTTGCTACAATAAAAAGAATTCCATGAACAAAGGCAATAATGCAAACAGCAAATGATCAATTAATGCGTTTCATTTTTACTCAACAAGCGGTTAGAGGCGCAATCGTAAAACTCAATTCAAGCTACCAAGCTGCACTTATCAATCATCAATATCCAGGCGAAGTTGCTTCGTTGTTAGGTAAAAGTCTAGCTGCGGTGACAATGCTAATATCCACAATAAAGTTTAAAGGGCGACTCATTATTCAACTCCAAACCAATGGCATTGTA